>Ga0315915_1006636_pt1 | contig 14081 bp, 6 predicted proteins | sample MpolbnodulesMG_FD_207738 | JGI IMG/M metagenome (GOLD analysis project Ga0315915, IMG submission 207738) | Medicago polymorpha root nodule microbial communities from Los Angeles, California, United States - branched nodules | ecosystem: Host-associated > Plants > Roots > Nodule | place: USA... | reverse complement strand
ATTAAGCAACAAACAAGTCTTGGTCAGGCGACCTTAACAATTTGCACCGCCAACCATCCAAAAACAGTACTATTATCTTTTCATTCACAATTGAGTCTTTGCTCCTTAATTGCAATTACTACTAATATCCTTCAATCATCATAGCTCTTAACTTTCTTTTACACTTTCTTCCTTGCTGCTTTACTTTACCAATCAAATATGGCTGCAACTTTAGTGGCAGGTGCATTTCTCTCTGCTACTATTCAAACCATAGCAGATAAGCTCAGCTCATCGGAGTTTCGCGGTTTCATCAGAAGCACCAAGTTCAATTACTCACTGCTGAAAGAGTTGAAAACGACACTGTTTTCTCTTCAAGCTGTGCTGGTTGATGCAGAACAGAAACAATTCAACGATCTACCTGTCAAACAATGGCTTGATGACTTGAAAGACGCTATCTTTGACACGGAAGATCTGCTCGATTTAATCAACTACGATGCCTTGCGGTGCAAGGTGGAGAACACACCAGTTGATCAGCTGCAGAATTTACCTTCATCTATAAAGATCAATTCCAAGATGGAGAAGATGTGTAAAAGGTTGCAAACTTTTGTCCAGCAGAAAGACATCCTTGGCTTGCAAAGAACGGTAAGTGGTAGAGTTTCTCGTAGAACCCCTTCAAGTTCAGTGGTAAATGAATCTGTGATGGTGGGTAGGAATGATGATAAAAATAGACTTGTCAGTATGCTGGTATCAGACATAGGCACCAGCATAAATAACAATTTAGGTGTTGTTGCAATTTTGGGGATGGGAGGTGTCGGTAAAACAACCCTTGCACAACTTGTTTACAATGATGAAAAGGTTGAACATCATTTTGATCTCAAAGCCTGGGTTTGTGTATCAGAAGATTTTGATGTTGTGCGAGTAACCAAGTCTCTCCTTGAATCTGTTGTTAGAAATACAACATTTGCTGCTTCAAAGGTCTGGGAAAGCGACAATCTTGATATCCTCCGAGTTGAATTAATGAAACAATTGATGGATAGAAGATTTTTGTTTGTGTTGGACGACTTATGGAATGACAATTACATTGATTGGAGTGAGCTAGTAACTCCCTTGTTTAAGGGAAAAGTTGCGGAGGTTGCACGCACATTTCCAATTCATAAATTAGAACCTATATCCGATGAAGATTGTTGGTCTTTGCTCTCAAAGCATGCATTTGGTGGTGAAGACCTTGGTCACGGTAAATACTCAAATTTAGAAGCAATTGGCAAGAAGATTTCTAGAAAGTGTGATGGCTTGCCAATAGCTGCCAAAGCACTCGGTGGACTAATGCGCTCGAAAGTAGAAGAAAATGAGTGGACTGCAATTCTGAATAGCGATATATGGCAATTACAAAATGATAAAATTCTCCCGGCTTTGCATTTGAGTTATCAATATCTTCCGTCTCATTTGAAAATATGTTTTGCATATTGTTCAATTTTCTCAAAGGATTACTCACTTGATAGGAAGAAATTGGTTTTGTTGTGGATGGCAGAAGGATTCCTCGACTATTCTCAAGGGGGAAAAGCAGCAGAGGAAGTGGGTGACGACTGTTTTTCTGAATTGTTATCCAGATCCTTAATTCAACAAACAAATGATGATTCTCATGAAAAAAAGTTTTTCATGCACGGCCTTGTCTACGACTTAGCTACAGTCGTATCTGGGAAAAGTTGTTGCAGGTTTGAATGTGGTGACATCTCTGAAAATATCCGTCATTTGTCATACAATCAAGAAGAGTATGATATCTTCATGAAGTTTAAGAATTTATACAATTTCAGACGCCTGCGAAGCTTCCTACCTATTTACTTCTCGACGGCAGGAAATTACTTATCCATCAAGGTGGTTGATGATTTTCTACCCAAGCTCAAAAGGTTGCGTGTGTTATCACTATCAAATTATAAAAACATCACCAAGCTACCAGATTCAGTTGGCAATTTGGTGCAGTTACGTTATCTAGATCTCTCCTTCACTAAAATCAAAAGCTTGCCCAATACAACAAGTAACCTTTACAATTTGCAAACCATGATTTTAGCATATTGTCGGGTTCTCACCGAATTGCCAGTACATATTGGAAATTTAATCAATTTACGTCACCTTGATATAAGTGGGACGGCAATAAAGGAGTTGTCTGTGGAAATTGCTAGACTAGAAAACCTTCAAACTTTGACTGTTTTTGTAGTGGGGAAACGACAAGAAGGATCAAGTATCAAAGAACTTAGAAAATTCCCACATCTACAAGGAACACTTACCATCAAGAACCTGCATGATGTCATTGATGCCACAGAGGCAGGCGATGCCAACTTGAAAAGGAAAGAGAAAATGGAGAAGTTGGAGCTACAATGGAGCGAACAAACTGAAGACTCACGGATAGAAAAAGATGTGCTTGATATGTTGCAACCATCAGTTAACCTGAAGAAACTAAGCATCGACTTTTATGGTGGGACAAGTTTTCCAAGTTGGCTAGGAGATTCTTCGTTTTCTAACATTGTGTTCTTGGGCATCAGTAACGGTGAACATTGCATGACACTTCCACCGCTTGGGCAGCTACCTTCTCTGAAGGACCTACTAATTTGTGGTATGGAGACATTGGAGAGAATCGGTCCAGAGTTCTATCATGTCCAGGCAGGAGAAGGTTCCAATTCTTCCTTTCAACCATTTCCGTCCCTTGAGTGTTTAATGTTTCGCAACATGCCAAATTGGAAGGAATGGCTTCCCTTTGTAGGCAACAATTTTGCTTTTCCCCGTCTTGAAGTTCTGATTTTATCTAATTGTCCTAAACTTCGGGGGCATTTTCCTAGCCACCTTTCTTCAATAGAAGTAATTAAAATAGAAGGTTGTGCTCTTTTATTAGAAACAGCACCTACTTTCCATTGGATATCATCAATTAAAAAAATACATATTAAAGGATGTGATGGAAGAGCCCAATGGTCGTTGGTTGGGAGTGATTCTCCTTGTCAGCTGCAATATGTAACGATTGAAAGGTGTGAGAAGCTATTGTCTCTGCCTAAGATGATTATGAGGAGCACTTGTCTTCAACACTTGACACTCAATGATATTCCGTCTCTCACTGCATTTCCGACGGATATTCAACTCATTTCATTGCAGTCACTTCATATTAGTATGTGTAAGAATTTATCCTTCCTGCCTCCTGAAACGTGGAACAATTACACATCACTTGCGAGTCTTGAGTTATGGAGTAGCTGTGATGCACTTACCTCTTTCTCATTGGATGGTTTTCCTGCGCTCGAAAGACTTCACATTTATAGTTGTAAGAATCTGGATACAATTTTTATTTCAGAAAGTCCTTCACATCAGCTGTCAGTCCTCCGGTCACTTAAAATCAAATCTCATTACTCGATTGGATCTCTTAAAGTCAAGCTTCGAATGGACACACTCACTGTTCTTGAAGAATTGTCTCTGGGATGTCGAGAGTTGTCATTTTATGAAGGAGTTTTCCTACCTCCCATGTTACAATCAATTGATATTCAGTCCCGAAGAACAACAGCGCCGCCTGTAACAGAATGGGGTCTCCAAGGCCTAACTTCTCTTTCATCATTGAGTATCGGAAAGGATGATGATATAGTTAACACCTTGATGAAGGAGTCATTGTTCCCCATATCCCTCGTGTCTCTGACTATCTGTCATCTCTATAAAATGAACTCCTTTGATGGAAATGGGCTTCGGCACCTTTCCTCTCTTGAAAGTCTTGACTTTCTTAACTGTCAACAACTTGAGTCATTGCCAGAAAACTGCCTCCCTTCCTCACTGAAATCACTTGAATTTTGTTATTGTAAAAGACTCGAGTCATTACCAGAAGACAGCCTCCCTTCCTCTCTTAAGCGACTGGTCATTTGGCGATGCCCTATATTAGAAGAAAGGTATAAAAGGCAGGAACATTGGTCCAAAATTGCTCACATCCCTGTCATAGAAATTGAGGACCAAGTCGCAATATGAGCCATGGTAGAGTAAGAGAAGGAAGAGTTGCATTGCCATTCCTGTTTCAGGTACTCTTTTCTTTTACATATCTGATATAAAATAATTTCTCATTTGTACTTGTTCGTTTGTATGCACAATCCGAAACTGATCTCTAACTATAACATGGTCAAAATATAAGTGGATTGATTTGATCTGTTTGTGCATATGTATATTAACAATTATAGATCCTTTGCTTTCTTAGATTGTGCATCAATAGATATGAAACAAAATATAAGTGGATTGATTAATAAGAATCCACATTATTGATTGTTGGTTCTAAATATTACCATGTTGTTTGAGTAACATAACATCCTTCCTAAGATACTCTACTAATGTATGACAATTGATGATATCTGGAAATTCAATTTTTTGTATACTTTTCAACTAGTTTTTGGTGAAACTATTATTCAAAGAATCACTTGCTGTAATTTGGGTTAGTTTGAGACTTTTCTATAGAACCTTCCATTCATGTTAAAAAACTAAGTAAGGATAGCACGAAATCAAATTTTATGCACATATGTTGAATCAAGTTAAACTGCTACATTTATTAGAGGAAATTTTAGAAAAATCAGTCTTTTACTGTCACACTTAGGATAACATAATCGGGAATTTCGAGTTAGTTACTTACTTTTTTTTTTATAGAAATGGTTAATCTTTATTGAGATATGATTATTCAGCTGGAGTAACTCTTTACATTTTGATATGAAATGTGCTTGATTATGAATCAAACTAGTCACTTGTTGATATTGTGTAACTACTTTTCTAAATCACCATCTTCATTACTCCTGGATCATTTTGTGAGAAATTTAGTCAATTTCCATTTTATATATTGTACCATGACCATCACTCACGTATATTTCCATTTTATTTTTTTGTTTTCTTTTCAGGAGAAGCCTGATTGCCACAAGATTTGATTTACTTAGCTAATATTCAGACATACAGTAAGCTTTGTAATATTCTTGATTTGTAGCTGTAAGTGAATGCTCATATGATTCAGAAAGTAATATACCAGTTGGGTTTGAAATCTTATGTTCCACTGTTTTATTAGTTTGTGCAACAAGAAGCATATATAAATGGGACATGCAGAAATAAATCAATAAGAAGCCATATTGTTGGTTCTATATATTGACAAGTTATTTGAGTAAATAATAAAAACTGATGATGTTCTTGATGCATATTGCATAAACATACTATGCTTTTTACAAGTCTTTGCTGCAACTTGTTAGTTTGAGACTTTTGGTGAGTGTGTTAATTAAGAAGCTTAACAACCCTTTGCTTCATTAGCTTAATTTACAGTATTATATTATTATAAACATTTTGACCAATAGCTCAGAATTTGTATGAAAGAGCAGAATCATGCTTAAATTATAAGGAGTTTAGATATATTTTCATAAGATCAAAGGACTGTGTTCAAAGTCAGACAGAGGAAAACATTATATATCCTCATCGAATCAAACCCCGGGAAAATTGTATGTAAATAATTCATGCTCTTTACGCTAGTTATCTATAATAGTTTAGCTTTATTTCACCCTTTGTTATATAAATAACTTATGTGAGCTTATAATAAACAAACACTTATCATGATAAAAACACTTGTGGTATAGACTGTTTATCCAAAACAGACCCTAGATATATTGTCTCATTTTATTTTATTAACAACTAAAAATTGGTTTTATTTTTCTAAAGACCAAAATAATATTCGAGTTCAGTTGCTTAGCCTATTCGAATCGGGGTGTTATTCGTTGGTTGCACCAACCCAAACCAATCCAAAAAGATGCCATGCACTTGTTTGATTTCTTTATATATTGCTTTTATATGTTATTTGAATTTTTACACATAGATTTTTTCAAGTTTTATATAAATGAAAAATATTATCAGGAGAGTTGAATCATAGCTTCGTATCTCTCCAACTCTTATATTTCTCTTCCAAATCACAAGCTCCTTATCATTCAATGTACTTCCTCTTGAAAAAAACATATAAGTAAAAGTTGATCCATATTACCAACAGGGGAAGAGTTTTGTTAGCAATAAAAATAGTTAAGACATCACTAAGAATAAAATAGATAATATGTTGGAACACTAAGTATGTTTGTGTGTAAATTGAAAATGTCCTATAAGCCCTACACAAGAGAGTTTACACTCAACATTATGATGGAGGTAGGACTTCTAAAGACGTGTCCTTAGGGGTACACAACTTTATAATGAGAGATGACACAATCAACATGATCACCATAAATTTGACGTTGTTGTCGTTCAGTCGAGCCTAGGTATGAGCTATGTAGTGTATTATTTTTTAATGACCTAAAACCTTAGATTAATTTTTATTTTTGGATTTGGTATACATCATCGTCAAGTAAGCATTTTTCACAAGTCAACATGTGTATGGCACATGCCAATGTGTGTCCAAGACACGCCCTCCCACTAGTCAACTCTTGTTTGTGTTGCTCATTAAAGAGGCGAGACCACACCATTGATTTTGTAATGGTCAAATGATTTGATCCATCGATTTTGTAATCAATCTTAAATCTTTATCTATATAAAGAGCCCTTCTCCTTTATTTCTTTAAAATATAAGAAACAAAGAATATTAACTCAGTCTATTTAGAGTGTGAAATGATAAGGCTAACAAGAATCAAATACATTATTTTTTCTTGATTCACATGCTTTTTTAAAAAGAATTAAAATAATATTAAAAATAGGGAAAAAATGGACACGTTAACTAATCCTCCTAGAACACATGTTAAAGAAAAAAAAAAGTAAATTTTATATTGAAAAGAAGAATTTTTTTTATATTTTTAAGAGTTTGATTATCCCCTAAAAACATTGATTACACATTTTTCAAAATATTTATAATACATTTGATTTTTTAACAAGTGCGCCTAACTTTTATCAAAAAATAAAAAACAAGTGCACCTAACCATATTTAGCATTTTTTTGAAGGAAAAAGAAATTTGACTAATGTCTATTAGCTTCAGTTATTAATGAGAAATGAAATTTGTACAATCGGTTTAAAACAATTTTAAGATAGTTCTATTGTTTTCATATTGTTTTCCTTCTATTTATTTTTGTTCAAAAAAGAGAAAATAAAGTAAAGTCTCAAAAAAGATAGAGTAATAAATATTATTTTTTTGTCAAATAACTAGTGGTTAGAGCTCACACATTTCATTTTAAATGTGAAGAAGTGGAATGTTCAGGGTTCGTATCCACCCCTTATATATAATATGCAATATAAATGTTGATGGAAGGTAATCTCAATAGAGATAGAGTAGCAACTAGGGGTGTTCGCTGTGCGGTTTGATTCAGTTTTGAAGCTAAAAGTCATCTGAACCGCAAGATATAAAAGCGTGCGGTTTGGTTTGGTTTGGTTCGGTTGACTTTTAAAATACAATCCAAACCAAACCAAATGCGGTTTGGGTTGGATCGGTTGGTGCGGTTTTTACGAGACAATACAATTTTTTGTTTCCAACATTAAAATTAAGTTAAAAAGGTAAAACACAACATATTTCCAGCAATGTTTCCGACAATGTTTTTAATTTCATTCCACATTACATTTTCATTTTCATCAAACAACATAAACCAAATTAAAATCGTGGATGAAAATTAAAATACTAAGATTTTATCATTTTCTAAAAGTTCAAGTAACACATAAATACATTTTTGAAATAAAAAACAAAAAAGAAACTTAACAAGAGAAAAAATATGTCATTTCATAAAAGTTTTCATTGAGTTTCTATGAGTATTGGTCTAAGTGAGATAGATTTAATTAGTGTTTTTACTATGTTGCAGTTTGGTTTGGTTTGATTCGGTTGGTAAAATGAAAACCGCAAACTAAACCAAACCATTCAGTTGAGTAAAAAAGCGATTCAAATACATCTAACCAAATACGGTTTTTTACAGTTTCGGTTTGGGTTGATTCGATTTTCAATTTTTCTATTGGATTGGTTCGGTTTTGAACATCCCCGATATCAACTGTTATTTTTCCTTATTATTGTTTTTTTGTTTAGAGGAAACATCATTTGTCGTTATTAGTTGATGTCAGTTTACAGGTGTTTGGTTGATGAGGGCGCACGGCGTCCGTTCATCTGAACAAAATTCAACTCATTCAATAACTCAATACTATAATAATAACACACCTAACTAAGCAAATAATTTGTCACTGTTAGAAAAGAAGGAGAGAAAAGAGAATCCAATTATCTCACTATGGAGTTTCATTCTCTTCCTAATCTCTTCCTTCTTCTCTCCTTCTCCATCCTCTTCCTTTCATCTCAAGCTAAAGTTACTTTCAAATATTGCGGTAACTAACTCCATCACTTTCTTTCCTTTTTTTCAATTGCATCATTCTGTGGATTAATTTGAAACTTACCCAATTCAGTATTATCAAAAAACATTTGATTTTTATTAGATTTTCATTTAATTTTGTTGCAAATTTCAATCATTTATTGTAGATGATATGATTAAGATTTGTTTTTATCTGTGTATTTAGATAAGAAGGCAGACTATCCTGTGAAGGTGACTGGAATTGAAATATTACCAAACCCTGTTGTCAGTGGTGCCCCTGCCACCTTTAAGATCTCAGCTACTTCTGGTAATAATTATATTTTTATCTCTCTCTTTTTACTTTTTTACTCTTTTCAAACTTGTATTAATTATATTTTCACATCAATTTGGATAGTTAATGTTGTTTAAGTATGTGGTTGTTAATTATGTTTAGTTCATGATTAATGAATATAACGGGGGACTTGACGGAACAACTTTTTTTACCCTGTTTGATTTAGAAACTGGTCATGAGATTGGACAAATCAGGTAGTAAGAGACCGGACAAAAACAAGAATTTTTGTCCTTAACTAAACCACGAGACAACTTTTTGTCCGGCGTACAAACCATCAAAAATACCAAAATACCCTTTTTTATTTGCTGATGTGGGAAATTGCAGCCTTATTTAAATCATGTTGTGGTATGTGAAGACATCAAAAACCTTAGATTGTAGTCACAAATCTTTTTTCAAAATCCTGATTTTTATGTGTTGATTGCATGACGCAATTGCATTACCTTCAATCTGAAGTTGATCTTAGATATTTACTTTCCATGCTTACATTTGAAATGTTTTAAGTGTAAAAATAGTATTTCATCTAAACTTCTGTTGTTTGCAAAAGCTATGGAGGACTTGTACAACATATCATTCATTTCCTCAGTCACTCTATATGTTCCATATGCTTATGGGAGCTGCCTCATCAGACTAACATGCCACTTATCTATTTGACTGAATTGTAAATGGAATTTCTGTCTATACTTCATGTAGGTAAAGCTCTTTCTGGCGGAGATGTGGTAATTGGAGTTTCCTATGTTGGGGTGCCTGTCCATTCTGAAACCATTGATCTGTGTAAGGAAGTATCTTGTCCAGTTGCAAATGGCAATTTTGTGATTTCTCACAGCCAGACACTGCCTGCAATTACTCCACCGGTTAGTTCCACTTTATCACATTAACACTCGTAGCAATGCCGAAGGCATTCTACAAATATCATCCTATCTTGAAATAAAGCTTCCTTTGATATCTTTTTTGGGACTTCCTGAGTTGAGACACTTAAACTCATTTTGGCATTAAGAACTTTATATAACTTCGATTTTGGTGCTAAATTTGAAGTTATTTCCATTTGTGAAGTTCCCCTGGCGCACTGCTCCATTTCCCTTTTGGGTTTATAACTTCAATTTTTATTTTATTTGGCAAGGTTAATGTTACTTCAATCAAGAGTGATTATTCTAATCCTTTTAGAATGGCAAACGTCATGTGATGTGCCTTTCAGTATGTGTTGTGAAAGTGACTCAAAATTGGAGTTTGGAGTGTAAAATTGATGTTTGCTGGAAGTGCAAAATCGGGGCCCGATTTTGGCTATCTTTGGGAGCAGTTTGGTTCGTGAAAAATCAGCGCCCGAATGGAGGAATTCGGGGCCCGATTTTGCGTAACAATATTTTTCAGAAACGTATTTTTAGGCCAAATTTGTTACAATTTTATGAGGGTTACTTTTACTATAAATATAGACTTTGTATCAGAGTAAACCTTGAGATAGAAAAGGCTGAAAAATGGTTTAGAAAGGCAACAACAAAACTAGGGTTTGTATAGAGTTTGTCTCTTGGCAACAAACACTAGGGTTTGAGGGTTGATTCACCTTGGGAAACACTATTAGGATTGAGTCTCTTGGTCACGGGAAGAGATTGTGACTTTGGATAGAATTAAGCGGGAGACTTATTCTTGTAACCCATTGATATCTCTTTTGTAAAGTTACTCATCATTATAGTGAAACGGAGGGCTGTTCTCTCCCCCAGACTAGGTCAATTTGGACTGAACTGGGTAAACAAATTCTTTTGTGTTATCTCTTTCTTTTCTTTCTTACGTTGCTTTTTACTTTTGGCTTGTGTTTATAATTGTTCCATACACTTTGTTTTAATTGCTTGATTATTCCTTGCTCCACACATCAAGTTTGTTATTGGTGTAATTTTCATCGAATTCACAACAATTGGCGCCCATCGTGGGGCAAGGGTCAAAGGATAATCAAGTACCATGGGTTCGAAGTGGGATATTGAGAAGTTTACCGGAGATAACGATTTTGGGTTATGGAAGGTAAAGATGGAAGCGGTGTTAATACAGCAGAAGTGTGAGAAAGCTTTGAAGGGTGAAAGTTCGTTCCATGTCACCATGTCACGAGCGAAGAAGACCGAGATGGTGGACAAGGCCAGGAGTGCCATTGTCTTGTGCCTCGGGGATAAAGTTTTGAGAGAAGTAGCGAAGGAAACAACCGCGACATCGATGTGGTCAAAGTTCGAATATTTGTATATGACAAAGTCTTTGGCTCATCAGCAATTCCTAAAGCAACAACTTTACTCATTTAAGATGGTAGAGTCAAAGGCCATCATGGAGCAACTTACGGAGTTCAACAAAATCCTTGATGATTTGAAGAACATAGAGATTCTTCTTGTGGATGCGGGTGGTCTGATGGTGTGGTGTTGTTTGGAGGATGAAGAAGGTGATGTGTCTCACCTTGGTAGTGATGCCTAGTGGAGCGGTGGTCGTCTGGAGAGACGTTAAACACTCAACATCAGCCTGGAGAGGCGGTGGTAAGAATACTCATGATCAGTCTGGAGAGGCGGAGACAACAATACTCATGATCTACCTATTGAGGTGGAGTTTCAAGGTTAAAGACATAGTGGGATGTACGCATTTGCGAGTTGAGAGGTTGGAAGCTCAACTTGAGGTGGAGTTGAACACACCAGGAATGATACGACTTTGGAGGACCTTGGGTGCTATGCTCTAGTGGTGAGCAAGGGACTTCTCATGAAGACGGAAGGCATTCCGGAGGTTGAAGAATGTATAACACGGCTTGCGGGATTACCCTAAAAAAAGGCTAAGGGTGATTGGATGGAAGGTGATCTTCAAGGAAGCGGGAGATGTCCTGTGTTGAAGATGATATGGTGAATGCTTGTGGAACTACCTAAAATTCCTAGCGTAGTTGGACTGCAAGTACCTTCGAGAAGGCGGAAGACATTCCGAGGGCTGAAGGGGTTAAGGTGTGTACTTGTGGATGAATTACTCTAAAAGCCAAGGGTGATTGGGCACAAGTAGATCTTCAAGGAAGCGGGAGATGTTCCGTATTGAAGAGGTTATGGTAAAGTCTTGTAGAACTACCTGAAATTCCTAGCGTAGTTTAGATACAAGGATCTTCGAGAAGGCGGAAGACATTCCGATGGCTGAAGAGGTTAAGGTGTGTACTTGTGGAACTAACTAAAATTCCTTGAATAGTTTGGACACAAGGATCTTCAAAAGAGCGGAAGGCATTCCGATGGTTGAAGAGGTTAGGGTGTAAACTTGTGGAGCTACATGGTGTAGTGGCACGGAAGGGAAAGAGCAGCAAAAGGTAGTTGCTGTTAAATTGGCATCATCACTAATTTAAAGTCAAGGTGGAGATTGTTGTGAAAGTGACTCAAAATTGGAGTTTGAAGTGCAAAATTGATGTTTGCTGGAAGTGCTAAATCGGGGCCGATTTTGGCTGTCTTAGGGAGCAGTTTGGTTCATGAAAAATCGGCTCTCGAATGGAGGAATTTGGGGCCCGATTTTGCGTAACAATATTTTTCAGAAACGTATTTTTGGGTCATATTTGTTACAATTTTATGAGGGTTACTTTTACTATAAATATAGACTTTGTATCAGAGTAAACCTTGAGATAGAGGGGGCTGAAACAAGGGTTTAGAAAGGCAACAACAAAACTAGGGTTTGTATAGAGTTTGTCTCTTGGCAACAAACACTAGGGTTTGAGGGTTGATTCACCTTGGGAAACACTATTAGGATTGAGTCTCTTTGTCACGGAAAGAGATTGAGACTTTGGGTAGAATTAGGCGGGAGACTTATTCTTGTAACCCATTGATATCTCTTTTGTAAAGTTACTCATCATTATAGTGAAACGGAGGACTGCTCTCTCCCTCAGACTAAGTCAATTTGGACCGAACTGGGTAAACATATTCTTTTGTGTTCTCTCTTTTCTTTCTCTCGTTGTTTTCTACTTTTGGCTTGTGTTTATAATTGTTCCATACACTTTGTTTTGGTTGCTTGATTATTCCTTGCTCCACACATCAAGTTTGTTATTGGTGTGATTTTCATCGAATTCACAACAGTATGTCATAACATATAACTCTTTCAATATGTTTTAAAACATCTAACATGTGGTGTGCCGTTCAATATGTTGTAACATATAACTCTTCAATATGTTTTAAAACATCTAACATGTGGTGTGCCTTTCAATATGTTATAACATGTAATTCTTTCACACAAATGTGTATTGCTATTTGAAAAGTAGGTTTATTGTAAAAGGAGATCGAAACTTACCTTGCTTTCACATAACCGATTTTCCTTCATACAAATATAATTAAAAGAATATGAAGTGATCTGTATCTATGACATCATGTATCACCTACATGTAAAATCAAAAATCATTTTAGCACTGTGAACATGCAAATGTGTGTCAGAAGGCTGTCTTTGTCCATTATGGTCATCAGCGTTATCAAACAGTGGCCATGACAGATTGCAGTAGCGGAAGTTTTATAACTGCTATGGCCAATTTGCAAAGGATGGCGGTGCCATGGCGTTTTATGGTGGAAATGACGCTTAAGATAGCAGATTTTTGGCTTCCTGTCATGGTCTGCTACCTGCAATCGATAACACGATGGTGAAAGAGATAAAGGCAGTGAAACAATAATGGATTAAAACTTTGGCTGATTTACTTATTTGTTCTGTTTATGTAAATTTAGCATCTCTTTTCACTATAAAACTAAATTTTTGGGGGATAAAAATTAAAAACCAAGATTTTTGATAGTAGTTAGCTTGTGTACCTGTCTTCGGTAGGTATGTTGGATGTTTACTTCAGCTCATACTACATCTATATTCTATTATATTTACTCTTGGACTACGAAGCACTGGCACAAACATGTTTATACCGTTAATAATTTGAGAAAATGGTAGAATTAAATGTACCCCCCACATGTGTCGGTGTTGTGTCGGACTTGGATATGTGTCGAACACTGGACACACCTTCAATCTATAGTGTTGGTGCTACATAGCTCTCTGATTCCTTTTGAACAATAACATCTTTTCCCCAGTCCACCTTGCACCCGTTAATTACATCATAGTGGTTAGGGTGCAGTGCTATGGTGTATATTGCAGAGGTTGTGGTTTCTCACTTCTTCACCTCTCTTACATCATTTTAAGCAATTTTTGTTAATTTGTTTGTGAGTCATGTCGTCAATTTTTCCTTCATCTGGGATCACGTGATACTACACGTTGCATGGTTGAAGTATCTTGGGTCTATTAGGAAGTGATTGGGATGTCATACATTGGACTCAAGGATAAAATGAAGAAATCTCAAATGAATATTTTACTGTAGGTGGTAGGTGGATCACACGACCACCAATGTTCTACGATAGAGAATATTGGACAGTGAAATTCCAACAAGATCTGTAATTAAGTATAGTAGAGATGACAATGTTTAGGTAATTGGACATAAAAAAAAAAGGAGTTAAGGAACAAATATATCAAGGAAAAAGTTAGAATAG
>Ga0315915_1006630_pt1 | contig 14088 bp, 8 predicted proteins | sample MpolbnodulesMG_FD_207738 | JGI IMG/M metagenome (GOLD analysis project Ga0315915, IMG submission 207738) | Medicago polymorpha root nodule microbial communities from Los Angeles, California, United States - branched nodules | ecosystem: Host-associated > Plants > Roots > Nodule | place: USA... | reverse complement strand
GAGAGAGAGAGAGAGAGAGAGAGAGAGAGAGGGAGGGAGGGAGGCTGAAGTCATTGAAGAGCTAGGGAAGCTTGGAGACAAACTTGTTGATGTTTCTCCAACATTCATCAACTCTTCTTTGTTAGTTATGGTGGAGTTATATCTGAGGCATAAAAAATATACAATCGATTATAATGAACCATATAAGAAATAGTTATTGAAATTCAATCCTAACACAACTCTATCTATATTGATTCAGTTTTACTTTGATTCATAACACCAAAACACTTTTATAAATACTTTGTTCAGAAAATCTGTCAATACAAACTTAAATTAACTAAGTGTGGTCATTGTGGATACAATTTTTTTTTGTTTGATAATAATCGTCATACTTACCAATTACGTTTCCTCAACATATTGATAAGTATGACGATTATTATCAAACAAAAGAGTATTTATTGAAAATAAGAAAGCGTAGTTAGAATATTCTTACACTACTAAAGTGGTTGGCATTGGAGATGTGAAGTTGCAAAAATAACAACATCAAAATTGATAAAAAAAAAAAAAAGACAAATAATTGATAGGATAGAATATTTTGTCATAATTGACTATAATTATTTTCTTGTAATTATGTTGTATCATAATTAGATAGTTGACCAAATGTTACACAATCACAATAGTTGTATATATTCTATTCAGATGAATGAGAAACACAAGCATTCCATTATCTTATATGATATGAAATGCTTGTGTTTTAGATGAATGAAATGTTTGTGTTTCTCATTCATCTGAATAGAATATATACAACTACTATGTAACATTTGATCAACTATCTAATTAATACAACATAATTTCAGGAAAATAATTATAGCCAATTATGACAAAATATTATATTCTATCAATAATGACATGACATCCATTAAGTATACCACTAATACCATGTCACCCAATTAATTGTCATGTCATCAAAATTGAGAGTCAAATTAATGGGAGAGAGCAAATATCTCAATTTTAAAATTGAGGAACTAAAATTACGGATTTAAAAATGAGGGGATTAAAATTACGAATTTGTTAAAATAAAGGATCAAAATGCAATTAAGCCTATTAAATATTTTCCCATATACCCTCGTCAAATGAGGATTTGAATCGAGTGTTTTGTGATTTGCTCACATCCTAGATCCTTGAACAGGATTAGTCTTCCAAATAGTAAATTTCTCAAGGGAAAAAGCACGTTCACCGCATTGATTGATCCCTGAACTGAACTCAACTGTTAGTTATGTTACTTGTTTTATTCAATATACAAATTTGAAAAACCATGGTAAGGTAAATGTACGTGTTGGATTTGATTTGATTTGATTGATGGATTATGCTAATCGAATATTTTGATTGCAGAATATAATTGCTGGAGCTTTCAAGCCTCCTTGCAAAATTTCAATCTCTTTGGCTCATCCAACAACTCGCAAGCAGGTAAGAGTGAGATGCAATGGAAGGAAATTAAATTATATTATTACCGTTTTCACTTTCGTATGTTACTGCGTGTGTATTTGATTTTATGACGACGAAAATTATGAACTGATTTGAGTTGCAAAAACCGACTACATGGATCAAACGACTCCATAAATTATAGGCTTGTGCACTCATAATACGATAACTACAACGGCGACACAATAGCACTGCTTAGTAACTAGCTAATAGAATATGCTTAAAAGATTCCTTCTGGATTAAGATGAGTCATTCTACCTTCTAGAACTAGCTGAGTCACTGCTTCTTATTCTAAATATCTTATCAACATCTTATTTACTTTTCTTACTACAAAATCGATAAAAAAATTTCTCTACATTGCTAAACCACCTAAGCTGGGTTACCACTATTTTATTCCTGTGTTGGTTCTTTATTGTCCAACACTCCGTCTCATACAACATTCTCGGTATGACAATTGTATTATAAAATTTTCTCTTTAACTTGAGCGATAATTTTGTATCACATAAAACACCTAAGGTGCTCCTCCATTAAATTTGTGATAATGTAGTCACGTAAAAATGAGTTGAATAATAAATCTTAGACCAAAGTCACATTTGGAGGCAAGAACTCTAAATTCTAGCTTCAAGTTTGAATTCATTTTGAAGGAAAAATATTCAATTATGTCAAAATCAATGCTTCTAAAATAACTTTTTCCTCCCCAAAAGTGAAACCAAATAGAGGGGTTCTAGAGTCAGTTAGACAAGAGGGTTTTTGTGCTTCTCAAATAAAATTGTGTTTTTTTTTTATTAGTAAAATTAACCTCTTTGAATCTCTTTTAAGTTACAGAAGTCTGTAGGGTCAGAGTACCCAGCTAAACATTCCACATCTTGTAATAAATGGGTTAGTTTATGACAAAATGTAGCTAGCCCAAGTTAATGGCTTGTAATTTTTCTACCAATATTCAATTTTTGAGTTTTGTTTTGAGTAGATATTGTGCTTTTTCTTCTTGTAGTAACATGTTGATGCTTCTAACTGTATTGCTGTGGGGAAAAAATTCTCAATGTTTTCCTTATTTCTGCTATTCACTTAGATCATTAAAGTAAGGTTTTGTTTTAGCTTCCACGATATTGAGAAAGTGTTCACCATTCATTTGTGTTGAAAACCTTCAACAAAATCATTTTGGTTTAATCTTTTGTGCACCACCCTCGGTTGTTTATAGGTTCGCGTGAAGAAGGAAAATGACCAGACAGTTTTGGTTCCTCTCTTTCAAAGTCAGGAGAATATAGTTGGGGAGGTACATTGCATGAAATCGTCAACTATTTTGTTTTACCTTTGTTGCAAGTACTTTCTGGCGATTTCATACTATTAGCAAATTGAAATTTATTCGTTGAGACGTTGGTAACAGGTTAGTATAGAACCTGTACGTGGGAAGAAGGTTGAGCATAATGGTGTAAAAATTGAGCTTCTTGGTCAAATAGGTATGCTTCTGTTCATTTTTTTGCAAATTCGATAGCCATTTTGACTGGTAAAAGTGCCCTGATTTGCATCTTTTCTTAATTATGTGTTTGTCTGTAGCTTAAAATGAAAATTGTGTTTAGCTTAGGTTCATAGAGTAACTATTAACTTCTTTTATTTATTTATTAATTTTTTTTGTTTATCATATCATTTTTTATAGTTGAATGTATATATCATATCGTTTTTTGAGATTTATAATATTTTAATTTAATGTTTTCTTCAAATAATTTTTTACTGTTTGTATTATATATTTTTTATCCTTGTTTGCAGAATTGTACTTTGACAGAGGCAGCTTCTACGACTTTACTTCTCTTGGTAAGTTTAAGCTTGTACCACTGAGATCTTTTTTTTCTTTCTCCTTTTTATTCTGTTTCTAAACTCAGACCTTACTGTAGTGGCAATCAAATATACTACCCTGATTTTTTATATAAGCAATAAAGTACATGTACTTTGTCCAAATTTAGATCAAATGCATGCACATTTTTGCTTATATAAAAAACCGGAGTGAATATTTGCTCATCATTTTTATATGCATGGCCTCTCATGTCCTTTCCAATGTAGCTTTCTTCCTATGCTGGGACCTTCATGATGTTTTTTATAACTCCCTATAATTTACGTGCAGTACGCGAACTTGAAGTTCCTGGAAATTTATATGAAAGGAAAACTTACCCATTTGAGTTCTCCACTGTTGAAATGCCACATGAATCCTACAATGGGATCAATGTTAGGCTTAGGTATGATAATTATTTAACTGCACTGATAACCTTGAATTCTCAAATTTCTGGTGTATTTTCTTAACTTTTTAATTTAAAAATGTCAGGAATAACTAGAATTTGTAACATTCAATTTTATTTAATAGATGAGAAGTTCATGGTTTATATTTATTGAACTAAGTCCATATACTCTTGTTCGAAAGCAAGATAGAGGACGTGATACAGGAGGAAAAGCGTATAACTATTTCATTTTTTTTATGGGAAGGGTCAAGACCACTTGATTAACTTGCAGTTAGCACTAATAATCTGTTAAAGAAATACTCCACCAACAACGATATGCTGCTAATTTAGGGCTAAATACTTATTCTTACGACTCCAGCATTCATTTTTGCTGTTTTTCTAGGTTGGTAATACTTGGTTGGAAAAATCTTTGGTATGATTTTCCCTATTTTTTTTGTTTTAACAAAATGATTTCCCCTATTTTAAATAGGAAATAATTCATGTTTTCCTCCATAATGCCATGTGAATAACTACAAGTGATTTTGGCTAAGTTCAGCTTCATATATCAAATTTCCCCCAAAATCAGGGTCATACCTGTTAATATTGTAGCTTTTGAAGTTAAGCTACATATACAATTAACTCAATGGTCACATTCTAGAGGGATATTATATTAGTTAATTGAGAATGGGCGAAAATTTGAAAGTTGTATTATTTTATTTTCCTTATTGAACAGAAGATAGCCAAATTTACTATGTTTCTGTTGGTTGACTTATTTGTACAGTAAATGATCATCATGTTTTATTTGGGCTTATGGGTTCAAATTGTTTACTTTTTTCATATTTCTTTCAATATTGTCACTGATCAATAAATTACTTAAAGTTGGAAAGAAATGGCCCTTTTTTTGCTATCTTGCAGGTACGTTTTGAAAGTGACAATTAGTCGAAATTTTGTCAACAACATTGTGGAACAAATGGATTTTGTAGTGAGTTAATTTTCTTCAATATAAACTTACATAGCTTAAATCTCTTGAAATTAGCCAACAATATGACCTATATATGATTACATGCATTACATTTCTACTGTCACAGATCGATTCTGTATGTGCATATGGGGGAAATTATTATTAATTAAAATAAAACTAATGACAATTTTACTATTTTCCCCGAGCGAATTTGACAACTCATAAACTCAGTCCCTTGAGAGGATTCTGTATGTACATGTATGTACATGTATGCACATCTGCTTTTGTAATTTATGCTTGTTAACATGCATGTTTAAGCCTTCAAAAGTGAGTTAGAGATCCTCTTTAAGAAAAGTGAAAAACAGAAAACAACAAAGATAAAGAGAAAATCAATTGCATAAAGTTGCCAAATCATCTACATATATGCGCTTCTGAGATCCCGTAAAAAAGGTTATGGGCTTTACACCTAACCGAAGCCAAATGCCTGATCCTATCCCAAAACAAGTGATGTGCTATTCAAACATTCTTTCCATACAAGATCCTTGCTCTAACTATATTTATTATTCTGTAAATTGCTTTTCCCAAAACCCTAATAAATTTTGATCATGCTAGTTCTAGTTCTAGCTTTAATGAAAATGTTTTATTTCTCAATGATTCAGCAAGGCAATAAAAGGGGTATTTATGCAGATCAAATCTGCTACAATTATAATGTTGAAACAAAAATCAAATCTCCCATAAATGAGGCGAGAAAGGAAAGGGAAACTGTAGAATGACCAAGAATAGAGATATGGTTACATAAATTAAATAGAGGAGGTAGCTGCTCGGCCACCCTCAACCCTAGGTACTAAGAAAGGAAACAACATTACTCCCCTAGTCCTAATGAACGAAGAATCAAAACAGAAACTAATAAATGAGTTGATATGGTATCAAAACTACCAAACCCCTCGTATTCTATGAAATAAGTAACTCAATAAAATCACAGTAATGCACCATATTTCCACACTCCCCCTTAAGCTATGTCGTAGATATTTTTCTTGACACTGCTTTGGTGAGAATAATTGCTGTCTGCTGACTTGTTGGAGTATACTGAAGGGACATAGTTTCGTTTTCGATACTTTCCTTGACAGAATGGAAATCAACCTCTACATATTTTGTCCTATCATGATGAACCAGGTTCTTGGCAATGCTGATTGCAGACTGATTATCAAACAACACCCTTATGGGTTCTGAATTTAGGACTCCAGTTTAATGTAACTCTCATTTTAACCAAATTCCTTCATAGATACTTTGAGAAAGAGCTCTAAACCCTGATTTTGAAAAAGTGCGAGACACAACAAATTGAGATGCAAATGCAATAACTTGATATTGAGCGCCTTTCAGTTATATAGCCCACTCAATCAGCATCAGTAAAAAATTTCAATTTCTCTGTTTGCTGTCTTTTGAATAATAATCCCTGATCTGGTTCCATTTTCAAATATATGAGAATTCTGTTTAATACTTCCATATGTTCTTTCGCGGGACCAATCATAAATTGGATCACTGTACTCAATGCACAGCTTATGTCTTGTCTGATGTGAGTGAAGAGCACTACAATGCCTTTGTTTGTGGTCCTCATGTAATTGTAATGACCCAAAGGAAAAATATATTGTTGTCTTTTAGAAAGGGAGTCCCTTTTTGGGTAAAAATCGTAAGCAGTTACAACTGTCTAGTAACTTAGGATATTAGATAAAGAGTGAAGAACCACACTGACAAACATAACAAATTGTTATTGTCTGGTAATTTGTCAATTACTACACAAAAAGACACACGTACGGAGCTGCTAGAAGATCTCCACAGTATGTCTGGGACTGGTTTGTTTAGAGACTCCAGGGGCGCTATTCTTGGCTGTTTTCAGTTCTTATTATGGAAGCCGTGTTGGCCATAGAAACAACTTATGAGAAAGGGTGGTACTCCCTCTAGCTGGAATGTGATTCTAAATTAGTGGTGGATGCTTTTGGTTCGATTTTTTGGGTTCCTTGGAAACTTCAAAATTGGTGGTGGAATTGTTACTTTTATTGTCACCAGATGCTTTTCAGAGTCTCTCGTATATTTTGAGAAGACGTTAGTTAAGTTGCGGTCTTAGACATCAAATTTTTTGAGGCACCACAGATGGTAGTTAGGGTCTAGGGTGCCAACATACTTGAGGCTCCTTATCCTTTTGTGATACGGGTGCGCCCCATTAGCCTTTATCTAAAGAATGAAGAAGAACAATGGCCTCAAAGATCAATACTTTAGGCCTCTTTGTTAAGAGTCTAATACCATGTTACATATCCACTTTCTCAAAAACTTAAGCATTATGTTGTTTCTGAGAACTGGGGTATCTGTTGCCGGAATTTATCATCGCCAACTGGATGATAAAAGGAAATGGTAAAATTTAACGGAGAGTAAAATAATTGGAAACCAAATCTGGGAATTGAATCTAGAACTGATCAGTTTCTGGTAAACGGATGCACAATGTTGAAACTGCAAAGATGAGGGTGTCTTTTAGATCTGACATATTTCTTGATGGTATGAATTTGATCCAGGCTTTCGCAGGAGGGAAGGAAGTGACAAAGGAGCAGTGCATCACATTAGTTTTCAAATCAAAACGAATCTAATATCAAATTATTTATGAAAAGATAATTATCATGAATGAATTGTACCAAGAGCTTGAGCTGTTTGAACTATCATAAAATATACACCATAGCCCAGCAGGGACTAGAAGGCTTGAGCCTCACAAGTCACAACATGAGTCTTTCTGATATACTCAGCCCACGTCCTACAGTCGTGTCTATTACTTTTGTTGCTCGAATCGATGTAGTATGGCACATACCGAATTAGACCCGAATAAGATATTAGACCCAATGGTTTAGAAAAAAACCTAGCCGAATAGCCTTAAGGGAGAGGGCATGGAATCTACCGGACAACAGGGAGGCAGGGGGCTTGAAAGGAGGAAGAAGCCATGAAAAAAGCAAGCCATTCATTTGACCTATAGAGAAAAAAACCCTTCCTCGACCACGATAACCTGATCGGAAGAGGTCACTAAACTTCTCTCAGCTTCACCCTAATCACAAAACCTTTTCTCAATGGTGGCTAGGAATCAGCCAGTGGCAACAATTTGTACCTTGCCACGACTCAGGCTATAGTGGACGCATTTCAGCGTCAGAACCAGGCACTCCAGGAGCAGATGACAATCGTGAACCGGAACACTGTAGTTTATGTGAAGACATGTAGGTATCATACATTCATAACATTTTAACAGGTATTTTTAGATGTTGAGCTCCCATAGGAGGTTTTAAGATGCGACTTCTGATCAGAGGTTTTTTTTTAAAACCATCTGATCAGAGGTTTTAACAGCGAGATAGGGGTTCAGATTTGGGGATTTGCATTTTTGTTTATTGTATTTTTTATAAATATTATGTATCATCCTTGTTTTGCAGATTCTTTTCTCCTTTCATAACTACATTTAAAAGTTGTACATTATAGAAGTAAACCCCGTACATATATAATATATTTATATATTAAGAGTTATATGGAATAAAGTAGAACCAACCGAGGGACTTGTGTCACAAAAACCACCAATATACTGCTTCTTGCTTGATCATGCTATGGCCAGCTTTCATATTCTGATTGTCTGATTAATACTTTCTTTGTATGTCAGTTTGAGATTACTGTACAATTTAGTTTTTTCGCTATGTAAACTTTTTCTTACTACAATATCTGTACAGGTGCGCAATTACATTCCAGCACCATCGATCAATAACAGCATTAAGGTGAGGAGCATGTTCGATTATGAGTAGTGCAGATTGTTGATTAACAATCCTTGCTGTGATCATTAATTTAATAATTCAATCTATGCTTCTAAAGCCAATCTACTTGAACGATTTTTTCTTCATTGCCTGGAAACTAGTTGATGCTTCATGTTCAGTCATTTTAAACCTGTGTTTCTCTGATCATGCTGTAAATGCCTTTATGCAGATGGAAGTAGGAATTGAAGACTGCTTACACATAGAGTTTGAATACAGTAAAAGCAAGTGAGTCTGAAAAAGGTCATGATTAGTACAGCTTTAATGTACTTAAAGAATATTAAAGTAAATTTGCTTTTTAAAATTTAAAAATTAACAGGTATCATCTGAAGGATGTTGTCATTGGCAAAATATACTTTTTACTGGTGAGAATCAAATTAAAAAACATGGAACTTGAAATCAGGCGTCGAGAGTCTACCGGATCAGGGACCAATACATATGTTGAAACGGAGACCCTTGCGAAGTTTGAATTGATGGATGGTGTTCCAGTCCGAGGTTTGCAGTTACTCTTTACAGCATTCTTAGTTTCTTTATTCGGAAAAATGATTATATTTCGATTAAAATGCATGATGCTTGCCCTAATTTCTTATTCAATGTTTGGAAATTATCTTATATTTTTAATTGGTTGATTAAATAATTGAAGTACAGTACTTTTGGATAAGTTTTATGTAGGAAATAAAGGGGCACTTGATGACAGGGACAAATCCAAAATTGAACCTTTTTGTCAAGAGAGTGAATAAACAAAACAGTATTAAATGACCCAAAACACAAACAGATAATGCAATAGTTAAAGAATCCAACCAAGCAATTGAGCTCAAGTGGTTAATGAGCTCCACCAAACCTCAAAAAGCCAGGCTAGGCTCTTATAAGGACTATTTGACCATATATATCTTTAGTTGATGTTAGATCTCAACAATTAGGATCTATACAAGACATGAGAGTATCAACTCCGTCCCTTCTTTTTGGTTTTCTGTTTTTGGAAGTGGTGCTTGTACTTGCTGATTTACTTAGTTAATTTGGAAATACAATATGAAGTATATATTGCTTTTTTTAACATAAAGTATATATTGTTGATATTGGGCTTTTAGGAGAATCTATTCCTGTCAGATTATTTCTCAATCCATATGAGTTGACACCAACATATCACAATATCAACAACAAGTTCAGCGTGAAGTATTTTCTGAATCTTGTTTTTGTGGATGAAGAAGACCGGCGCTACTTCAAGCAGCAAGAAATCATAGTTTATCGCCTACTTGAAGACTCCTGAATATCTCGCGCTTGGAGAGCTATGTTTTTTTGCCTTGCAATAAGGAATTGTTTGCTTGTGTCACTTTGCTCAAGTCCCACTCAGTCTATGTTTGGTTCTCTTTTGATAAGAATTGATTTTGTGTGAATTGATTCTGTAAAATTTATTTTGTCTAAAAGTGAGTTGCAGATTAAGTAATTTGTGTTTGGATACATTCATTTAAAATTGAGTTGAATTGTCTTAAAGAAAAATAAAAGTAAGTTGAAGTATAATTTGCCTGGTTGAATCAATTTTAGAATTATAAGCTACAAATAGAAGCTTCTAGTAGAATTGATTTTCCTCCCCAAAATTGATTTCTTAAAAAAAAATCCCAAACATAATTTTATGAAGTTAGGATTGCTTTTGTCACTTGAAAAACACTTCTAAGGCATCTAGAAGTGAAACCAAACACTCATGAGTTGGTTTCATATGTTTTTAATACCATATGCTGGTTTGGAGACATATTTAGTCTCCACTGTTGAGTTGTTCACATTTTTGTGAAAATTTTAAATTTCTGCATAAACATATAACATTGTTTTCTCCTCCTTTACCAATATAAATATCATGATGAAGTATACAACGTAAACATTTAGGGGTTATTTGCTTTTTTATGTATGGAGCAAAAACAATAGGTAAAAAAAAATAGAAGTATACGATCGATTACATATATAAACATGATGATGAAGTATACGCCCCATTACAACACATTTAAACAAAAAGAAAGAAAAGTCACAATGCATTTAAGCCTGATTTTCTTCTTCATCACCCTCCTTATCCTCAATAAAACCATATGGGGCACAAAGCTTGCAATTCTTCACCTTCTTCAAGATATGCAACCCTTTGGTGTTTAGCTCGACTTCTTTGTCAAGCACCTTCATCTGGGCCACAACATTCTTGAAACCACGGGGAACATTAGCAAAGAAATCATGCTGAACTTCCTCGATCATAGTGATCAACCCAGTCTGGTTCAATTCGGCTAATTCTTCATGTTCATATGATCCCTGAGGGCCAGCGTATTTTGTGGTTGTTTTCAGCGCGAATTCAAGTTGCTTCTTCTTACACTCGAGCTCAGCCACCTTGCTCGCCTTGTCCTCTGCAGACTTCTTAGCACTTTCAAGTCCCTCCACTTGCCTTTTCACGGCAGTGATCTCTCTGTCCTTGTTGGCACATTAGGTGATTAAATCGACCAGGATCTCATGCTTAACCTTTGTAGTCAGTGAAGTCAGTTTCCAACTTGCCCATCCAAGCTTTTCAAAGCCACTATGACACTCAATGTTTTCATTGCCTAGAGAAAACCTTTTGTCAGCGCTCATCTCCTTCCAAATTGACCGAGCTGGTTGACTATAGAGGCATCAACATCACTTAACATCAGAGTGAGATGACTGTTTAAATTTTCAGGGTTCGAGCATATGCTTGGAGTGTCAACAAAGGAACATCTAGGGTATGAAGGAGTTCTTCGTCAACCTCTCTACCTTTCCCTCGGGTGTTTGAGTCAGTTCAAATCCTTTTTGGTCGATGCACCTCCAAATCTATCACTTCTAGCTGCGAGGATCCAATATGATCCATCGGAATCCCAGTATAAATTGGAGAGTTTGGTCAAGAAGTCAAAGATGTTGATCCAATAATCAAGGTATTAGAAAGGTCATTCCTCTTTGTAGCAGTGGTTTTGCTTCTACCTTTTTTGGCGAGTCGAATCAGCTTCTCCTAAAAGTTCAGCATAACGTCTGCGAGCAATACAAGAAATATAGAGTTAGTAACGAACGAACAAAAATTCAAAAGAAATATCAAGAATACACAAGAAGGAATAGGTTTTTACCAAACAAACTTTTCGCCTAAACGACACTCACACACCTCACAAGCTTGTAGGTGTTAATAAAGCGAGCCCTCTTGAGAGGTTGGCCCTCGAAATTAAACAGGGGTTCCTGGTTACTACCTACCACGTCAGAGAGAATCAGGCTAGAAACATAAGCCTAGAGTTTATTGTAGTCTCCAATCTCCCTCGTCGACACGCGATCGTAAGCATAAACGAACTCTCTTGTTTGCTGATTAAAATGATCCTTACACCAGTAGAAAAAGAATTAAGGGACCTCAACATTGAATAAGCTCCCATTTGCCCAAGCATAACTCCTTGTCTGCAAGATATTGTTTAAAGATGATTTGTTCTTGGGTTTGATGAGGAAATACATATCCTTAAACCCTCGAACTAAATCAGTAAAAATGCTAAAGAACTTCATGTTCGGCTTCAGAGACACCCAACTTCTGCCTCCACCCTTATATGATCCTTCCAACAGGGTGAAAACAGAGAAGAAGAATGGGACGGTAGGGATCAATTTAAGATATTCTGAAATCAACTCAAAGGCTCGAACAAACGTGAATGAGTCTGGATACAGTTGCGAGTGGGAGAACTCCAACCACTTGAGGACCTCTTTTTTCTGGAAGCCAGTAAAGGACATCCTGAAACCCATATCCGTGAATGCCACCTCATACATGGGTATCATGTTCTCCTCGTAGTGAGAACATATCATATTCTCTACCGAGGGAATACTCAATTCCCATTCCTCGACCCCCCCCCCCTACAGTTTATGGACATGAAGGGATTCTCAGACGTCCCCGGGAAGGAATAAATGCCTAGTGTCGTCAAAGGTTCATCCCCAATCCACACATCTATAAGCTCTTTGACTGGGATTTGGCCTTGTCTTCTCCTAGCCATATCAAACCTAAAAGGGAAAGACGAAAAAATGAATTCAACATTCGTATTAACCCTTCCTTTATCTAATCAAGTCAGTTCAACGAGGAAGAGCATAAACATTCTTCGCAAACGACGAAATCCCTGAAATGAAACTCAGATACCTAGAAATTCTAAATATATGATGGGAACCACCACTTACGATGGCTCCTGGTTTGATACCAAGTTTAGAACCATCATCTAACACCAACATTCATAGCAGAAAACAAAGAAAAACTAGTAAACTACCTAGACCCCGGTGGTTTTCGAAAAACATAAACCGGTTTCAGTGCATAACCACCAACTATCGCAGTGGAAACAGCCAACATTCATCTTCTACTATAAAAACATGATTACCTTGTAATTAAACTGAAGCATAAAACATGAAAGAGATGAAAGACGGGAACACCAACCTGTTTTTAAAAAGAAAGACGAAACAAGAAGAACGAACTCTTATTGATTTTGGAAATGCATAAGCATAAACTTCAAAAGCTTTCTTGATATTATTCTTTGCAATTTTAGAGATCTAAGTTGGTGTGTTTGTGTTAATTTTAACGCCATTCGGTCTCAGGCTGAGCATAAAAGCAGAGTTGTTGGCACAATTGTTGAAGACTACTCTCATTTCAACCAGTTCATAGATGATAATATTCTTTTTGATCTTCCTCTTTGTGGTAGAAATTTTACTTGGTTTAGAGGGGATGGTGTCTCTATAAGCCGACTTGATCGTTTCCTTCTCTCTGAAGATTGGTGTACCCATTGGCCTAATATGATTCAACATGCTTTAATTCACGGCCTTTCTGATCATTGTCCTATTTTGCTATCTATGGATGAGGATAAATGGGGCCCTCGCCCTAGGCGCACATTGAAATGTTGGGCAGATTTACCAGGTTACAAACAGTTTGTTCGGGATAATTTACAGTGGTATCATATTAAGGGTTATGGTGGCTATTGATGTAAGATTTTTACATGTCATAAAACTATTTACACGTAAGTATAATAGGATCGTTTCCGCAGGGAGTTGCGTATTTCATAAGCATTTTCACAATGTTCATCACGTTAAGTGTTTGGGTATAAATTGTTTGTTTGTGTAAAACTATTGTTCTATTCGACATAAAAGTAACGCGAGAAGAGATAGGGCTATTTCACTTGGGGTCAGAGACATCAACCAAGCGTAACAACTGCAATCTCTCGATCAAATAACGGATTCTAGCTTATTAAACGATATTATCACAATCACTTGACAATATCATTCGTGTCCAAATGACATCATTATTTCTAAGGGATCGTTTAAACATCGATTTCCCAAACATTTAAACGATCACAAAGTCGTTTGGATAGTTTAATCGACGATTTCCCAACCGATTAAATTACCCAAAAGCATTAACTTCTAGATTAAAAGTGATTATCAAATATTAACATCCATGTCTAGAGTGATAACTTAAGATAGATTGTTATTCTATTTCTAGATTCAAAAGTATGTGTCCATATCATTTTAAACCTCAATAAAACAGTAAATGCAAGAATAACAACAATATTGAATAAATAGCTAGAACCATATATTAAATGATCAAAAGATTACATAATAGCTTGTTTGAATACCTCAAAACCCACAAGGGTAGATGTAG
>Ga0315915_1006629_pt1 | contig 14089 bp, 18 predicted proteins | sample MpolbnodulesMG_FD_207738 | JGI IMG/M metagenome (GOLD analysis project Ga0315915, IMG submission 207738) | Medicago polymorpha root nodule microbial communities from Los Angeles, California, United States - branched nodules | ecosystem: Host-associated > Plants > Roots > Nodule | place: USA... | reverse complement strand
CTTTCAATTTTAGTGGGTTGGATTTGTTTTAATTTATGAAGTTTTTTTTTCTTTTTCCAAGGGGTGAAGGATGTGGAAGTGCTAGACATAAAGCGAGGGAGAGTACTAGTGATAGGTGATGTGGATCCAAACAAACTCGTAGAAAAGCTAAAGAATATCAATAAAAATGCTGAAATATGTGGTAGCATGTATAACATCTTGGCACACGAAGAAGAATCTTCGAGGTCCAACTTACCAGGTAACAGAAGTGGCCAGAGAGGTGGTCGTGGTTTTTTACGTTGGCTCTTTGGAAAAAAGAGTAATAGAAGTAACAATGAGGATGATATTGATATCCATAATTATCCAAGTAGTGACAATAATGGAAATGGAAATGGAAATTCAGGCTCTGAGACATTAGAGCTCCATAGTAATACTAGTGATGACCATGGAATCTCACATCATCATGGTTATGATAATGCTGGTCATGGAAGTGGTGTGGGTCAAACGATCCCAACTGGTAATTACAACCCATTGAATAATCAAGAAGGTCCATTTATGTATCATTATGGTCAAGGGATGCAAATGCAACCTCTGTGGCCGGCTATGAATCAGCAGCATCAACAACAAGAAGAAGCTTATAATAATAATCAAGGATATCCATACTTGAATATTTTTGGTGGATTTCCGAATCATGATGAATACATGAAGATGCAACAACAACAACTGGGGAATCAACAACATCAACAACAAGATGCTTATAATAACATGAACCACGTGTATCCACCAACCATGACGTATGGTGAACCATCTTCATCCATGAATTACACGACACCACCGCCGATGCAGCATGACTCCAATCTGGTTGATCCTAAGCCCGTCTACAACGATGGGTACGTCTATAATTGGTGGACCGAGTATCAACTTTAAGCATGTTTTTTATTTCAAAAAGAAAACTTTAGACATGTTTTAATTAATTTATTTTTTATTTGTTGGAGCTCATGAAATTTTGTCTAAGACTAGACAATTTTTCTTGGGTCAGTTAGTATTTATCTTTTATTTTTATGGAGAATGAATCCGAAGTTTGGACTATCCTTTATTTAAATTATTTATGTTCATTTAAGCTTTCCGTTTATTTTATTTTACTAAAATTTTAACTATATGTTGTTTTTCCTTGGAAACCGTTATGTTTTTTTTTGTTTTGTTTTTTACGCAAAAGAAATCGATATACTACTTGGTACATTACGTACATATAGTCACATTTAGACTTAGTTTTCTATGATTTACTTATTGTTCTTCTAGTAAGTTATAACTCACGAGGGGATGGTGTGATGAGGCTCCTCCTCCTTGCCGTCGTTCTCCCTTTAGGATTGTCTCTACCATTCTTCGACATAGATCTCCTAAACTCATATGTCGCCGTCGCAGTGCTTTTGTGCGCCTTCGTTTTATTCGTTCAGTTAGGTTGTTGTTCTTGGTGGTAGGTAGTGGAGATTTGGGTGGTGGAGTTTTGGGTGGTTTTGCTGTTCTTGTGCACCGTCGTGCGTTTTGGATTTGTTTCACGTTTGTCTGTTTAGCCCTTTTTCTTTTTCAAGGTCCGACGTCGTTTTCTTTTGGTTAGTCGCATGGTGTAAGGGTGGTTGCTTTGGTTGTTCTGAACAACACCACCGTATTGTCCTCTCTATATCTGTTTTGGTATGTTTTTTGTCCGGTTTCATCTTTGTTTGGTCCAATGCGCTCCATATCTATATGGTTTGTTTTTAGCTTCACCTTGCAGTCGCGGTTGGCTGCTACGTCGCGACCCCCTCCATTGTTTGGTCGAGAGAAATGGCGGTGACGGGGTGATGGTTTTTGCAGTGATGAAGATGTGGTTTTATATGTTGTTTGGGTGGTTTTATGGTGGCGAAGGGGTGGTGGTGGTTGTGGTGGTGAAGTGTGGTGTTTAGGTGGTTTTGTGATGGTGATATGGTGGTGAAAGGCGGTTGTTTTGTGTTGGTGTTATGGTGGTGAAAGGCAGGGATTTTTGGTTGTGTTGGTTTGTGGTGGTTTCTATGGTGGTGTTGATACTGGGTCTTTTATGTTGGTGCTCGTGGTGGCTGGTGCTGGTTTTTGTGGTGGTGCTTGTGGTGGTTTTTGGTGGTGGTTATGTTTTTTGTGGGTTTTCAAATACTTAGACGGTGTAGTTTGTTTCAAAAATTGAGTTATTTGTTCATTGTGGTTATGGGCGGTGGTATGTGTTTTCTAGGTGGTGATTTACATGGTGTGTAACTGCGCTCAACTGTAGAAGAGAAGCAAAGTGCGGTTGCAGGGTTTTTAGTAGGTTTGATGGTTATTTTAGAGGGGTTTTGCAATGGTTTGACACAGGATTTGTTTCTCCTATTGCGCAAGCGTTTAGACTTTGGTTTTTGGAGATGACTTTTGGGTTTTGGTGTTTAATTTTTATTGGTTTCGGGGGCCTTAGTGGAAGGTATTTTTGGTTTGTTTGTAGAAGTTTGTATTTGATATATGGGTGTTTGTTTGGGTGTTCCGCATATATACGACACACTTTTCCTTTGTATGTTGCTATTTAAGTCTCCTAACCAAGCATTCCTTGTGCTTGCTAGGATTCTTTGCGTTTTGAATAAATTTCATTTTACCTTCTTAAAAAAAAAAACTCGAGTAACGCGCATTCGCTTCATATGAATATTTCCACCCCTTATTTTCAAAGATACTCAGTCTAGGTTACAAAGTTGAATCTAGCCTTGATGTGGTCCAAAAATGGGTCATTTCAAAATTGAAAAAGATATGTCCTTCGTCTTCAACACCAGCATTGCACAAAGGACATTTGGGAGTGTACATGACATGTAACAACATATGACACATATAACCTCAACATTTAGGAGTGTACATGACGATGTAACAACATATGACGCATAAGTAAATAACCTCTCCACAGTGCACACTCGTCTTAGGTGATGAGCTTTAGGAGGTGCAAGCATTCTCCACACATCATTCCAACTACAATCGATGTGGAACTTATCATTATGCGCCAACTCTTCAAGATTAAATTATACCCATAATTTAGATAGAGAAATATTAAAGAGTGCCCTTTAGACATTGGTTAAGAGAACACAAAGAGAAATAATGTGTTGAAAAGTGTTGAATTCAACTTTTAAAAGTTTAAAAATTAATTTCCAATACAAAATTACTATACTACTTTTAGTTTCCTTATCAAGTGCCTAAAGGCACTTGTTAATGACACCCATTATGATTATCAACCCTAATAATTTTATCTTTCGACAATCAGTTGGAAAAGATCACAAATTTTATTAACATCCAATAATCTCTTACCATCCACGATAAATTGATTAACATGTATATTACACACCCACCTTGGTTTTTAGGCAAATGGATCCAACGACCTTGGTTCATACAAAGCACACAAATTACTCCATGATTCTAACATTCTTACCATCACCGGTCCTCCATCTACAACCATGTGAAAACACGTCTAGAATTCTAAAAACTACGCTAAACAAAAATAGGATTATGACAAAGAATAACTACTAGAAAAAAATGAACAACGAGAATATATAGGTTTTAGAAGCTTCTTCACCAAGGAGTCCGGTTTTTTAATAATATTCCATCCTTGCTTGGCCACCATCTTATCAATGATACACATACATAAAATATCTAATAAATATATGTGTGCACCAATGAAATATCTTATACGTATCTGATAATTTTTTTTAAAAATCAAATACTTTTTGGATACGTAACCACGAAGTGTTTGTACACACACGTCATCATTTTTGGAGTATTCAAACTTTGTTTAATGCAAATGATTGTTGAGGGCAGGGGGTGCGAGCATAGTATAGACGTGAGTTCCTCATAATGTTTTTTTTTTGTACAACTAGAAAAACAACAAAAACAAAAAAAACAAAGGAAAATGCTATCTAGAAAAGAAAGTTTCACTCGCATCCGCCAGCAGGAGAAGAGCAATTCTAGCATGGGGGTTGCTCAATAGAAAAGGGCTCATGGCTGCGAACGCCCAACTTTGCTATATAGTCAACACACACATTCCCTTTCCTAAGAGTATACAATAAATGAACTTGCCAATCCCTTGAGATAAGCTCTTGAATATTCCAAACAATTGGGGCATAATGGTGTCAATCATTAACGGTTTCTTAGATTAACTTGATGGTTGACTTCAAGTCTAAATAGCACACTAGGTTTGAGATTCCTAACACCCACGCTAACCGCAAACCATGATACACTGCCAAGTATTCTGTGTGAAGGATATTCGAGAAACCAATATTTCCAACAAAACCACTAATCCAAGCACCATCGCCATTTTGAATCAGTCCTCTAAAACCTAAAATTCCAAGATTCCCAATGCTACTATCATCGACATTTAAAATCATACCTTGACCATTATGGGCATTCCACTTTACCAATCTCGAATTAGGAATCGAAATAGACTTAAGAAAACACTTGGCTAGCAAATTTGCATGATTTACGGTTGTCTCTATGCTCTCTATAATTTATTTAAAAAAACCCCACATATTTTATGTAAATCTATGTATTTCTATCATATTTTTGAAATTGTACAAAATAAATGGTCATTGACTTGCATTTTCATGGTTAATAAAGTTAGACGAAATGGTCAATAAAATTATGTTAAAAAAATAGTTAATAACATACATTTTTTATTCGTAAAAAGAAAATACACACACTTTTGTGGTTAAGCAGGTAATGAAATTAGTTGGTGACACAATTTAATTTTTGTATTATACATTTTTTGTGTTACACACATATTATTTTCATTAAAATATTTTTTTTAGCAATAATAAATTGATTTAAGTGGTAATAGATTTGAACTCATCAAACATGTGGTTAAATATTCGATTTCTTTCTCGTACATACGAAAAGAATCCAGTTGCGAGAAGATAATTCACATTCTGTGTCCCATATGTTGTTCAACGGAAATTAATCGATGTTAAACAACCGCGAAAACTTCGTAAAAAAAAACAAAATGTCTTTTTTTAAAAATAAAATAGAAACCGATCAAAAAGATAATTGTTTTTTGAAGAGAATTACATACGTACAGAAGGTGGCGTTGGGAATGGGGAGTTTTTTCCCACCATAGGAAAGCTCCCCTTTCCAGGACAGCTGTCAATGCAAAACTTGTTTAATAAAATAAAATAAAAACTGAAAATAGTTATTTAATGCTGTTTGGTTTTTCTAGTGTACCTCCCCTTGTTTACTATTGCTTCACCTCATCTCCATTATTTCCAGAAAACTACCTCTTTCATTTCCTTCGACCTTCTCTCCAATAGCTTATTTTTTTCCTTTTACAACAACAAAACTCCTTCTCTCCAACAGCTAAAAATGAAACTCAACATATCCATACGTTAATCCCCATAGTTTTTCAAACTAAAACAACTAAATCCAATCCAAGAGTCTCAATTTACAGCTCACACATATCATTTATTCATTTGGATCTACAGTTTAATAAAATCCAATCCAAGAGTTTTTATAAATTTGATGCATATCAATAAACTCCTTCTCTCAGTTTTCAATCTATTTATTCTATAGAACTTTCTTCTTATTTAAGCAGATCTGATGAAAAATGAAAATGAATTATTTTTGTAGATCTGATGAAAAATGAAAATGAAGGAGGAAGAATGAGAAAAACACCCAATCTCCATGAAAACACCCAAGAATGATCGTAAATAATTAGAAATCGAAATTTTGTGGGAAAAAAATCTGAATTGAAGGGAAGAACAGAAAGGTGAGCATGAAGAAAGAAGAACTCAGATGAATGTTTGGAAGAGAACTTCAAAGCAATCGAATAATTGACATCCTGAAGTGTTCTTCATTTTAATTACCTTATATATATTTTTGTATGGGTTAATAGTGCTTTACTTCCCTGTAATATAGGTCACTTTTGGTTTTGCCCCCTGTAAAAAGAAAGTTTTGGATTCCATCATTGTAAAATCAAGATTCTTCAAAAATGCCCTCTAGGCCATCTGACTCATTAGACTCCCTTATGTGGCGCTGACGTGACACATGACTGTGTATATTATTAACTTTTTTTTTTGTCCTTCCATGTGTATAATTCATTGCCATGTAATTATGTATTTAAAAAAAAAATTAAAAAAAAAATCAGGTTCTTTTCTTCTCCTTTATCTTCCTCCTCATCTTCTTCTTATCCTTTTAGATGTTCTTCATCATCTTCATTGCCTTCAAAACCAAAAAATCCATGAATTCCAAACTTTCTTTTCTAAGAAATCCAAAACATAATTATACATCTTCATCTCTTTCTCCTTTCATCTTCCCCATTATTGTTTTCTCTCCCATTCAATCTCTTCACTAAATCTTGTTATCCCTTCCAATCTATCACTAAATAAGAGAGCTTACTTAAATTGAAAACTCTCATAAATTAACTTGAGCATTTTCTTGAGACCAACAATAAACTTCAGACCAAATTGATAACTAAGAAAAAGTCTTTGTGAAGCTCGGAATTATTTTTATTGGAAAAAAGTTAATCCCGTGATTTTAATATAGTGCCCTCAAAGTATGCAAATGGCACCAAACACTCCTTTCTGGACACGGTTTACCAACAAAAGTTAATTCCATGATTTTAATTTTGGAAGTCAACAACAACAACATGAACAACAACAAATTCTGGAAAAATTTAATTATGGAAACCAAATATGGAAGAACAACAACATCTATCCCCTTTTCCATCGAACAACAACAACAAATTCCATCAGCAAATTATGGAAACCAAATCTGACCCATTTTTAATCTCAAAATCAAAGAAGCATAAACCAAATTTGACCCATTTTTAATCTCAAAGTCAAATAAGCATAAACCATGTTTGGTAGTTGTTGTTGATCATTGGGAGGAAGAGAAGAGGAAAAGAAGATGGAAATATGAGATGAGGAAGAGAAGAGGAATAGAAGACAGACGAGAGAAAAGAAGAAGAGGAATGATGGAGAGATTTTTTTTTTTAATCTTTATTTATTTTTTAAAATAATTTTGTTTTAATGAATTTAATTATTATTTAAAATATGGGGAAAATGCCAAGTGTACCAAAAATTTGAAAAAAAATTAATTAATTATACAGTCATTGTGCCATGTAAGCAAAATCTGTTGAGTCAGGGTCTATTTTTGAAGAATCTTAATTTTATAGGGATGGAATCAAAAACTTTTTTTTACAAGGGGCAAAACCAAAAATGACCTATATTACAGGAGATAAAATACTATTAACCCTTTTTGTATTAATTAAAAGAGAAGTTCTAAAGTATTCTTGATTTGATTTTAAAAGTGATTTTAATTGATAAGATATTATTTTATTTTTTTACATAATGAGAGATTATGGGTTAACGTTATTAATAATAAATATATGCTTCAAGAAGTAAAAATCTGTCACTTATTAATAACAAATTTATTTTATGTCACACAAAATGATCCACGTAACTTTTTTTCATGTCACGAAAATGATCCATATAAATTTATTTAATGTCTCACAAAATAGTACATATAAATTTATTTTATTTACATTAGTGATCATTTTTATCTAACTTTAACAACTGATTAATTGCATATTCCTTTCCTAATTCAAATTAACATGGAATGATTAAAATGAGTGAAAAACGTCCGGCGTAATTTTTTTTTCAAATGCCCATGATTTAATAAAAAAACCAATATATCAAACAAATGAAAAATGTTATTTAATCATATAGTGGGGTCCACGTTTTTGTCTCACAATACTCAACAAAAAGTAACAACAAGTATTAGGTCATTGATCCTAGCCATCCAAATAAAATACTATTATATCTATGGTTGTTTTCCATAGTGGGAAAAAACTTCCATTTTCCATACTAAACCCCACCCGTACATAAGTGTCCGTATTTGGTGTTCCGATGAGGAATGCTAGCAACACTCTCTTTTGAGCACTCTCTCTAGGACTCACTCTTTTATTAGGTGAAATCAATGTGGGACCTACACTTTGGAAATGGAACCCACATATGGTGGTGGGATATACAATGATTTTACCCAATAAAAAAGTGAGTGCTAGAGAGAGTGCTCAAAAGAAAGTGTTGCTGGTATTGCTAGTGTTCCAATAACATCAAGAAGGCAAACACAAAAGCACTTCTTCCCCAGCACACATTTCCTATCCAAAAAGAGGTGAATGGAAAACCCCATTGGCAGAATCCTTCAACATTGGCTAGTCTACCATCCAAAAATTCTAAATTTCACATGGAACCCTCCTCACACTCCAGCCTCATCCCTTTTGTTCCTCTCTCTTTCCATAGCCTTTTATCTCTCCCTCACTCTCCTTCTCCTCTTCCCTCTCCCACCCATCCCACCTCACTTCCTCAAACCCTTCACCGCACTCCACAACCTCATCCTCTCCATCCTCTCCCTCATTATGGCTATTGGCACCTCCCTCACCATCCTAACCCACACCCCCAACCTCCGCTCCACCATCTGCTTCCCTCCTCATACCCCTCCAAATGGTCCCCTCTTCTTTTGGGCCTACATCTTCTACCTCTCAAAATATCTTGAATTCATAGACACTCTCTTCATCATCCTCTCAAGATCCATCAAACGTCTCTCATTCCTCCACGTGTACCATCATTCAACCGTCCCGATCATGTGTTATCTATGGCTTAATTCTTCTCAATCACTCTTCCCTATTGCACTTCTTACCAACTCATCCGTCCACGTCATCATGTACTCTTACTACTTTCTCACCACCGTTGGAATCCGACCGCCGTGGAAACGCGTTGTTACCGACTGCCAGATTGTTCAGTTCGTGTTCAGCTTCGCTGTCTCCGGTCTCATGCTTTATTATCACTTCGGATCCGGTGGTGGTGGATGCTCTGGGATGAAGGCTTGGTGCTTCAATGCTGTTTTTAATGCTTCTCTTTTGGCTCTTTTTCTTGATTTTCATCTCAAGAGTTATGCTAATTCTAAGAAGAAGAAACGTATTACTGATAAAGATTCGTGACGTTCATGTCATTATGATCCTCACTCTTTCTCCTTGGTTGTTGTTGATCTTTAATAACATGTAAGGAATTGGCATTGCTATCTATTTGTTTTTTACAACTTTGTTGTTCAACAATCATACAATGCTCAACTATTTGATTGTTTTTTTACTTATGTTTTCATCATTTTGGTCTTTGTACGGACAATAGTTTCTGAGTGTTGGATAATTTGATATATGAAATTACTAGAAAAAATATCCATGGAAGATGTTGTAGTTTCGCTTCATTCGAATACTGCAGTGACACTGATTTACAAACTTAGGAATAATTTGATTCCTAAGTCTGTTTTCACACGATACTAAACCTTGAACTTAGCCGTTATTTGTCGCCTTGTCTTGTTAAACACATTTTAAAATTAATTTTTTTTATTAAAAAAGCACTTATACCAAAACCGGTCTACTGAAACAACAAATTTGTGTCTAAACAACACAAGAAGTGTCTTTATCATTCATCACTTCAACATTTTATTCTTTATTAGTACTTTATTAACCATGAAAACAACAACAAAGTAGATGCTTATACTTAATAATTAAGCATACACTCTACGGATACATATCCCTCTCTATCTCACACACATATAGTGTGATGAGATCTATGGAGCATTGGTGAAGTCAAAGAGATCAGAACACTTCATTCCATGGGAGTTCAAGGAATTAGTAAACCCAAGCCTTGACCTTGCAAGATCAAACATCATCATATTTTCTTCCAATTGACGACTTCCAATAGTAATAGCAGCTTTAGGATGCAACCCACCATTCACAAATGCCAAACAAGAAACCCCATTTCGTGGCTGCACCATCAAGTTTTCACCAGAGATTCTCCAAACAACATCAGGCCTATCCATCACAAACTCAACACTAAGAGCTTGGTTAATCCTCTTGGAATCAAAACACATACCAAACGGTCCAACAGCATTCACTTGTGCTTGCCTTGGATACTGCTTAGCAAATACTTGTGTAAACGCCTCAAAGAGAGAGTGTTGGAGAATTGTATAAGGAATTGAAGTGCTAATCAATGTTCCTCCCATAACACCTTCTGGATATGATGATAACATAGGTGCACTCACTGGAACCACAGTGTGCTGATTAAGTCTTATGGAAGTAACATGTATACGGTACTCTCCTTGTTGTGTAATTGTCAATGGGGTGTAAACCAAATTATTGAAAAGATTAGGGTTGTTTTTGTTATTATAATTATTGCCCTGACCAAAATGCATGTTATTTGGTGCATCCCCAAAGAGTATAGCTCCGTTTGAATTTGGGTAACGAGAGAGACACATGGTGAATTGGCGTTTGAGTCCAAAATGGGATGAGAGTTGATTTTGCAGTGAAATGGGTGAATGGGCTAACCCAGCAACGCCTTGAACGTTATTGGGCAAGCCCTTTTGGGCCAAAAAGGAAGGAGCGCAAGAGAAGAGGAACTGAGGGATTGTAACCATTGGGCCGGGCTTAGGCCCGTTAATGGCGTAGATAGCGAGGACATCTTGAGCCAGTTCACCCATAGCGGCTTGTTGAGTGACCGGGTTTGCGGACATAAGCCCACAGGTGTTGTTATGGCAACCGGGTCTGAAAGAAGAGACACACGTGTGACATGTGTGAGCATTGGCTCTGGAGCATTGAGTTGAATGGCAGTAGGGTGCTTGGTATGTTGAGGATGCGTAGTGTTGTTCACAGTTGACCCATAAGTGTTTACCATTGAGGTCAAGGAGGACTGGGACTTGCATTAATGGGGTTCTTTTGTGGATGTTGGCCCAATGGAGTCCAGTTGAAGCATCTTGTTGAACTGGTAGAACCAATAGATTTGGTTTTGGATTGGAGTTTGGTTGTTGTTGGTGGCGAGATGAGACTAAAAGGAAAGAGCAAAAGAGAGAAACGAGTAGAAAATGAAGGATGGAAATAGAAGCCATGTTGGTGTGTATAGAAAGATGTGTTGAGTTGATCAAGTTAGTAAATTACAGTATATATAGAGAGGGACCGTTTTTGATAAGCGGCAGAGATTGTGACATTATTTTGGAAGTGTTTGATGGCTATTAATTTCCAGAATAATGTTGGGATGGATTGATGAACTTGAGATTAATAAGAAAACAAACTGTTGGTGAGTGTGAGGGAGTTGAGGGTTACTTGGCAGCTAAGAGGAAAAGCTTAGTTGCATGGTGTGCAGTTTTCATTTGTTTTATGTAATGTAAAGGAAACGTGTGGAGTTTGTGCATTTAGTTTGGCATGGATTTTTGCCTCGGGACCCCTGGATGAACTGTATCAATCATTGTCCCTGACACATTGTTTTGAGACAATTCTGAATCAGCAAGCTGTAGTTTGTATTAACACACAACAAGTTCAAAACAGAGGGAATGTCATAAATAAGATCGTATACATACGGGTACGCTAGTAAGAGAAACGAGAACATATAATCAATTTTATCCATCCGATTGCAATTCATTAAAATTAACGGTTATGTTATATTTTTAATTAAAAGACGTTTGTGATCTAAAATTAATTGTTTTGTTGAGATCTATACCGTTGGGTCTTGATTGCCACCATATCTTAAATAAGATCGTATACATACGGGTACGCTAGTACGAGAAACAAGAACATATAATCAATTATATCCATCCGATCGCAATTCATTAAAATTAACGGTTATGTTATATTTTTAATTAAAAGACGTTTGTGATCTAAAATTAATTGTTTTGTTGAGATCTATACCGTCGGGTCTTGATTGCCACCATATCTTAGCTTGGATGGGAATACGACAGGCTTCTTTTCCCCAAGAACGTGTGATGATTGCTGGGTCAGTGAGGAGAGCGTGAAGGACCGCCCACACATCGAGGCTAGAACCACACAAGGAAGAGAGACGCCACACTCTTACCCAAAACCTTAAGGCAATGAGTTTATGAGTCCTCTTACTTATAAGGTGTTCAACCTTTAGTCTTTTATCCGATGTGGAACATATAACCCACACTTGTACATAAAAGCAATAATCCTATCCATTGTTGCCCTATCTTTCTAACTAAATACTACGTTCTTGAAAAACATCTCTTTTCTAACAATGGTAACTTGATCATCTCTTTCTACATGCCTTTCCTCGTCACCACCCTATATATCTCTTTAAAGATGCTTTGTTCCTAAAAATAGTCTATATGTATCTACTATCTATATATCAAAATATTAGAACTTTCAGAACTTTGTTATTATTCTGTTATGGTTATTTTATTAGGCAGCAGCTGTTCCTGAAAACATTTGAGACTTTTTATCCAATTGTTATATTCATGATTATTCTATTTGCCTATGCTTCTTAGTCATGACATGTCTGCTTTTTCAACATTTGAAGGTGATCTTTGATAGGTTCGCAAGTGTACGGAAATATCTGTTTTAGTATAAAAGGTTGTCGAATCCACAAAGACCAATGTCAAGTACCGTAATTAATTGTTACGTTGTTTATCTAAGGCGATAGTAAACGATAAGGGGTGAAAAACTTAAGGGAATTGAACTGTTCTATTTAGTTAATAAACTAGTGCCCGAAATATAGCTTATGTCGACCGTTGATATCAGCTGAGTAGCGTTCATTTTTATAGTAGGAAAATATTTTCGTTCGTAAAAAGGATTAAATTAAAAAGTGGTCGCCTCGCTTTCACGATCACGACGTAGAATTTTGACCTTATAATCTATTCGACCGCTTTCGCGTGTACGTCTTATACGTCAAAATTCCTTTGGTTTCAAGATAATCAAGTTTTGTTTGAAAAGTTATTTTTAGTATAATTTTAATTTAAAGAAATCAGTATGCTTTCGCAATACTGACTCCGCATTTTAAACTCACAGTCATCAGCTTTCGCGTGTACGACTTAGCGTTTAAAATAGCGTTTTTGAAAATTAAGAATGTCAAAATTACTTTAAGAAAGCGCTATCACAGAGTTACTAAAATAATTCCTGATTATTCTACAGACAGATACGAGTTTCGTTCTTTCGATACGAAACAGATATTGTGCTTTTCAGTTTTCACTGTAAAAATTCATCGTTAAAAATCAGAATATTCAAGCATAAAAATAATTCCTGCTATAAACTTCAATCATACTTTTCAGCTGAACATCATTGGTACGACAGTTTCTACATTCCGGTCACTTCTAAAAATCTACTCAGACATACTAATTATAATAAACATACTTTCCTTTATAATATTCATCATCATTGCAACAACGGAAAATTAAAACAAACAAACTATGAATCAATTGTAAACAAAGTGTACGGAACCTGTTAATGGATGGAAACTAGATGTAAATGGAGAAAACCACGTCAACAGGAATCAGCTATGGTCCAAGAAATCAGCATAAATATGGCAGCAGCAGTAACAATTCCAAATTGGAATTGAAGTAAACGAGTGCAGCAGAAGTGAAATAAAAATAAAGGGAGCAGCTCACACAACACAGTACTAAATCAATTGAATTGAAAAGTAATGATTATTGAATTGATATTGCAATGTAACAAGGTTCCTTTTGTGACAGGTTTGAATCAAATAGAAACTAAAATGCAGATTACAAAAATGCTTCTGTATAACTAAAGCTTGCCTAAACTCTCCAACCACTTCTTTCTCCTCTATGGACCTATTTATAAGCCAAGCTTCTTTAACAACGTGCTCTAGTCGTGTATCTCTGCAGGTTGAGAGAGTGGGAGAAAAACCTGGAAAAACCGTTTCTGGGAGGAGAGACTGATTCTCCCGAACCCGCGACGGGCGTCACAGGGTGTGACGGTCTGCACGTCACGGGTGGTGACGGTCTGGATGCTGGTGACGGCCAGGTCGGGTTGAAGGGTTACGGTCAACCCGTCACAGGGTGTGACGGCCGTCACCCTGAAGCTCAATTTTTCAGGACTTGTTCCTTTCTTCGTTTTCTTGCCGAATTTCGCCGTTTCTGTGCGTGGAGGCCTCTACTGCTGTGTACCTGAATCAAAGCCATACAACTGATGAGCAAAACCGCAAGTGATTGCCGAAGTAGTAAAAAGAGAGTATCGTTCCAACAGGGAGTTGTTTAATTTGATTTACTTTTAGCAGATGATTAGAGAGTTTGATTGTAAAGTTTTGGGTTT
>Ga0315915_1006625_pt1 | contig 14092 bp, 8 predicted proteins | sample MpolbnodulesMG_FD_207738 | JGI IMG/M metagenome (GOLD analysis project Ga0315915, IMG submission 207738) | Medicago polymorpha root nodule microbial communities from Los Angeles, California, United States - branched nodules | ecosystem: Host-associated > Plants > Roots > Nodule | place: USA... | reverse complement strand
TACCGAATAATTACCGGTTTAAAACTAATTAGCACTACCGAATAGTAACTTAGTAAAAATAATGGTTCTCACTTGAAACACTAAAAATAACCCTCACCATGAAATTACTAATTTACCCTTGCTCACAAAATGACGAAAATACCCCTGAGTCTAAAATGACTATAATACCCTTCTACACCGGAATTCACTAATCCTAACCCAAAATACACACAGATGCAATTAATCACATATAAGTACATATAAACACGTATAAATAAATAACAAAATAAATCTAGCGAAAAACGGGATATTACATGGTGGACCCTGAGCCACTAGATGACTATCCTGGTGGCCCATACGAGACTGTCCTGCTGTGGAAGTACCATGGCGGCTGATGACGAGGTATTTATTAATGTTTAACTCACTTTAAATCTGAAACTGCCTGTTTATGTACTGTTAAATCTGCTTGTTTATGTATTGTTAAATCTGTTTGTGAAGCCATGAGTTTAAACTCACTTTATTAATTTAAAACTCACTTTATTAATTTAAATTATTTGCAGTGGCGTGGAAAATTAAAATGCATCAGCAACGGAAAGAAGATAGAAGTGATGCATGATAAAGAAACCACCCCTATCATGGCTGCATAGTGGTGGCAGGACAGATTGCATAGCACCGGCCTTGGTTGACTTCAGGATATCAGCTACAGCCTGATTGACCATGGTCTGATTTGTGCCTTTATGGAGAGGTGGCACGAGGAGACTTCCAGCTTCCACCTTCCGTCTGGGGAGATGACAGTCACACTTGATGATGTGGCATGTTTGCTGCATCTCCCCATTGACGGCATGCTCCTGTCCCACAGGTCCATATCAAGGGACGAGGCGGTGGAATTGATGGAGACGTACTTGGGGTCTAGTACGGGTGATGCTCTTATTGAGGTCGAAAAGACCAAAGGTGCACATTGCCGATTTGGCTACTTGGAGAGGATCTTCAAGGAGTGTTTGAAGGAGCAGAGAGATTTGGAAACCGAGTATGGTATGACTCAGGAGGTGTAGAGAGTGTGGGACCAGGCTGTCCGCATATATTTTCTATATTTGGTTGGGATCACGATCTTCACTGACAAGAGCTAGTGGGTTGTGGATGTTGTGTACCTGAGGTACTTTAGAGACCTTGATCTTGTTGCTGGTTATTCATGGGGAGCTGCGACACCAGCTCACTTGTATAAGGAGCTCAACAATGCTGCACGTTGGAACTGCAGTCAGGTGGCAGGATACCTGACTTTGTTGCAGGTATAAATTAAAAACTATGTTTTATTTTTAAAAAAATGTAAGTGTATATGGTTTGTATATTTATATGTGGTTGTCTTTGGTGCAGGCTTGAGTGTTTCAGCACTTCCAATGTATGGGAAGCAAGGATGTCTAGGCAGGATATAGAGAGAATCATTACCCACGCGCGATGCTTTTTTTACCACTGTCTGGTTTAGGCACATCAGACAACTACAGAAACCATCTGGATGCATTGGATTTGACAGGGTTGTCATGGCCTCATATGGAAACCACCGTCAGGCACGTCCGTTTGACTGGGTCAGCCTTTACTCTAGATGGCTGAGATGCGGAGACCGCATGGTGAGATATCTGCCAGAGAGGGTGCTTCGTCAGTTTGGGAGGGTTCAGACCTTACCGAGACATCCCGTTGAGAGTGTACCTCCTGATGTTAATTTGGCGGAGATCACAAACCGCTTTCGGCGTGCACTTGATTATGCGCTGACACCACAGCAGTTGGAAGAGCGTGCAGTTCATGATATGGTGGCAGTAGATGGATACATCGATTGGTTTTACTGTCATTCCCATCCACGCATGGTTCTTCTTGACATGTTGGTACCGGTGCCGAGGCCACCGGAGCGTGAGGTCCTTAATGCGCGAGCTGCTTAGGAGGATGGAGACTAGGGGTGTTCAAAACCGAACCAATCCAATAGAAAAACCGCAAACCGAATCAACCGAAATCGCAAAAAACCGCATTTGGTTCGGATGTAATCGGATCATTTTCTTACTCAACCGCATGGTTTGGTTTGGTTTGCGGTTTTCATTTTACCAACCAAACCGAACCAAACCGCAACATAAGAAAAATATTAATTAAATATATGTGACCTAGACAAATACTCATATAAACTCAATGGAAATTTTTATAAAATGATATATTTTTTCTCTTGTTAAGTTCATTCTCTTCTTTTTATTTCAAAAACGTATTTACGTGGTACTTGAACTATTAGAAAAGGATAAAATTTTATTCATTTTCATTTCTTACAAAATAGAATTAGTTTTTGTCCACGTTTTTCACTTGGTCTATGTTGTTGAAAACATAGTAAAATGAAAATTAAATTGTAATGTTTGATGAAGTTTAAAACATTGTTGAAAATATGTTGTGTTTCATCTTTTTAACTTGATTTTAATGTTGAAAACAAAAAATTATATTGTATCGAAAAAACTGCACTAACCGATCCAACCCAAACCGCATTGGTTTGGTTTGGTTCGGATTTTATTTTTAAAGTCAACCGAACCAAACCAAACCGCATGCTTTTTTATCTCGCGGTTCAGATGACTTTTACGTTCAAAACCGAACCAAACCGCACTGCGAAAACCCCTAATGGAGACCTTGCTTACTTACAGCTTAGCGGAAGGATGAGCCGCATAAGAGACTACATCTATGCTGTGATGAGAAGTGTTCTGGTGTTGAAAGAGACTGAGGAATGACAACATTTGGAGGATGCATTGAAAGAGGTGTATGATGGGAAAGTTTACCGTCGTCGTGGAGCTATTGAGGGTGGCAGGGGTGCCAGAGGTGGCAGAGGTGGTGGTAGGGGTGGCGGTGGTACTGGTGTAGTTATTAGGAGTTGATTTTTATTATGTTATGTTTGAACATCTTTGATAATTTTTAGTGATGTAACATTTGGATAATTTTTAATGTTATGTAATCTTGGATAATTTTTTATTATATTTGATTAATGTTATGTTTGAAAATTATGTTGTGTTGATAATTGTTACGTTATAAATTGAATTTACTGTTAGAACATATGGTAACTGGCATGGTATGTCTGTTTAGAAGCAAGCTAATGCACCAAAACAGAGGCTCAGCCAAAACAGATGGCTTCTGCCTCTGTACTGATGCAGTCCGGATTATATAATCCGGAAGTTATCTACAATTTTCGGATTACATAATCCGGATCCATCTATTCATAACTGGCATCATCATCCATCAAGGTGGATGAAGTGCCAAAATCCACGAATAAATCCGAAATTAATATTCTGGAATGGTTTCGGATTATATAATCCGGATTAGGGGTATTTTGGAGAAAAAAAATAGGGCGCGCGAGGAAAGCCATAGGGTGGGAAAAATAATACTCAAAAAGGATTTGGTTATACTCCCCCGTCCTTATATGTAAGCTCCCATTGCATTTTTTCACATTTTTTAAGAAAAGTTGTCGGTGTAATTAATGTGTCTGTTTTGCATGTTAATATTACCAAATTGTCCTTTGTTTGTATGTGTAATAAATTTGACTTTTCACATTTCAAGACAAACAAATTGTCCTCATTGAGTCACAACAAAATTTCAAACAAACAAAGGACTAATTTGTCTTGAAATATGAACAAAGAACAATTTGGTAATATTAACACACAAAACAAACACATTAATTAGACTGATAACTTTCTTAAAAAATTAGAAAAATGCAATGAGAGCTTCCATGTAGAGACGAGGGAGTAGTTTTGCCAAGCTAATATCAAATACTAATAAAATGCTTCCCATACCTACAACATGTGATGATGATATAATCCGAAATCTTTGTCTGAATTCCATTCATACAAATAAAGAATAAATAATGCATACTCCATTTATTACCAAAAATAAGTTAGTTTAGTTTTTAAGTTGGCTTAATTGCATGTTTGGTTCTTTTAAAAGTTTTAAGTTTGATTAGTTTTTAAGTTGGTTGCTTCTCTTTTAGAAGTTTTAATTTGGTCCTTATGTGTGAAATTTTTTAAATTGGTCTAAAATGTTACTCATGTTGTAACAAGTTCAGTGGCGAAACCAAAGTATTATCAGGGGATGCACTTGAATCCCTCAACTTTGCAAATTTAAAGCAATAATATTAAGTTTAAAAAAAAAAAAAAATTTTAAAGCTGATTTTGCAAATAAATTAAACTTCAACACTCGTATTCTCAACCAAATGTCTAAATGGTCAAATGACGAAAGAGACTAATTTATTTCAATATGACTAACATTTTGAACCAACTTAAAACTTTTAAAACATAAATAACCAACTTAAAGCCTGAAATAAACACAAATGATCAAACAAGCAAATAAACCTAAATTTAACAACAAAAGAAATATGAAATAATAAAAATTTGGTATGTGCCAGTCTGGTATGGTATTAAATTATTAATGCATACATGTGAGTTTTCTAATCGCTCTGTTAAATTGTCCTATGTTACCTCTAAAATACTACAATCCAGGTCTTACTGAAGAATAGAAAAGAGAAGAATAAATAAGAGAAATTGAACATTGTATTTTATTCAAAACAATGCCATAAGCCCATACATATTGCATTACACCCGTATTCAATTCACTAAATACATTGTAAGTGTACATCCTCCGGTCACTATTATAAGCAAAAATCAACATTTTAGATTTATTCATTAAATGATGTATGTGGTCTATAATAAAAATTATATACATATCATTAATTGAATAAATCTAAAATGTAGATTTTTGCTTATAATAATGACAAGAGGATGTAGCGTTTAAGATGCCGCTTATTCACTCCAAACAAATTGATCAAACTATAATTAGAAAATTACAGCCTCACAAAAAGGCCAAAGATAACCCTATGATCAAACAAAACAATACTAAAGTAGTCCCCTAGCATGTGATTTTTTTTTTCACTTTTAATAATGCATACCATATACATAAGGATCATCTATATCAGTCTAATGTATGTATGTGCTTTAGTGAGAAGACAAATAAAATCTTTAATACAATGTATGCGTTAAACAAAAACAAAAGAAGAATATAATTCTCACACTTTATTTCAACTTCTTTCTTGGTTGGATGCCTACTCGTTCCCCGTTCGGTATGCATGCATGCATCGATAATTTTTTGTTCAACAATTTGTTACTTTCTTTTACCTCAAAAAAATTTGTTACTTTCTTTATAAAGCTAAATATCATTTTCTTAGGGTTGATTCCTTTTACATGCTCGATATATCTGGGAAAGGGACTTAGAGAAAGAACGTGGAATCATGGTGAATTAATTATCGAGGGAAGTTCTTGATGGGGATGGAGACACGGAACTGAAATTTAGGTCATTCTTGGCAAAACCAATCCAACAAGTATCTTAATATATGATGTATGTAGTGTTAAACAGTTCTGAAAAGTTTGCTCTAATCCTCATCCCGTCATTTTTGGTGGTTCTGAGTAATTTTTATGAAAATAAGAGTTTGCAAGGAATCGAACCAAGTACCATATGCTTACAGTTTACAACTATAACCACTATACCACTTCTATTTTTGTTGAAAATGTTGTTGCTTCCAAAAATGAAATACATGACTAAAACATTATTTTTAAAGCCCCAACCGCCCTAACGGTTTCCTCTCTCATAACAGTTATTTTTTATTATTAGCGGTACCTTTATTGATAGTAGTTCTTTTTTATTTTTTATTTTACGCTAACTACGTGTTACGATATTAAAGTTGCATCTTTAAAATTGTAGATAATTTGACTGATCCATATGAAAAAAATTTCATTAGAAACTTCACTTTTTCCTGTAATTTTGTCGGCCTCTTTATTTCTCCTATATTATATTACATGAAGTTTTTTGTTCTGACTTTTTATTTGCAAAAATCATTATAGTAGACTATAACATTACTTTGTTTTGGCAAAGTAATGACTTTGACTCCATATTCATTTTTGTTGATTTCCATATTAATTTTAGTTGATGCAAACTAAATGTTGTCAATTTGCTTCTTTGAGATTGTGCATGTTGATCACTCTTAATTGTCACTTAGTTTGATTGTTTCTGAGTTTAAATGTAACTCTAGGATTAATAATATAGCCAATTTGATATTTTATATATGAAACTCTACAAAAACCCGTGCATCGCACGGGTTAGAGTCTAGTTGCTATTAAAATGTACTTCATTCGTCCCTATATTTAAGCACTCATTTGACTTTATTTTTGTCCGTAAATGTAAACTCCTTTTCAAATTACTAGATGCATTTATATTTTTTTTTTTAAACATACCATTAATTAATACTACTAATTTGTCTTGAAACATGAAAAGTCAAATTTAATACACATACAAACAAATGACAATTTGGTAATAGTAACACATAAAATAGATACATTAATTACACTAACAAGTTTTCTTAAGTAATGTGAAAAATGTAAAAGGTGCTTACATATGGGAACGGAGGGAGTATTTGTTTGGTTGAAAATGAAAATCAAGATCAAACTCTGCTTCTTAGCCATTTATCAACGGATGCAACAACTTCCAATCTTTTGAATTCATAAACTAATGAATTGTAAATTTTAAAAATATTTTACAACCAGTAAAGTAAAATACGAGTAAATTACAAGTCCAATTCCTTAATCCTCTCAACAAAAAAAAGAGTCCAATTCCTTAATAAATTTTAAATTTCTTCTCACAGTCCTTTTCACTAACTTTTTTTCATTGTTTTCTGTTCCCACTTTTTTTGGTTATTATCTACGACTGACCTTACATAGGTTAGGTTAAAAAAAGTATAGTTAATTAAAAGTTAAATGAACAAACTTTCTTTAAAAAACTAATAATTTTTAAAAATGTAGACAAAAAAAGACTTCATAAGAATTTATGGTGAATATATATGGCATACGTATATTTGATTTGCTGAAAAATAATGGACTGAACAACAACTAAATATAAAATATTTGGAGTAAATTTCATCTTTTTTTTTTTGTCCATTACTGAACATGACAAAAGTTTATTTAGTATACCTTAATGTTTGTCTTGTAATGTTTATGACAATTTTGCGAATCAAACAAACACATAACTCAGCAACACAGTCCATTGCTCAAGTAAAGTGTTAAATAAGAGTGACTACATTAATACTCAAGTATAGTAATAAAGACAAAACGATTAGATATTTGAGATGTGAAACAGTGAAAGCTCTAATTTACCAAATGTTGAGAAATAATAAAAAAGTAGCATACAATGTGGATATTCCACTTATTTTTTAAGCTGGTAATCCAAAAAAGCATGAAGTCAAAACACTAAAACATTCAAACATTAATGCAAATCCTAACATAAATTAACTCAAACTGACTCAACCCTTCTGAGAGGCAATTCTCTTGTTCCAAAACTTGAATTGCAGAGTCCGTTGTTCAAGCATCTTCTCCACTTCCTCAATTGGGACACCTTTAGTTTCTGGTACAAAAACGAGGACAAAGAAAATTGCTATGACAGCAACAATTCCAAACAACATGAATGTCCATGCAACTCCAATAGCTTGTGTGAGAGATAAAAAGGATTGAGAAACAATAAGGTTTGAGATCCAAACACTTGTTGAAGCCATTCCTCCACAGACTCCTCTATACCTTAAGGGGTAAATCTCAGAGTTTATGACCCATGGAACAGTCCCCATTCCAGGTGAAAAGAACAGTATATAGAGTGCCAATCCAATCAATGCAAGCCAACCCAATTTGCTAGGACATCCTTGAGTATACCATGCCCTGTGTCCTTTTTGACATTGGTTCTTTGCCATGTCATTGGAGATCAAGCATGCACCTGGTAAGAGCTGCATATATAATACTATTGATTAGCTAGTTTTCATGATTGAGTAATGATTACAAACCAAATCCTACTTTATGAAATTCAAATAAGATAAATATATAGTATTATAAATTGCCTACCATAGAATGATCCAGAAAAACGGATATCAATCAAATGATAAAATATTTAGGTAAATAATATATAACCTGTTTGGTTAAACAACTTGATTAAGCAATTATATATAGCAAATCTAATTGTTTTCATATAAGCTATATAAGATGTTTTTATAAGCTATCATGCAAAGTTTGTTAAAAATAGCCTATGGAAAGAGGAAGATTGCATATTTACTTTGTTAGAGTCAGATGCACAAAATCCACATTTTGGTGAAGCCTTTAAACACGTTGTGCAGTCCCATCCGCCACGAGAAGGAGTAAAAGCAGGACAAGTGTTGTTGAAGCGATAAGTTTCTATTTCACTTATCATTGGAGAATGAGTTTCGGTTTGTCGGAAAGTTACAGTAAGAAGCACAAGTGATAAGACAACTCCAAACAAACTAATCAAAGCTAGCTTCTTTCTCCCGGTTTTATCGATGAAATATATGCTTATAAGCGAACCAAATGCATTCAACCCAGCAGTGATAAGAGACAGAAGCATTGCGGTTTGATTAGATGCAAAACCAGCTAACTGAACAATAGTTGGGCTGAAGTACATTACAGTATTGATTCCTACAAATTGTTGGAATATTTGAAGGCCCATTCCTGCATACAAACCTCTTCTCACACTTGTAGTTTTTAAAAGTGTGATCATACTTATCTTTTCTGAAGATTCAGCTTCCTTCAATTCCATGGCAACTGATTCCTGCAAAGCCTGAATTTCAGCATCAACTTCTTCTGCTGGGTAAATCTTTCTCAGAATTGCTTTTCCTTCCTCCTCTTTACCCTGTAGAGACAAAACCAACGTTGTTATTTAATGCAAAATTCTGTCACATAGTGGTTGTAGCATCGCTAAAACACTGTTTTGTAGCGGATTTGAACAAAATGAAAAATCACAAATTAAATAAGTCTACAATATAGATGATTTAACTAACCTTTCGAAACAACCAACGGGGTGATTCTGGAAGCCAAAACATTAGTAGCAATTGTAGTATAGCAGGTAATGCTGCTACACCAAGCATCCACCTCCATGTTCCAGGTGCCTAAACAAGCAAGTCCCCAAAAGTTTCTATCAATAAAAGTGTTGGACTAATACAACATTGGACTCAAATATAATGTTGAAGCAGATACAAGACTATGAAATGAAATATTTAATGAATGAATCACAAATTTAATAAAAAAAATAAAAAATGCATGGATCATACAATTTTTTAGATGATAATAATAAAATTTCAAAACTATCTTTCACGACAATTTCAACCTAAAAGGACTTTCCTATTTCAAAATTTTATAATTCTATCGATCATTTTAAAGCTTCAATACAAGTGTCAAGACACCTTCAATCTCAAAGACTAAACTGATGATTAACTTTTTTTATATATAATTTACAAGGCACAAACAACATGATTGCAATATAAGAAGGGAAGAAAAAAAGTACAAATTAAGTTACTATGCAAACAAAAAATCATACCTTAGTGAAGGCCAAGTTGATGAGATAGGAGAGGAATTGACCCCCAGTGATGAGAAAACTATTGAGACTTACAAGGGCACCTCTCACTTTAGCAGGTGAAGCTTCTGAAATGTACAGTGGAGAAGCCATTGAAGCCATTCCAACACCAAGTCCGACAAAAACACGGCCCACGATGAGAATAGCAGGGCTGGTTGCAGCAGCCATGATAGCAGATCCTATAAAAAAGAGGGTATCTGCAATCATAATTGATCGTTTCCTTCCAAATCGATCATTAATCCAGCCACCAACTGCAGCACCTATTACTGCTCCAGCAAGTGCAGTACTCACTATAGCTGACTGTCAAATTCAAAAATATAATCATTATTATCACATTGCAGCATGCATGTTTCTACCATTATTGTAAACGTAGATTATATCGTGTATGCATTGAATTCAAACCAATGTTGAAAATATCCTATGTATGGAACTAACTCACATATTTACTTGAAAGAACAAAGTTAAAATGTTCTGTATTGTTCAAATTATAAATTTGTAAAAGATGCTTGTTACTACTGATCACAAACCTTACTTTTTCTTACCTTTTCTAATATATTTAACCATTCCACAATGTTCTGTATTATCAATTTGCAAAAGGTACCTTTTACAAACAAAGTCTTCTTTCTTTTTTCACCTTATGGTTTTTATAATAGAGGAAAAACTACTACCTTCTATTACAAGTTACACCTCACGTGCAGTTTATTTTTAAAACATTAACTATACTAAATTATTTGGAATTTTTAAATATGTTTCTGATCTAAACAAAATTGTAATTGAGTCTATTAACTTATAAGTGATTTGTAATTAGGTCTTGTTAAAAGTTTAGAGATCAAACTACACATAATATATTTTTTCTTTTATAAAAAACATCTATCAAAATGATTTTGATCGCTACTATCTTCATATTTTTTTGTAAAAAAAATCTTCTTATTTTAAACCATTTTTTAATTCTTTTTTAGATTATTTTTATTTGAAAGATGATAAATGGATAAATTTTTTTTTTGTTTTTTTGCTTTGCTGTTCAGTATCTACTTGATAAAAAAAGACTAAGAAATGGGTAAATCTAAAAACTTACTATTTTTAAGAATAGTGATAATTTCTAAGTAAAAGTGATTTTCTCCTTTAAATAAAAGAATATAAAACTATAAAAGTGATTTTCCTCGTGTCAAACAAACCTTTACTCCATGTGCCACTGAAATCTATGGTTTAAAGAAAAAAGAAAAGGAAAAAAAGAAAAAAAGGAATAACCATTAAGTAGTACCTGCATTTTTGCAATATGATTCTCTCATTCAATTCTCCTGCGTATATTCTTAAGGAAATACTTATTTGATTACAAATACTAATAAAAAATGTTTTAAGTACACAAACATAAATGAAAAAAAATAAAAATAATAATAATTGACCTTGATACTAAATTCTTTGACGGAGGCGGCTTTGGTGATGAACTGCCGTCAGGGTTCGATTCCTTTTGTCTATCTGGGGTTGCCTATTGGTGGTGATTCTAGGAAACTTTCTTTTTGGAAATATGTTGTCGATCGCATAGTCTCTCGCCTGTCGTCGTGGAACCACAAGTTCCTCTCCTTTGGTGGTCGCCTGGTACTTCTGAAGTCTGTCCTGTCTTCTCTTCAAAGCCCCTGCAGGTATAATTTCCTCTATTGAATCTATTTTTAAAAGATTTTTTTGGGGGTTGTGAGGATAATAGGAAAATAGCCTGGATAAATTGGGAGTCAATTTGTACTCCGAAGGAGGAAGGAGGGTTGGGGGTGCGGAGGGTGGGAGCTTTTAATTTATCTTTGTTGGGGAAGTGGTGTTGGAGGATGTTGGTGGAGAAGGATGGTTTATGGTATTGAGTTTTGAAAGCTTGGTATGGGGAGGTGTGGGGGCGGTTGAAGGAGGGCGGTTCTCACTGTTCAACTTGGTGGAGGTTGATGTGTAGGATTCGTGAGGGTTTAGGAGAGGGTGTTGAACGGTGGTTTGATAATAACATTTGTTGTGTGGTGGGAGATGGAAACGATACTTTCTTTTGGCAGGATATATGGGTGGGGGAAGTTCCTCTAAAACTAAAATTTCCCCCCTTATATGAGCTTGCTTTGAATAAGAAGTGTTCAGTGGCGGAGGCGAAGAGGGACATAGGTGCGGTTGGGGGAGGAGAGAGGGTGTGGCGACGTCACTTGTTTGCTTGGGAGGAGGAGAGCGTGAGGGAGTGTTCTATTTTACTTTACAACATTGTTTTGCAGGATAATGTTCATGACGCATGGCGTTGGTTGTTAGATCTTATTCACGGTTACTCGATGAAGGGAGCTTATTATTTTCTTACCACTACCGGTGATTCTTCGGATAGGACTATGGTTGATGATGTCTGGCAAAAGCATATTCCATCAAAGGTGTATGTGCTCATGTGGCGGCTTCTCCGTAATCGACTTCCTACAAAAGATAATTTGGTGCAGCGACAAGTCATTCCCATTACAGATACAGTTTGTTCTTACACTGTGACATATTCAGCTCTCTTTAGCATCATGTATGGCGTTGGTTACATATTTCTGCCTAGATTCACTCACGCATTTATGAAAGTAATTTGGTTTGCTTCTGTTTGGGTAATATGGAAGGAAAGGAACAACCGTGTGTTCCAAAATACGGTCATGGTCATTATCCCTTCGGGCCTTGTTGAACACGTCAAATTAAATTCTTTCTTATGGTTAAAGTCAAAACAGGTGAATTTTATCATGATTGGTGGCAAAATCTCATTCTTTATATGGGTGTCCACTTGTAATTTGTTTATGTTTTGGTGGTGGTTACTTGCTGCAGCCACCTTGATCTTGTAAACACTATTGGGCGGTTTTAGTTTGTTCAAAAAAAAAAAAAAAGTGTCAATTTATCTGGGGCGTCATTGTCTTCAAACCCCGAGGAAGAGAAACCAAAAAACTGATTTTATATCGCAGAAATCAAAAATAATTTTTTAATAATCTTAATAAATAGTCCAAAAACGTAGGAGATATTAAAGTAAAATAAAAATAACTAAAAACTGATTTTGTTTTGATAAAAACATAAAACAGAATTACCGAAATAGAAGAATAAAAACAACAAATATCCCTAAAAATATTCCGGATTATTCGATATTTAGTTAGGAAGTATTATCCAATAAATAAAAGAGAATCTTCGCATGTTAATCTTTTTAATTAAAATTTTCCGTAACAGTCTTCCCATGATCACCGATAAACAAGAAAAGAAGATAAAGATGATCTATATTTTTACTAAACCGACTATTAAAATTTATTTCCAAAAAAATGGTATAAAAAAATTGAACCTTGTTTAACAAAAGAGAGAAACGTATGTACATAGAAATTAAATTAAAACACATACAAAGAAAGAATATTGAATTCAATGTACACATTCATATCACATGAGAGAAATTTACCTGAAGCCAAACTTTGGTATCAACAGCTTTGAAATCATCTCTGATGTACAAAAGTGCCCCAGATATCACACCTGCGCATGTTACAAAACAACCAACAAAAACGAGTAAAATTAATTATCGACCCATCATTAATAAACAAAAATAGTAATAGAATTAATGAGGAAATAATTAATAATAATGAGTATTCTGTGTCCATATCAAGGAGACAGGGACACAAAAAACAAAACAAAACATGGTACATAGACTAATGGTTGATAACATGTGATTGAAACATAGGAAAAGGTTGTACCAGTGTCATAGCCAAAGAGAAGGCCACCAATACCAGCAGAAAAAGCAAGACGAAGGACATAAGGATTTTTCCATGAAAGGGAAAGACATTCTCTAAAAGCTGAGATATCAGGCTTATGTACTCCACCTTCCATTGTATTGTGAAAGAGGTGAATTGGTTCTTTGGAAATTGAGAAACAAACCACCGTTTGAAAAGAGAGAGCTTAATGCAAAATATTTATATATAATGAGAGAGAAAACATATGTTGAGAGAAAACAAAGTGAAACTGACTTGTGACTTACTTGTATGTGATACTTATGTTGAGAGATTGGGTTATATTTATAGTAGAACAACACAATTTGTTTCATTCATCCTTCAAAGGATAATAACAAAATTTGTTTTACTCTAACCGTTCTTTGCGGAGGAAATCAAGCCAATTAAATAGTATTGTTTTCTAGTTTTATCATCCATACTTCTTTTTATTGTATTTCATAGTAAGTATACATATTTTGTTGTATTTATCGTATTGTAAAATATAAATTTTAATTAAATTTATTTATGTATTTTTAAATTTAAATTTTAAAAATATATATAATTAGTTTGAAATTTCCTATAATTGACTTAAACTTAGGTTTCAATTTTAATTTTTTTCTTTTATAAAATTTTATCATATCATTTTCTCGTTATGTAAAAATTTGTTTATGCAGATATAAGTATATAAAATCTGCAATGGATGTGATGCAAACATTGAACGGTCTTTTGCATATCCCGTCCGCCAAGCAGTTTTTTCACACTTTGCAAATCATTTTAAGAGAAGTGGGACGGAAACGGTCGCGTTGAACAACCTGACGTTTAAAACGTTGACCTATACGGAGGGGGGGGGGGGCTAACTAGGCCTTTTACAGAAGACGAAGTCAAGGCGGCGGTGTGGGACTGTGACAGCTTCAAAAGCCCTGGTCCGGATGGTGTGAATTTTG
>Ga0315915_1006623_pt1 | contig 14097 bp, 12 predicted proteins | sample MpolbnodulesMG_FD_207738 | JGI IMG/M metagenome (GOLD analysis project Ga0315915, IMG submission 207738) | Medicago polymorpha root nodule microbial communities from Los Angeles, California, United States - branched nodules | ecosystem: Host-associated > Plants > Roots > Nodule | place: USA... | reverse complement strand
AGAAACCCCACTTTCACTATCTTTACCCGGCTGACTCAGCGAAGATTCTTGGCTTTTGGACCGGTCCCCCTCTTTGGCCGAACTGGACCCTGAACCAGACCCAACTTCTTTGCTTGGCTTCGGCTTCAGGGATCGTCTGAAGCGGGACCGAGTCCTAACCTGCTTTGTCTCCTCCGAGTTCTCATCTTTTGACACGTGGCGTATGTCATAGGCCTTGAAGGGTGGGCCCCTCTCATTTTCAGCAGTCTCCGAAGCTATCGGAGTGATCGGCTCACCCTTCAAAACGGCTTCCACAGCGGCTTGACAGAGGTGCCAGCTACCAGACCATAAAAGACCCACTGACCCATAAATAGGGTTCACGATCCTCCCACAAGCCTCATAGAGCAATGAACGAAAAATTGCTGAAAAAAATATACCAAAATCACAATCAATATGAATATAGATATAATTTTTTCAAAAGAACCCCAAAATTCTTTAGAAATTTGATATGGAATTAAGGTTTGAAATTGCTGGTCAATATTACAATAACAAGTACAAAACTTTGACAAAAAATAACGAGTACAAAACATGGAAAATGAGTAATTGGATTTTTTTTATCATAGTGATTAATGTGCCGTAAATCATAGTAAATTTTTTCAGGTTTATCAACATTTAGCTACCTTTCAGCCAAACTCCGGATTACCAGCAGAATCATAGGGTTAACAAAAAAAAATCTTAATTTTTCATGGTCCAAATTTCTTCTAAAGATTTTCAAAATGTATGAAGAAAAAAAAAATCAAAGCTTTCAACAATAACAACTAACAAATACACCTATGTACCAAAAATAAAATAAAAATTAACAAATACCCACCACATGGATCTTACCAAACTCTCAATTGCTTAGAGATTCGTATAAAAATCATTTACAAAATCATTATAGCAGATAATTTGGGTTTGATCTAAATTTTGTACTTCTCTCAAGTGATAAAAAGGAAAATTTTGTACTTCAATGTGTATCACAGTAGATTTGCTCAAATTAAAGTTGTATATCGAAATTCTGACAAATTCATCGTGATACCAGGAGAATTTAGAAAGACATCAAAAAAACTTTGATGTCCCCACATAGATCATAGATCATAGGGACATATCTATAAAAGGTAAAGAAATTAAAAGTACAAGATAAAAATTTACCAGGACGAAGATTTTCAGAACCAGAATTGATGAGGTTGATGAGACCAGCACGACCATAAAACTTAGCAAGAAAAACAGTAGCATTAGCTTGTGATTGAGGACACTTGATCCATTCCAAACATGGTCTTATGCTACAATCTTCACTACACCCTTTTCTTAAAACTCTACATCCATTACAACTCATTCTCATTTTGGTTCAACCCTTTTCTTTTTGGTTCAATTTAATTAAAACTTTATGTAAAATAGGAGAGAAAGAATTTTTTTTGTTTGTGTAAGAGACAAGGATTGTGATTGTGGAAGTGAGGAGGCAATTATATAGTTGTTGGATTTTGCGGTGCTGTTGGGTTTTTTCACATGTTTAAGGAGACGCAGCTGTTTCTTAATAGTTGTTTTATTACTAGGGAATATTATAAAACAATGGTTTTAATCTTTTGTTTATTTAAAGTTAACAAGAAGTTTCTTCAAAATATTCACAAGTAGTAAGTATTTAGTCAAAAAAAAAAAGTTAGATGTAATTAGTAATTCTTTATATTAGTAATTCTTTACGACTTTGATTAAGAAATTAAAAAAGTAGTCCACTTAGGTTGGTTGGTCTGGTGGTATTGGTTTGAGATCTGAAAGTGTGTTTTTTCTGAAGGTTATTTAAAAATATGAGTTGTATGTAGTCGATAATTTAACGCATTTACAGAATAAGTATACATGTAGATCAACGTATATGTAATCATTAATTTAAGATCAAATAATATTGATTCACGTTGCATATTTTATTTGGGAAAAATCTAACGACCATCAATGTGCATAAAGCGTTTTAAATTATTGATTGCAATCAATTAAATTTTGTTACTTGCATATCACGGAATTCTATTTCGACACTTAGACGAATGAATATGAAAGTTGTTCTCGAAAAAAAGAAATAATACAAAAATTAAATATAATAATTTAATTTTTTTTTTATTTCTTAACAAGTGTGGTTAAACCATTTTTTATTAAGAGGGTTCTTTAACCACTTGTTAACCAAATGATTTAGCCAAAACTATTTTGTAAATTTACTTTTCATTTATCTTTTAACCATTTTTTTAAGATAGCTTTAGACTTTAGCAAAACTTTTTTTTCTTGTTTGATTAAAGTTTTTTCTTTTGGACCTTCAAGAAGGTTGGAAGTTCGAATAACTTCCTAGATTCAAGTGAAGCTTTATGAGTTTTTTCCATTTGTGTGGGGACAACCAAACCCAGTCTCGTTTATGCTCGTGCTTTATACTCGCTATCTGTGGCAACTCTCGTCAATGGCGTGTAACAAGGCCATCATGCCACATTCACATTTTTCTCATAACAAAATATGATGAAAAATTTAATTTCAATCTTGTAAACAAAGTTATTCAAAATCTTAAGATTAAAAATATGCCAATGAAACGTGTTCTTGTGAGCTGAACTCAGTTAGTGGTAAAAACATTATATTATATATGCATAAATTGCGGTTTGATAAAAGATCTCTTTTAACTAATTTAAAAGTTTTCGGTTCGATCCAACTTTATAAACGCAACAAGGTTAAATCTCTTGACGATAACATGGTCATATACTACACTTATATCCAGCTCGAAGAATTGATCTAGACACCAGGGGTGAATGCTTGTACAACAAATACCCATGGCTACCCAAAAAAATAATTTTTCTTTTTTTATGTTTAGCTACCCCTAATAATATATATTTGGCTATCCCAAGTTCGATTTTAAATATAATAATTTTTTGTGACTTTGGTTACTTTCGAGTGGCCACCTCATAAAATTATTGCTAGTTTATAAAGTTGGTTCAAATGGTGAAGATTATTGCTAGTTTATAAAGTTGGTTCAAATGGTGAAGATTCAAACTTCATAGGTAATAGTTAGTTACATTAACTCGCTTTAAGTAGTTTTAATTAGAAAGAAATGATTTACCTTAGGTAATAGTCACACACTCACACTAGATATTACAATAATCATTGAAAACACACAATTAAATATAGAAGTTTTAGTCTTTTTTTTGTGGTGTTCGATGTTCGAACTCCAAACCTTACATATATTATGCATTGTTCTTATTAACTGAGTTAAGTCCACGGAAGTCTAAACTTTATCACAATATCCGACCTGATAATCTCGACATTTATACAAATTACGTTAGAATTTGTGGAATTTTCAAGAAGTAAATTTAATTTTTACTACAACAACTACTACTAATTTTTCCTCTCAATAAAAAAACTACAATTAATTTTTGAAGAAAATAGAAACGTTGTGAAGAAGAATAAATAGTGCATCACTTTCTCCCAAGAAAGAATATTTCTAGGTGGAGTGACGTAACAATATTATTAGACACGAGAATCTTTCATCATCGTACTGTATCTTTTTCTTTACCCGAAATTACCCTCAAACAGATCCATAAATTACGTAACGCACAAACAAAAACAGAAAAAGTTCAAGGTTAAAATCGGTAAAATGAACCGTGTAAGAAACATGCAAAAGGCTACAAAATTCAAGGAGCAAGAAAGTAGGCGCGTGGGAACCACGCATATATGTCAGAGTGCGGTCGAATCGCCACATATTGAGGAGTAAAGGTGGGTCCCAGTAGCAGTTGTTGTTTTTTGAAAGAGAAAATGACAAGAACATAAAAAAAGAAGCTCCTGGTTTTTGGGAGTGAAAAATGGTTTTGTAGAAAACTAAAGGCTGGTTTGTGGTTTTAGGGTTGGGACTGTGGGCGCAGGTGAAAAATGTACTATTAGTAGTAAGCCAATGGTTTTGTGTTTAAACTTTTCCTAAGTAAGTAATTGTAATAAAGTTAGAGTAATTTTTTTTTTTTACCAAGTTGGAGTAAATTATTTATACCAAAAAATAAGTTACACGAGTGATTTTTGGAGAGAGGTAAATGTAAATTACTCCTTCTGTTCCTTTTTAGTGTGAACTTTCGTTCCTATTTAACTGTCTTTTTGGTATTTTAAGGGTACGATTTGTCAATTATATTCTTTGTCAATTAATTTTATCTTTTTCAATAAAACTAATTAATGTTATCTATTTGGAAAACTAAAGTTTGTTTTTTGTAAACAAAGTTTGTTTCTTGTTAGCTTCAAATTTTTGTTTCAAACAAATGTTCCAAGAAGAGTTAAAATTCTATAAATAAAATGAGTAGCAATTGTTAAAATTTTTAAGTGTAGCCTTAACATTGGTTGAAGCCATAGTTGAAGGCTTAACTTTAATTAAATGAGTTGGAAGAAAGTTAATTTTTTCTTAACTTTTGATTAATGTGAAGTAGGAATAATTTTTATACTGACTTAAAATAATTAAAAAAATGTGCACAATATTTAAAAAATTGATAATCGTTTGTTATGAGAGAGAGAGAAAGCACAACAAAAAAAAAAGAAATTTGTTGGAGAAAAAGATAAAAACTGGCAATTATTTGCTAAAAAGATAATAACATATTAAATTTATTGGAAAGATAAAGTGTATGCAAAAAAATAGGAATTTATTGGTGGATTAAATGAGGGTATAATGGGAAGAATATGTGCAAAAATACACATTGCTATTTTGGTGTTAATTTTCTAAAAAGACACTTAAAAAGGAACAAAGGGAGTAATATTTAAGTGTTTTTTTTGTATGAAGGTTTTCATTGTTGTAGAATGAAAATTTTCCCTCATACTAAATTTTATTTAACTAAAAATACAACAAGTTAAAAACTCAGCGGTTAGTGGTAAAAATACAAATCTTGAATCGAGTTATTTAGGTTCGAGTTGAGCTAATTTCTTTGTATAGATAAATATAATTCTTTTGACTCTAAAAATATATATATAATTATTTATGGTGTTCTTAAAAGTCTAAAATCTTATTGGTATTATCATCCTCTCACTTTAAATTTATTTTTATAAAAATATATTCAAGTAAATTACATTTTTCTCTATTAAAAGAGATTTGAATTGTACTTCAAGAAATAAGGATTCTTGAATGACTCATGTTGCTCTGCAATTTTACATATTAGAAAATTCGTTTGACCAAAGAAGCTTCCACATATCTCAAGCTTTAATTACGCAAGTGCATAACTTTTATTTCGATATGATCTCAAGAATCACTTCAATAAATATAGTAATAATCATGAATGTATGGAAAATTGGGTCAACATAAATAGCACTTTCACTCCCAGACATGATTACTCGACTCATTTTGCCTTACACATACTTATATAATGCCTAACTTTGGCATAAAAATGTCTTTATAGATACCCTTCATTTGGGGAAGGAGCATACGAGAAAAAGGTGTGGAGATCGAAACACCAAACTTTGAATCCGCATAACCAGCTCAGGTAATCACCCTCTGGTGTTTTATAAGAATTTTCACGCCCATTATGAGACCTGATAAAACATATTTGGGCCTAAAGATCCCATCAAGATGGCAGTCACTAGAAGTTGGGCTCCATTGGAGACATTTCAGGATGAATCGAGTCACCAAAATCACAATTTCATGATTTTCCACCCCTAAGTTAGAAAACACTATTGACGAGATATATGCACAAATTAAAAGACTAATAAACAAAAGTAATGATGATTGATACAGGGAATTGAAGGCACTGAGAAGATTCACCTTCCGAAAACAAGAATGATAGCATTGACGTGTCAAAATTCAGAAGTTAAGTATCATCACGGGAAGCACCTAGGAGGAAGAGATCAAAGTATGATGTGACACATATACCTTTTATAAAAAGAGATTAATGATGATCCATAGACGCATATTCATGATACAACAAGATTTCGATTAATGGTTGATGAAACTTTTTTTTTTGGAAAACTATTATCATCATTCATGATACAACATGATCTTGATGAATCAAGTGGATGTGCTAAAGATTTACTTCATGGCAGATGGTTAAACTTAATACAATCAAGTTATGTACGAGATTAAACCTAAAGACTTCAATTGGACATGTTGAAAATATGCATGATTTAGAGATCTTATTGAAGGAAATTTATATGTCACTCCTCCATATCAATTCATGTCATAAAGTGCACTGTTGTGGTGGTCGTTAACATTTAGTTATGTTACATGCTAGTGACTACTTTTGTGGTTATTTCATTATTGATTTATGAGACACTACATGAAATCTGTCAATTTTCCAGGGACAGAAACTCTAGGAAAAGCGCACAAAGCTCTGGAAAACGAACGTTTAACAGGTCATCGCAAATTATTTGTCAGGGGTTATACAGCTGCTACATAAGCTCAAATAAATCAATCCAACTGACCCTAAGTCTAACAACTAACAAATAAAAACTAGAAAAATTATAGACAAAGGAAAACATGAAGCAATTTGAAATGCTTACCCTTTCACAACCATCTACAGTCAATTTGGTCAAATTTTGAAAGCAAGAATATGTTGAAAGTTGGTCATCGTGTATCCTCTGGACTTTCATTCAGGAAAGTTTCAATGCCTCTAAACTTAACTTGTCAACAGTTATGAAAGTTTCATTATCTGCATATTTATGTTTACGAGCTTCAAGACCATATTTAACTTATAACTATAACAACTAGTCATTTACACCACTAAACCAATACATATCTCGCCACCCTAACTAATATAAGATGCTAACTCGTTTAAAGTTTGAACTAAATCCCCTAAATAAAAATACAACAAAATGAGAAGAAAAAAAAGAGTATATCAATACAGACGGTACACTCTACCTTTCACTAGTTCTGAAAACGGCTCCAGCATTCTCCAACAAAATTTTCAACTGCTCCAACACCATCTTCCCTCTCATCGACTGCAAATCAACATTCTCCGGCATAGAGCTATCAACATCAAATTTCTCCACTGGATCCATCAATTCCACCACCACAATCGGTTGAATCGGAACAGTCCACGAATCTGCCTTCATTCTCCTAAAATGTAACATCAAAATTAAATAAATATCAAATCCCTGAAATGTAACATAAAAATGAAATCTGAAAAATCAAATCCATAACATGAGGTGAAAATCACAAATCATAAACATAAAATCAAAATCAAGATATTATGAATACCTAAAAATATAAAAAATTGGAATCCATAAATATATGTTACCAGAAAAGCGCTTTAGTCGCCGATTCTTCAGTAAGTTCATCTTCAGCTTGCCTTTTCGATTTATAGTTGAAGAAGAATCGCGTTCGTACGCGGTGGCTACGAGTAGAATGTTGCTGCTTTAGTTTAAAAAAATCAAAGATGTTGCTCAGTCTATAATGAAAAAGAAACACAAAAATTGAAGAAAGGGATAAGAGAAAGGGTTTCTGCCCTGATAAATATCCCTATGAAAATAACACTTTTCTTGTAGTAAGGTGGACCAAATTGTAAGGGAAAAATTTAAAGATAAACAACATTCAAATGTACTCTTTATTTCTTTTATATAATTATTAAGATGTATCGCCCAAGGAAAATATTGTTGAGATATTTGATTAAATATTTGTATTTGGAATCAACGTAATGAAAAGCTTTGAAACAATAATTCGGTACCACGACAACTTTGAGTGAAATGACTCGACCTACTATTTTTACTCGGCAAAAATCAACTTATGAACGAGTGAAATGTAAATTGACGTTGCTTTACCATCTAGTGACAATCATGTAATTATTGATGTTTGTATTAAAGATGAGAACGGTGCTTTTGTTCTTGCAAGAACTAAATGTCTTGCACAAAAGTGAGAGGTGCATATTGGTGAATCTCTCGAATTTCTTTCGGCGCTTAATTGGATTCATGAGCTTAATTTGGATCTTATCGATTTTGAGCCGGACTCAAAATGGTGGTGGATAGTTTTTTCACTAAAAGGAAGGAATTGACAGTTTGGTGATATCATGAGTTTGGTTGCGGATTCATGAGTTTGGTGATATCATTCATATATATGAAACCATCTTTTCTTCCATTTATGTAAATTTTAGTGTTGAGTTTGCTAGGAGTCAAACGAATGAAGTTGTTCAAATTTTTACAAAGGTAAACACATCTTTAATTAGTAACCAAATCTTGGTTGATATATTAAAGAGAAGTGTTAACGAGTGCTCGCGAGACACTTTTTAAGACCTCTAAATAGTATTTTTTTTTATAAAAATATGTGTAATCAATGCATTGAAAATCAAAATATTTAACTTTTATAATAAATAATTTCTTATTTTCAATTTTTTAAAGAGTGTCTGGACAATCGTTAATAAAACCCTTAACTATCTTAAATTGTATTGAACACATGTTGATTAATGATATTATATAAATACTATTTTATCAAAAGAAAAATAATGGTACACTCTTAAAAAATTTATAAGACCTTTTTTTTATGGTCTATAGCCTAATCTTTTTAACCATGATTTTCAAAAATTCATAACCTTGTTGATTTAAAAAAAAAAGCGTAATGTTGTTTAAAGTGAAATGGTAAATCACGATATCTTCTGGAATGACATGGCACAATACTATCCATTAGATTTCAATCTTATTTGATTACTGTCCTATAAAAAAATATATATAACCCGCCACCTCATGATTTTCGGCCAAGCAGAAATCTTATTGATTAAAATTAATTTCGGGACAGTTTTTTGATAAAATCTTTCTTGATATAATACCACGCACAACGTGAAATTTTCTTTTTATTAAAATTAACCCAAATCTTATTTTAAAAGCACTGCTCAAAAAAAAAATGATCCGGTGGACTAAGTTGTAATATTTTCTTTTTTATAATAAGTTATAATATTCAATCCCCCGTAATCTTAGCTCAGTTGGTAAGGATATTGTATATTATATGCAGGGGTCGGGATTCGAACCCCGGACACCCCACTTCTCCACAATTAAATTATGTGAGTTCTAGCTTGGAGGTTACTTGACAAAAAAAAAAGTTATAATATTCATATTAGCCGATGTTACATATTTCCACTTTTTTTTTGGTCAAGTAGCCTAGTGGCTAGAGCTCACACAATTAAATTGTGGAAAAGTGGGGTGTCTGGGGTTCGAACCTCATCCCCTGCATATAATATGCAATATTTCTACCAACTGATTTAAGCTTTCGGGATACATATTTCCACTTCTATTACATAACCATCTTACACAAATTAGGTAATCAAATTGAAATACGTTGATCACCTTATTAGTAGGTTTTTTTTTAACAAGTCACCTTATTAGCAGTTTTTTTGTTTTGTTTTTGACAAGACCTTATTAGTAGTTGTATCTGTATACTTCTATTTTACATTTGAATTTATAACATGACTACCTTTGTTAAAAAAATGTTTAACATAACAACCATAACGTGCCCAACTAGGAAGTTTTTTTTTTTGGGAAGAAAGTGTTGATTGGTTGAGTCTTATTGAATGCATCGAAATAGTATAGTTCATCTTGTAAAATACACGTGTTTCCAATTCATTGTTGTTTTTTTTTCTGCTTATTAAATCAAATCCTAAGATATAGTCGCCAAAAAAAGAATAATCCTAAGATAATCATATGCATCTCACCTATAAAATTACATTTCTAGTCCAAGGATTTTTTTTTAACAAGCTAAAATGAATTATAATACCACGCACAACGTGATTGGTGCATCACAAGGTGTGACAAAACAATCACGAAAATATTAAAATCCTGTCAAGATTACAAACATGTCAGTCAATGCCCAAGCAAGAGAGTGGGCTTGACCACCAAATATGAATACCAAAGCTAAATACAACATTATTAGCTTTTAACCACCACAAAGAAGATGATTTTACTTTGTCTAACATATGTGGTAAAGAGCTTTGCCTATTTCTAAATATCATGTCATTCCGTTCGTTCCACAAAACCCAAACACATTAGAGCCAGATCAAGTGGAAAAAGGATCAATGCGATCTCGAGCAACCTGCGTAATTAATAAATTGCAAAAAATGGTCTGACACAGACTGAGAATCGACCCCCACAACACCGAGCCATGCCCACACCAATGGCCACAAAGCACCAAAAGTTGGGCAAGACAAAAACATGTAATTCACATCTTCAACGTACCCGCATCCAATGACACACAACCGCGCCTCCAAAGGAAGAATACCACGGTTTGCCAAGTTGTTTTTGGTAGGTAAACGATCCCTCAGAAGCCGCCAAGCAAGGATATAGACTTTCAGAGAAACCTGTTTATGCCAAATCAACTCCATATTTGTAAGTAACTAGGGTTGTTCCTGAGTTATCAGCATGTCATATACACCGCAGACTGAATACCCGACATCCATCTATCAGTCACTGATTCCTGCAAGGTAACTGTGAGTAATAAATCCCTACACTCCTCTACCAACTCTTCCTCCCATGCCCACAACCGTCGGCGCCACTGCCACGCCTCCTCACCAACATCCACCCCCAACAAGAACATGGTCCTAACAGTGATTGCTTTGTAGATGGCCAAGTCATATAGCCGACTAAAGTGCTCACACAACGGAACATTACCACACCAACAATCATGCCAAAAATCAGTTTCAGCTCCATCCCCCACCTTCCTCCTAACACACGCCCCAAACCAGCCCTCCCCGCCCTCACATATCCCATCTCTAATCATCACTATCTCCCTCCACCAAGAAGAACAACTCCGGCCCCCATACTCCAAACCACAATCCGCCACGCCATACCTAGCCACCAACACCTTACGTCATAAACCTTCCCTATCTACTAACAACCGCCAACACCACTTCCCCAACAGAGCAATGTTGAACTCTCTCAGCCTCCTAACACCCATCCCTCCATACTCCTTCCTCAAACACACAGAATTCCACCCAATCCAAGAAATTTTTCTTTTATCCTCACACCCCTCCCCCCCAAAAAAAATAAAATAAAATAAAATTTAACAAAGATTCAATGGAAGAGATTATACCTGATGAAGCTTTGAAAAGGGAAAGTGCATAGACAGGAAGAGCAGTCAGGACAGACTTTAGAAGAATCAAACTACGACCAAAAGAAAGGAACCGACTATGCCAACCAGACAATCTAGATTTAATTCGATCAACAACAGGTTCCCAAAACAATAACTGACGAGGATCACCCCTAATCGGAAGGCCCAAATAGAGGAACGACATTTTTCCCACTTTTCACCCCAACACAGAAGCCGTTTTAGACAACCACGAGGCATTAATATTAACCCCAACTAGTGAACTTTTATGGAAGTTGACTTTGAGACCAGACATAGCCTCAAACAAAACGAGACCAGCCCTCATCGCACGCACATTAGCCCAACTTTTATTCCTAATCAAGAGCGTATCATCAACAAACTGTAAATGAGACACAACCACTGGAGTAGCGCCCCCCACCCTGTACCCTGTAAACATTTTCGCTTCAACCAGTGCTTTCATCAAAACATTTAGGCCTTCTGCTGCTAATAAAAACAAAAATGGAGATAGAGGGTCACCCTGACGTAAACCTCGTTCAATAGAAACCTCCTTAATCCACTTACGCCACAAAGTCGGAAAATCCATGCTCCCCGTTACCTCATTGAGATACCCCCAATCAACAAAGTCGTACGCCTTTTCAAAATCCACTTTAAACATCAAAAAATCTTTCTTAGATTTACTTGCCTCATCAACCACCTCATTAGCTATCAGAATTCCATCAAGAATTTGTCTATTTTTAACAAACGCAGATTGAACTTCTGACACAACACTCCCAATAACTTGTCTCAACCAGTTTGCTAGAATTTTTGCCAAAATCTTATAAAGACTCCCCACCAACAAGATAGGACGAAAATCATTCAAATATTGAGGACTATCAACTATAGGAATCAAAGCAATGAATGTAGAATTTATACTTTTCGACAGTTTTCCATTCCTATGAAATTTTGTAACAAATCGCACAATATCATCTTTCATCTCGTGCCAAAAATTCTTGATGAATCTGAAGTTGATATCATCTGGGCCCAGACTCTTAAAACTGTCATAGTCCCACATCGCTGACTTAATTTCATCCACAGAAAAAGGTTTGGTCAAACTACCCGTTTCCATAAACGATAATTTACAAAACTGCAGATTTCCCACACTAAGCTGCGCCACTTGTTGAGTCAGAAAGTGATTTTTAAAATGCTAAAACAGTGCTTGGCGGACTGGTTGAACACCCTCCACAACAGCCCCATTCATCATAATCGAAGACATAGAATTAAACTGTCTTCTTTCGGCCAATACTGAGTGAAAAATTTTGGAGTTAGCGTCACCATCATGAAGCCGGTTTAATCTCGATTGTTGCAAACATATATTGGTATTAAGACGTGACAAGGAATGAATATCTGTCGAAATACCATGAAGTTCACCGAGCTCTTCCTCTGACAACTCAACGTCTTCCCCTTTACTGTCTAAGGCCGCTTGTCTGTTTTTTAATGTAACAATCTTTGTCGGTAAATTATGAGTATTGGAAGCATGCCATTCCTTTAGAGCCAATTTAATTAATTTCAATTTTTCTTTTAAGACATAGCCGCCCAACCCAGACACCTGAAAGGAGCTTCATTTTTTACGAACAAAATTATTGTAACCATGGGTATCTTCCCAACATTTCAACAGCCGCACTGGTCGCGGACCACAATTTTCTTCATCAACTGACAACACAATAAGGCAATGGTCAGATAAGCCCCTTAAGTTAGCAACCCGTAAACAATTAGGCCAGAACAGACACCATTCTTCAGAAAGCAAGAACCTGTCCAACCTACTCATCGAACGCCCATCCCAGTTGAACCAAGTAAACTTCCGGCCACACAAAGGTAAATCAATTAAAACACAGTTGTCATACCCCAATTTTTGACCTAACATCTTACATTCATACACCCTCTGATCCGGAATATTCTCTGACTTTTCAAAGAAAATTCGGCAGAAAGGTATTTTAAAATACCTCATTTTTGTCCTGATTCGGACCCTCTTCTCTCTTTATCTTTATTTTTTTTAATTTACTTTTATCTTTTAAAATTCCATCTTTTATTAATTCTCTTTTATTTTTAAATTTTAATTTTTAGTTTTAATTTTTATTTTTAATTAGTCATTTTTCTTCTTTTGCTTTAATCACTTTTATTTTAGTTTTTACTAATTATCCAAAATGTCCAAAAAATAGTAGTGTTAATGTCTAATAGGTCACAAAAAAATATGTCCAAGGTCCAAAAATATTTCAAGTCAAGTGTCAACTTTGACATTCCTTTTCCAAAATTCACCATAATTGTCCATAAAAAACCATTAAACCAATGTTCCATTTTCATCAACCTCCTCATCTATAAATAGAACCCTCATCCCTCACAATTTCACACACCAAAAGTTCTCTTGAGTTGTCAAAGAACTTTTCTCTCTTCTCCCTCATTTAGCTTGTGTTGACGAGCTATTCTTTTCTTCTCCCTCTTTTTTCTGTCCCTTCGGAAAGGTCCCTTCGGAATTTTGTCCCTTCGGTAATTTTTTCCCTTTGGAAGTTTGTCCCTTCGGTACTTTTGTCCCTTCGGTTATCCCTTTCTTTTATTTTATTTTATTTATTCCGCTTTTATATATAAAAAAAATGCAAAAAATATTAGGTTAGAAAAGGGTTTTCGTGGTGATCCAACGTCACTACGGAAATTCCTCGCGCTTCTATTTTCTTGTTACGTTAGTTTTATTTTATGTTTTAATTAATATTCAAAAAATAACAAAAAACATTCAAATAACAAAAATCACAAAAAATCATTTTCATAATAAACCTTGATCCAAAATCAAGTGATCGTTCTTTTTATTTCTTTCTTAATCAAACTTCCAATCCATTTAATCATAATTTGAGTCACCTTTTAATATAAAAAATACAAACCAATTCATATTTGCTACTTGGCTTTTCATTTTAAAACCTTTTTCAAAACTAATAAAAAACACACAACAAATCAAACGTCAATTTCTACCCCGAACTACGAGGTTTTGATCCCTCACGGGTACGTAGGCAAAGGACCTAGTCCTTCCAAATCAATAAAAAATGTAGATAAAT
>Ga0315915_1006622_pt1 | contig 14100 bp, 6 predicted proteins | sample MpolbnodulesMG_FD_207738 | JGI IMG/M metagenome (GOLD analysis project Ga0315915, IMG submission 207738) | Medicago polymorpha root nodule microbial communities from Los Angeles, California, United States - branched nodules | ecosystem: Host-associated > Plants > Roots > Nodule | place: USA... | reverse complement strand
AATTATATGCTTATTATTATTGAATGTGAAATCTCACCCCTTCTGTTTGAATGTTGCCCCTATGTTGGTAACGTGCAGATAACCAGGATTAGCTGCTGATGTGAGTTGACTCTCTTGCGCGTCGTCTATAGATATTTTACACTTTCATATTGTAACAAACTATACTTATATTTTCTTTTTATTATTAGATAAAGGGCCTAAACTTGAAAAAAGAAAAGCCTACACAACAATAACAAGAGGAATAGAAACTCTCATTGCATTAGCTACTATCAAATGATCAAGTTGACAAGACTCGTAATAAACAATATCAAACCAAACTCAAAGAGCGACCAAAATTAGCTAATACATCTGCATATTGATTAACATCACGATATGATGAGTTATGAACCACAACCTCCCACTCCAACTCAAGCAAACGACGAATCTTTTCCACCAATGATCTCCCACAAGGACCACCATTCTTATTGCTAGTAAGGACATTTGCAACTATTAGGGAATCAATATGCAATTCTGCCGCTCTAAGCCCCAACCTTTTCGCATACACCAAACCTTCAAAAACACCCCAAAGTTCCACCACATAGGCATGACCATACCAATATTTTTCCAAAATAACCCCTAACCATTCGCCATCACTCCCTCGAATCACACCGCTGCGCCCTGCACCCAATTACCACTACAAGAGCCATCAATGCTGAACTTAACCCAACCTTTTGTCGAAAGATTCCAACGAATTAGAACACTTGCACGAGGGACATTGATATTGACACCAACAACATAACAAATTTAATATAAATTATTATCTTTTTGAATGACATCAATAATATATCATTCTTATAAGTAAATTTATTTCAGGGGTATAATTGAAATTAAAGTGAAAATGTCAAATTAATTTTGAAGATTATTATATAGTGATGAAAATGATTTGAAGAATTTGTCTAAAACTTCTAAATAATCCCAAAATTATCCTCTAAAACATCTTTTGAGTTCCTTATGTTAGTGAAATTGTCTTATGAAAAGAAGAAAAAACAAAATTTAACTCCCATCAAATTGGGGAACTATCATTCCTTTCTCTCTTTTTCTTCTGTATTTTTACCCAAGTCGTCCTTCCCTCCATCCTAAACTCAGCAAACAGAATCTTAGGAGCAAATCATACTAGTACTATACCATAAGACTACCAAAATTATCTGTTAAACACACGCGTCACATCCATTGGGTAAGTAAGGGTGCAAATGACACTAGTACTGTGCAACTTGTATATTTTCACTACCTAGTACACACTGTTTCAATTCCTCACTTCATTCACTCAAATATATTCGCCATTTAAAAGAAAAACCACTAAAAAAAAAAAAAATCCCTGCCTAACACTCTTCCTCTATCCATGGCCACCACAACAACAGAACAAGACACCTCAAGTGCTTTACACATGCACGACACCGCAAACGACGACGCAACTGAGGACAGTGAGCCGGAGAACTACCTAGATGACGACGACGATGACGAGGAAGAAGAGCAGCAACCAGTGAATTATAGAAGGTCAATATCTTCAACAAGTATCAGTCGAGCTGTGGACCCAAAAGCAAAGTGGGTGCAAGAATGGAATAGAGTCTTCTTGCTAGTATGTGCAGCAGGGTTGTTTGTGGATCCACTTTTCTTCTATGCTCTTTCCATCAGTGATTCATGTATGTGTCTTTTCATCGACGGGTGGTTCGCAGTCACTGTAACGGTGCTCCGTTGCATGACTGATGCTTTGCACTTTTGGAATATCTTCCTCCGCTTCAAGACGGCGAAACGCAGCTCACTTACATTCGCCAGCCATTCGGCCACCGCGGATGGCCGCCGCTTGGTCGCTCTTGCTTATCTTAAGTCCCGCCGTGGCTTCTTCTTTGACCTCTTTGTTATTCTTCCTATACCTCAGGTCAGAATTTCAAATCTTCCATTTATTTTTTGTGTCTATTTTATTTTCTAATTAAAATCTTTTTTCTTTTAAAACAAACTAAAATTAAGGTTAAGGGATTGGAAAATTAATAAATAAATAATATGGAAATCAAAATATTTATTGTTATGCTTGACAAAAAAATGCAAGAATTCTCTCATATATGATTAGTCTGAACCTAATCGTTTAATATCTTACCTTTATGCAATATTCTGTTTGTTTGTTTTTGTTGGGTAAAAATCCATAGAAACAGATAGCATTCTGATAAATAAATAAATATTTATTAATTAAAAATAGTATATATTCTTTAATAATTGATTTTAAGACATTCTCTTCTAACTACGCAATCCATGTCAATTATGAAGTTTGGCACGTTATATACGGTTCCTTTGAACGATAAGTTTTTGTTTTCTTTCCTTGATGAAAGAGGGAAAGAAAAAACACAACAAATTTGAGACGATAGGTGTTATATGTCGTTGCTTGCATGCGGACATTATTATTGATGATGGTTGTCAGCATATGCTGCATATCCATGTGCTATTTTTCATATGGTATGGCCTTCTATAAGTTTATGATTTGGGGGCAAGTTTTTTTTTTGAAGATGGTTTTTATACTATAGGGGTAATTTAACATACCGCAAATTATTGATGATTTTTTATTTTTTTTTAAGAAACTGCAGCTTCACATTTAAAGGATAATTATTAAAACATCAAAAATATGTAACAATATCACTATATTTTTTTTTAGGAAAACAATATTACTACTCAAGATTCAAATTATAAGTAATTTTTGAATTTTTTGGTCTCACGAAAAAGTTTAGATTTTTAAGTTACATTTAATGTTTAAATGACTTTTTACTATCATTTCATATTTTTTAAGAGCTTAAGGTGGTGGGTTGATATTTCAAAACAACTTTGCACACACAATCAATTAAAACATTTAGAATTGTCAAGTAAAGTAAAAAGATTAATTGATTTGACAATTTTAAATGTTTTGATTGGTTGTATATGTAAAGTTGTTTTAAAACTATCAATACATCACCATTAAACTCATTTTTTAATATCATCGGTGTATTTATTATCTCACAATTTTCACAAACCAATCGTTCAACTATATATTTTCTCAACCAATTGTTAGAATCTTATAGAGTTTGCTTAATCATATGAAAAAAATCATATGAAAAAAAATATGGACATGTTTGAGTTTTATCCTATACATTGTTTTATGTGCAAACCATATATCATTTATGATTGAATATATATTTGAGATACACCAACATAATGATATAGTTTATATCATTTAAATTACCTAGTGAAAATTATATTTAATTCAATAAATTATTTAATTTTGAATTATTTTTTCACCTTTTAATTTTAATTTTGTTTTTAACTTTTTAATTCAATAGATTTTATCTTTTTTAGATTAAATAAAATGAAAAAATTTCATTGTGACAAAATTACACGTAATTTTTTATAGTTTAATAATTATTAATAGTTGAATTCAAAATGTTGATATCAATTTTATATTTATTGAAAATATATTTAGATTTTATTATATTTCAAGTTATTTTTACATTTTAAATTAAATTTTATACACATGAATGTGTTTATCTTGCTCGTTTTGGGTTTCCGGACATGAAAAAAAAAGGTAAATGTTTTGTGAACTCCCAAACATCCATAAACACTTTGATATATATAAAGGGAGTTATGTGATAAATATAATAGATTATTGATATGATAAAAATTGAGAGATAGAGATGAAATAAGATAATAAAAAAATTAGAGTATCTATATATAGTTTTTCTTCGTGAGGGAGTGTTTATATATCATCGTTGTTGATGAAAAATATGTGCATGTGATCAACTCTAACCTAACAAGGTAGAGCATTACACGAGCCTATCTCCCTACAACGTCCCTACCTACATTATATTTTCTTTTGATTTGATTTGATTTAAGTCATTTATTTCTTTTGTTTGCATCTACTTGAAGGAAAATTTGTGAAGAGTTTTTTGTTATTATTCTTAGAAGAAAGCTCACGGCTCTTGTATTGTACTGTATGATGATGTGTGTAATGTATGGCCCTATGTATATTTACCTGTTTTTGAGAAAGAAAAAACAAATTAATAACATAAATTATGATAATAATGATACAAATTTGATACCTTGTCTGATCAGAAATAATAATAATGATAATTATAGGTAACAAATAATGGTCCCCAAAAATATCAGTACAAAACTGCATGTCCACATTTGTAGCAATTCATTCGTGGTTGTGAATATACTACACAGTGATCGAACTGAACATCGTACGTATATATGTCGTCTTATTTTTGTCCATTATTGAATATATCATTTCAAATTTTTTTATTTTATATGAAAGATGGTAATTTCATATATCTTATAAAAAAATGGACGGATTCATATACTTTCAAAAGTATATATCTAATTTCATATATCTTATGAAAATAATCACATATTATTAACATCTGGAATATTTATTTGTGTCATAGTAAATTGATATGTAATTTTGGTATTAATTTTTTTTCCATTAGATTGTGCTTTGGGTGGCTATTCCTTCTATGTTGGAGCAAGGTTCAGTTACATTGGTGATGACAATATTGTTAATTGTATTTCTCTTCCAATACCTTCCCAAAATTTATCACTCTGTATGCCATTTGCGACGGACACAAAACCTATCTGGCTACATTTTTGGAACTGTTTGGTGGGGTATTGCCCTTAACATGATTGCGTATTTTGTTGCTTCCCATGTAAGTTGCTACACCTTTCTTTTCAACCTATTTATTTATTTATTTATACATTCTTTCATTTTATTTTATTTCATTTACCTTTTTATGTTAATTAAAGGATTATTTTTTTACAAAAATTAAAAAGAGTAGCTATTTAGAAGATTACCAAAAGCAAAATACAAAAATATTTAAATCCAAATGTGTTCATCAATGTTGCGAAACAAATCGTTACGACCAAATGGCAAAACACTCAAATACAGACCATAGAAAAATTTAATCCATGTCACTTTACCATCAACCTATTTTAGATAGGATAGAATAATATTCGTATTTATTTTTGTAATTTTTTTCAATAGTTAAGCCCACCTCTTTAAAAAAAAAAAAAAAAGCCCACCTCTTTAATTATAGATTAAGAAAAAACTTGAAATAATAAACAAAACAAAATAAAATAAAAATGTTTTGGATCTATAGATCCGTAGGTAAAAATAGTGTACTTGTTGATAATTGATTTGAATAATACACACATGATGAATGTCCAAGAAAGATAGAATTCTCTTTTATTTTATCATTTTAACCAACATAACCTCTTCTCTACATTTCCCTAACTCCTTCCAAACCAGCAAAAACAAGTTACATCACTTGAGTACTCGTTTTGAACCCCTAGGTTCCAACGTGACACTATACCAACTTTGTAGAAATATTATTTACTGCAGGAAAGTAGTGATTATTCAAGCAAACAAAAAAAGATCACTTACACGTAAGATGCCACGGATAAATCACATATATAACGTAATTCACACTTAAAATGTCTCAATAAAATCAAACTTAAAGGTTCCATTGAACAGGTGGAATCAACATGATGAAATTCATACATAATTAAAATCCAAATGAAGTATTTGGCATACATGCCAAAAAAACAAAACCAAAATAGCTAAAATATTGCTCCGTCTCTACGCATCACATGCACCATATGTCTCTTCACAATTGCAAGCGTCAAACAAAGTAAACGGAATGGTTAGTAATCAGATCATGTTATTAACACATGAAATAAAGAGTTGTGATATTTGTACAATTAAAATTGGACAATTAATGGAACACCCTATAACATTGTGAGCAACACGCTAATCGAAAACAGTTAAAAAATATTTAAAAATAGTAAATAAGATGTTGGTTGTACAAAAGAGATGTCCACATATCATTCCACTAAAATAAAAGGTTAAAGAGTAAACACGTACAAGTATGCCACATATACATACAAGTATGTCACATATTCTAATTTATTAACGCATAAAATAAAAGGTTAAATATATTTTTTGTTCCTATAAATATACCACATTTTTATTCTAGTCTTTTTAAAAAATTTCTTCAACTTTTAGTCCCTATAAAATTTTCAATCAATACTTTTGGTCTCTATTTTGAAGTTAATTTTTGTATTTTTTTAATGAAATTGTACATAAATGTGTAGAATATTGTAAAAATATCTCCCTACAAAATTTAGAATTTTTTAACAACATAAATTAAATATGAATTTTTAACCGCAAAAAATATAAAAATTCATATTTAATTCATGTTTTATCAAAAAAGTTCTATTTTTTTTTTGGAGAGATTCTTATAATACTATAAATTTTTCTTCAAAATTTTATTAAAAATATGAATTTTACATATGAATTTACTTTAAAGGATGAACCAAAAGTGAAGATGAAAAACTTTTTGGGGACTAAAAGTTGAAGAAATTTTTTCCTGGGACTAAAACATAAAGTTGTCATGTTTATAGGGACCAAAAATATATTTAACCCTAAAATATATTGAACATTTAATAACCTCACAATACATCAATGACATCACACTGCACACAACAAACTTTCACTTATAAAGTATTCAACCTCCACTTTTCTATCTGATGTGGGACACGTAACTTACACTTGCACACAACAAACTCCCCCTCAAGTGCGAGTCCATCAATTCATCATATTCACCCCTCAAATGAAAGCTCTTTGACCCGCACACACTTATACTTGTACCGCTGTTGTCGCACTCAACGGAATCCGCCACTTGAACACTCTGTCAATAAGACTTTCGACACAAGGAGTCGGTCGAACCTCGACTATAATACCATTGTTGGGTCACGAGGGGAGCCTGGGGGATCACCCACATCTAGGCCAAAGCAACCACACAAGTGAGAGAGACACCACACTCTTACCCAAAACCATGAGGCAGTAGATTTATGGATCCTCTCACTTATAAAGTACTCAACCTCCACTTTTTTATCTGATGTGGGACAAACTACTATGTCATCCGAGATGGAAGGACACTGAAGTCCTCATAGAGTCACTCGACTCAACTCAGGATGCAATTTAAGTGACTAGTCAAAGTAAACGTGGGTTGCATGACATATCTCTTAAAACACTTAGGAATTTCCTCCTTGAAGACCCCCGTGATCTATCATATTTTCCACAAGTTCAGTCGTATTGACCTCTATGGTCAAGCGTACTCGAAGCATAATCAAAAGAGAAATGATATTTATAAGAGAGAGTTTATATCCAATCCGACTTAGCCACACATAGTTGTACAATAATTAAAGGGTGTTTACCTCTCAAATTAAAAAACCCCAATTACCGTACCGAATTTCAAATTCCAACACGTAAAATAAGGAAAAACAAACACAATTTTCAATAACAACAAATTGCAAAATCAATCTAACTAGAGAAACACCATCCAATTCTAATAACTATAAAAACAAAACTAGTTCTACCACCAAAAAACAATAAGCAACCAAGTATTCAATAACATGTAACATAAGTAATTTTTAATTTGCAAAAATGTTAGCTAACGACCTTAATTCTTCATTTCACACATACTAAAATAGGCTGCAGGGGCATGTTGGTACTTGTTGGGGATCCAAAGAGCATCCAAATGTCTCAAAGAGCAATGTTATAAAACAAATGGTTGTGGCATTAATCTCCTTTCTTGTCATAAGCCAATGTATTATGGAAGTACAAGTTTGTTGAATAAAGATATGGCCAGAATGGCATGGGCAGGGAATAGGGAAGCAAGGTCTACATGCTTAAATAGTCCTGATAACTTCAATTATGGAGCTTATAAATGGACTGTTCAACTTTTCACTAATGAGAACCGACTAGAAAAAGTACTTTTCCCAATCTTCTGGGGCTTAATGACTCTCAGGTACATTTATTTCCTCGTTCTTGGTTTCCTACATATGCTTAAAGTTAGTATTTTATAGGAGTATTTATAAACTTCTTTCAATTTGTGGTTTTCCTGCAAAACATATCTTAGAGATTAGAATACATGTGTTTTTAGGACACAAGTTAACATTTCTCTTTACTAATAACGATTCATATTCAATTTAGTCGCCAGAAAAAGTTTCTTCCATGATAATTTAATAAATAGCATATTTAGCATTGTAACAAAAAAAAAAGGCCTTGGTGGACAAAATAAATCAATTGTGCATATTAGTTTTTTCTTTGATGTTTATCCTTGCTCGATAATTACTTGATAATAAACTATTTCTCTTTGATGTCATAAGCACTTTTGGAAACCTAGAGAGCACAACGGATTGGCTAGAAGTAGTTTTCAACATCATAATCTTGACTAGTGGACTTCTTCTAGTCACTATGTTGATTGGAAACATCAAGGTAAACACTTAATTCTTAACCTTCACAATCATTGTTTCTTACTACTACAAAAAATTGTTATAAACGGAATTATTCATGATAAATTTAGAATCTTCTGAAAAATTGATCGCTAAATCGGTCACAGTTATTTAACGATTGATTTAGAAAATCAGTCACAGTTATTTAACGATTGATTTAGAAAATCGGTCGCTAAATAGGTCTCTCGAATGCCTGTGTTGCAGGTATTTTTGCATGCAACAACATCGAAGAAGCAAGTGATGCAATTGAGGATAAGAAATGTTGAATGGTGGATGAGGAAAAAGCATTTGCCGCAGGGGTTTCGACAACGTGTGCGTAACTATGAAAGACAACGTTGGGCTGCTATGCGTGGGGTTGATGAATGTGAAATGACAAAAAATCTTCCTGAAGGTTTAAGAAGAGACATTAAATACCATCTTTGTTTGGATTTGGTGAGACAGGTAAAAAATTTAGGAATTCTCATTTTTTTTCTTTCAATTTGATGTTAATGTCTATTGTCCATGACGCAAATCTAACATAAGGGAGATAGTGAACTTGACTGATATGATAATATTTTATTCAGGTGCCATTGTTTCAACATATGGACGAGCTGGTTCTAGAGAACATATGTGACCGAGTGAAATCTCTGATATTCACCAAGGGAGAAACGGTAAGCTTTGAATCCTACTAAACTTCATTTTTCAACAATAGATGAACTTATAACATATAGTTAAGTTAGCTGATAACTACAGATTTATTTCATTTTTTTTAAACTTGGTATCCGATCTAAAGACCGATTAATCTGAAAATACCAATCCCATTACGCCCTTGCAATGATAACCATAGACATACAATGGATAGTTGATATTTCATTTTATTTTTTTAGATCTTGTTTCAAAGTTATTTACACATCAAGAAAAACATTAACTTTTGTTACTTTTAATAAAAAAATTCCTCTCAAATAATTTTTTTTGTTATCTTTTGTCTATGATACCCTTACCAAATTATTATTTCACTCTTTAAAATGAAAGTTAAGAGTACTATAAACAAAATATTATATTGAAATTTGAAAAGGACAAGTAAATGAAATACACAAGTTTTCTACAAAATCGACAAGTAAAAGGGAACAAAGATAGTGAGACGGTGGCAAAAAGATAGTGAGACATATTGTAGCTAATAAATTAAATTTAAAATGTTTTGCCAAATTTGTCGTCTTGAAAAATATAAAGTTTCATAAAATAATTTTTAACTGATATCAGAATTTCATTGGTTAATATTAAAATTTACAAATTATTATTAAAAAGAATTTTGTCAATTAAAATAATTGTCAAGGTATTTAGAAACAAGTGATTGATTTCTTTGCATTTAAAACTTGTTTAGACACATGTTGAATCAAATTCTATGAAGCAGACATGAATACTGGACATGAAACGGACACCGATACGTCGACACTGATAATAATTTGAATAAACGACACAATTCAGTGTAGTCATAGGTGTCGTGTCGGTATCCGACACTGATGCGTGTTCGACATCGAGATACGCATAAGCTGAGAAATGTTCATGCTTCACAGATCAAATTACACCATACTATCACTTTCTTATATTAGTTCATACACTACCTCTACAAATATCTACATAGTGTTATTTGATTGAAGATGTGTTTAAAGAAGTTTTACACAATAAGTATATACATATTAAATTTGATTAACAAAATGACTTGATTAAACATCAACACGATGAATTGAATTATGAAACTGCAGATAGCGAGAGAAGGAGACCCAGTTCAAAGAATGTTATTTGTAGTGAGGGGTCATCTTCAAAGCAGCCAAGTATTAAGAGACGGGTTGAAAAGTTGCTGCATGTTAGGACCAGGAAACTTCAGTGGAGATGAGCTTCTTTCATGGTGTTTGAGGAGACCTTTCATAGAGCGTCTTCCACTATCAACATCAACACTTGTCACACTTGAAACAACTGAGGCTTTTGGTCTTGAAGCAGAGGATGTCAAGTATGTGACACAACATTTCAGGTACAAGTTTGATTGTAAGAGAAAGAGGATCTTTACATCTTCATTATGAATGATGATGTGTTGATTTTTTTAGATAATGTTTTAAAGTTATGGAGTGAGTTTTAAGTAATCTTTTAAAAATCAAATTGAAGATCCGGTGAGACCTCAAACTCATGGTTTAATTGGTTCAATCAGTTGAGTAAGATAATTAATTTAATAAACATAATCTTTTTATTATTTTTAATAAAATATGTTCCAATCAAATCAACCACGGTTCAACTTAATTTAAATCGTAATAATCCCGTTCTAAAAGACTTAGAAGCAATTACGGTTAAACCAACCGACTGATTGATTCTCGGTTGAACCATCTAGTCCAATTCTGACAACATTAGTTTGAAGCTTCCTTAAACTTTTGAATTTATTTGTAAGTGTGTTTACCTCATTGTTTGGAATTTGAATCCTCCCATTTGTTTTAATAAAATGATCTATGTTTTTTTTTCTTCATATGTAAAATGTATTAACCATTTCAAAACAACATAAATGTTAGGTACACGTTTGTGAAGGAAAAGGTGAAGAGAAGTGCTAGGTATTACTCACCAGGGTGGAGAACTTGGGGTGCTGTGGCCATACAATTGGCATGGAGAAGGTACAGACATAGGTTAACTTTGAACTCATTGTCGTTTATAAGACCTAGAAGGCCCTTGTCAAGATGTTCTTCATTGGGAGAAGATAGACTTCGACTCTACACAGCTTTGTTAACTTCACCAAAGCCTAATCAAGATGATTTTGACTTTTGAGAACAAGATGTGAATTTGGGTGTGAATTGAATTGCTTGAACTTAGTAGTGGAAATCAAGAGAAATATGTAGGCATAGTTTATGTTATTACTATTTTGGTGTTAATCGTGTATATTTTTTTACAAGAATCTATCAAATTTATCAACAAATGTTGAATCATTAGTAAAATTTAGAATTTCTGTGACTTTTAAATAGTAACCAGAGCGTGACCCGTGCCACACCAGGTGAGCAAGGGTAAATTAATCATTTTATTAAGATGGTTATTTTTAGTGTTTTAAGTGAGAATAATTATTTGTACCAAGTTACTAGTGTGTTGGAGTAATTATTTATAGATGGTAATTATTTTGTATTTTGACGGTTTAAGTGAGTAGTAACTCTTGAGAATTAGTTGGTGTTAGCCTGTATTTTCGACAGGTTATAATAAATGTGGTCAATGAAGTTTGACTTAGGATTGAAAGAGAATGGAATGAGTTTGATTATCAAGTTCGACTGTCAAAGTGGAAGTCCAGAAGATGTGTTGATCGAGAGGATGGTTCGACAGAGCAAAAAAGATGTTGAAGGAAGATTGGCATCGAAAGGAGGAGATGAGTAGCGGTTTCTCGTCGAAGAGACGTTATTTGATATTCAAATATGTTTGTAGTAGTTATTAACAGTTGCGCTTATAGATTCCATGTTGATTATAGATATTATGTGACAGATGAAACACTTTCAAGAATTTCATCATGATGAGATCCAAAAGATAGAACAAGGCTAAAATATGCTTTTGGTCATGAAGATATAACATATTTGGGTTTCGGTCCCTGGTTAAATTTTTATTTTATTCAATCCCTTCTTTTTATTTCATTTTAAATATTGAAATTCATTTGCTTACAAACATAAAAATTATTTCCAAAATTTCAACAAAATTATTTAATTTTTATTTATTAAAAAAGAACATATAAGTTACGAATTTTGGGTGGGGGGAAAATTTTAGGGTTAGTCATTTCCCCATTCTCCCCCTTTTATCCTCTCAACCAATCTACTCATTTTCATCCACTTCCTTCAACCGACCCATCGTTTCCTTCCCTCAATAGATCTTAATCGATTTTCGTCCTCAATCATCCGCCTTCTTCATCCTGTTATTGCTATTCGTCCTTCTTGGTGATCCTGTTCTTCGATCCGGAAATGTCAGGTAGTAGAGGCAAGTCACAGTTGTACTTGATTTCAGGAAATGGAGGAAGTCGGAGTAAAGGTCGTCGCAGTCAAGGTCGTAATTCAGAAAATGAGGTTGATTCGATGCCAGTCATGCAACCATGTTGTGGTTGCACTTTACCAATGAAGGCTTACATTGTTAACACTTACACGAATCAAGGTCGGAGGTTTTGGAGGTGTTGTAACGTGAACAGGAAGGTGAGTTTATGCCCAGATAATGTGAATCAGTAATGTATTGTTTCTTGATTTTTGTTTAATTTTGTTGTGGATTTATTCAACAGAGTATCCATACATGCGACTTGGAACTCTGGGACGATGATGTTATACATGGTTTTACACCAATGATTGAGGTTACACCTACAATTGATAGGTTAATGGATGCAGGGGAAAATCAAGTTTGCAGCAAATGTGAAAACATTGATGAAGTAATGAAGGTAGTTGAGTCGAAAGACATTGAGAAATGGAAGACAAAATATGGGGATGAGAATAAGAAGGTTAAATGGATGTCGTTGATCATGGTCATTAGCTGGGTTTTCTTTGTATGGTCTGTAAAATTTTAACTGGTTGTTTGAGTTAAGTTGGTTTTGGGTTGTTAAGAAGTTATGTTGCTTTGTTTGTAATTTGATGTTTAAGTTACTTTTATGTTTAAATACGTTTGTGTAAGAACCTTAATGTACCCCTATGGTTAATTGAATGAAAAAGTTTCATTGTGTTCAAAGTTGCAACGGTTGTTTTGCTTAAGCCATGAAGGCAACTGTTATTGCATAATAGAAATATAAACTGCAGCATCCATAATTATATTGCACAAGCCATAACAGATTGAGCAGGATTACGATTGAGATGAGTCCGAATTGAATGGCCAATGAAAAGGATGAAGATGATTCGATTGAATGCGAGGAGAACAGGGGGGAAATGAGAAACCCTAACATTTGCCACTTTACTACGATTATTAATATTTGCTTAATAGTTATTGGTCATATCAAAATTGTTCTGTGGCTATGTGTATGATAATCAATCAATCAATTCACTTCTTTAATCAGCAACTCTACATTAGTCATAGACGCTTAGTCACATCGTAATTATCTGATTCTTTTGCGAAATGTGTACTAATAATGAAGAGTCTCAGTGTCCACCATTTCAATATGTACCCATACATTTAAACATTATCGATTTTGTTTATTTATTATAGATTCTGTGATATATGACAGAAAATGAGCTTGCATTGACATGTCTATCACTTCTATTGTATGATCTTTTTCATAAATAATCAACTTGCATTTTCAATCACTGACGTAAAATATTAATTACGGTGGCGTTTAGCATGCCAAAGTGCATCTTCCTTAGCATGCCCAATTATCGTTGGTCTTTTCAACGATGACGTGAAAATGATTTTTGGTTTTTGAGTTATGATGAAAACACTCCAAGTAGGTCTTAGTGAAATTTTACGAAAATCCCGCATAACTATTTCTAGGTCAACCCAAAACTTATGGATTGTCTCCAAACTTCAAAGCTTGTGTACTATGAGTTCAATTATAGTGTTTAAGAGTATTTAACCTATGTTGTGATGAGTCTAACTTTGTTTGTCATGAATAACCTTGACTGATGATTTGCTACATGAATATATATGTCGATGAATTATTATATGCATGCTTATGTTGAATTATTATGATGCTATATGATGTGGCCATAAATGATGAATATGATATGATTTATGAATTGATATATGAATATACACATTGATGGTCTATTATATGAATAACTTGTTGATGAATTATTA
>Ga0315915_1006616_pt1 | contig 14105 bp, 5 predicted proteins | sample MpolbnodulesMG_FD_207738 | JGI IMG/M metagenome (GOLD analysis project Ga0315915, IMG submission 207738) | Medicago polymorpha root nodule microbial communities from Los Angeles, California, United States - branched nodules | ecosystem: Host-associated > Plants > Roots > Nodule | place: USA... | reverse complement strand
AGGCATGTAAAGCATAAATGGTAAAAGAACACAATTTGGTAGCTTTTCCTTAGATAACTTGTAGAACAAGTCACTAAAATGCCTAGATTAACACATAAAATATGTTACTTTTGAGCACTTATCAGAGGACAAACAAAGAACTAAGTTGGAGAGAGTTTCATAAGTGCTCAAAAGTGATATATTTCATGTGTTAGTTTAGGCATTTTAGTGACTTGTTTTGTAAGATTATCTATGGAAAAGCTCTAATTTTATGCAAATATGTCATTTATGCTTTATGTGCCTTATTATACCCTTTTTGTGCAGGAAAATACAAGTAAGGACCAAGAAATCAACCAAAATGCAAATTCAGCTTGCGTAAGCGACCACAACTTGCTTAAGCGAGCAAGTTCCAGAGAGCACAAGGTTAGCTTGCTTAAGCGAGCGCAACATGATAAGGCTGCGTGGCAGCTTCTCAATCGCCATCAAAAGATTTTCCAGTCGCTCACTTAAGCGACCTCCTGCTCGCCTAAGCGAACGGGACAGACTGAGCCATATAAATAACTTTTCTCTCATTTTTCAAAGATTATATTGATTGTTTTTGAGATTTTTTCTGATTTTTAGAGAGAGAGAGAGAGAGCATTTCTAGAGAGAGAAACATGAAGCAAGAGTGTTAGAAGTGGATTCCTCCCAAGATTTGTAGAGAAATCATGAATCTTATCATGAATCTTCATTTTCTTCCATTTTTGCAAGGCTACTATGAAAGTAAGTAGCTAAATCTATCCTTTAGGGTTAGAGGTACTTGATCAAGTTAATATGTACTCTTTTTGATACTCAAATATATGATTCCAGTATTATTTTACTTGATGTTGATTTTATTCCTATATTTAATGTTATATTTATGATTGGAAATGATGTAGAAAGATGCTTATGAATCTAGGGCTAGAATAATAATCTATCAAAACTTTAATTCTAGACATGAAATTTAGGTTTTGATGATCACTTTGAATGTTGGGACTCAAAGCTTTTGTATCGTTTAATAGTTCGGGAAATCGACAATACAACGATGCAATCGACTATTGGATCGTTTAATAGTTTGAGAAATCGGGCATTTAAATGATCCATTAGAAATCACGACATCATTTGGACACAAATGATGTTGTTGAGCGATATGTGATAATATTAGTAAATCTAGAATCCGTTTAAGTAATCATAAGAGTGCACTATTTAATGTGTCAACGACTTTAACCCCAGGCATGAATTACCGTACTACGTCTCAATTTTATTGGTTATTCCAATTTAGATTAGTTTTTAATCAATCAATCATTTGAACCATAAGTTTAGAACGATATCGATTGTTGAACGACTTAAATATCGCATCAGTCCCTGTGGAGACGATACATAAAAATACTTACTTTTGAGCTACATCAGTAACAAAATTTGAATCACTATTGATAATAGCTTATTAGACAAAATGACATACTATCAACTGAAAACTTACAATCACTTCTACAATCACTTTATACAAAAAAAAACTTGCAATCACTTCTACAACAGGGCAAAATAAATCAGATTTTAATTTATATTTTGTGGATCTTCAACAATAGCGGGTGCACCATAACTATTACCAACATCAACAAAAGTTGGAAGTTCGCCGGTTGTCACGCCCTATTAACAAGCTAGTAAAATAATCTTATAAGCTCGTGAGAAAGAATTGTTACCAACAAGATCAACGATGTGTGGTTCAATGACTTGATGATATGTTACACCGATCAGAAGATATTCAAGTCACTTGATGATGTTGATACTATTTGAACATTCACTGCAAAGAGATCTCGAAAATGGAATTTACCTCTTAATTTTATTTAGCACACTATTGACATGTTATGTTTTATCTCTCTTATTTCAGATTGTACTTTTATTGACAAAATGACGAGCCTCTTTTATTTTGATTTATGACTATTTATATACTAGCGTCCAGACGGGCACTCCCGTGCCTGTCTGCCTGTCTTTTCTACTGCGCTAACGCATGCATCTACACAAAAGTAGTGGCTATTCCATGAATAAATATTTATAGATAGATTGTAAGAGAATAAGAAATGATTAGAACACACCGTCATTGTTATATATTAATACAAATAATTTTAAACATAAGATAATTGACATATATCTCACTTAACACACTTCATATTATAAAAGATGGGCACAATAAAATAGGAATTAAAATGAAACATAAGGAAATTATAATATCAAGCCTTTTATCTAAAACCTTTCTTTGTGATTCTAAATGTACGATTAATCTTTTTAGCACTTTGTCGTTAAAAAAACAATCACTTTAACACTTTTTGTTTTAGAAGAGCGAAATGAAGTTTGTTACTTAATCACTTCATCAAAGTGTACTATTTCAGAGCATATATACTTACTTTTTGAGCTTTCTCCTATTCTTTATGTCTCCTGTTTTCTACTCTATGCTTGTTTTTAAGTTCGCACTTCGGTGCGCATAAAACAAAGCTACCACAAAATTAAAACAAAAAAACTAAAAGTTGATGGTGTTGAAGATTATGGTAAATCATAGTAAGAAATAGAAAATCCTTTTGAGCACTTTCTTCTTGTGTAAGAGAAATCAGTTCCACATGATAATGGTAGAACCTTGATGCAAATTGTTACTTTCGTCGGTGGCCAAGGATACCACCACCCTTCCCCTTTTATCAGCCCAACCTTCCAACACAGGCTCTATGCGGCTGTCACAGTCTTGCTGCTGCATGTCACAATGTTAGTTTTTTCATTACAAAACGTTGTTGCCATACTCCATCAATATTTATGTATTTCTTCATGTATTTGTTATCTCTATGTTCCCAGCCATTCCTCAAGAAACCGTAATCCCTCTCATATCTATATATCGCTCTAAGTTATTGTGTTTTTGAAATATTAGTTAGAATAAAATAAGAAGATTAAATAAAAAAAACACAATGTCAAAAATGAAGAAAAAACCCTTGGTACAATTCAATTCTTGTAGCATACATCGAAAACAATGAGGAAACCTCTATGTCTCTCTTGGCCGATGGCAGTCCCTCTGCATTGACACCAATAATGTAACACTTGTAAGGTAAAATAGAAAGTAGTAAATATACAAAGTTAATTACCATGTTGCGACAGTGAGAGAAATTCTCATGTGAACTCTCACCTAACACGTCATTCTTACACTCAACCAATTAAAACTCAACACCTCATTAAAATAATTAAAAAAATAATTTAAAATTAGATTTTTTTTTCCTTATTATTTCATACGTTTTCTCTCTATCCTCTCCCCACTTTCTTAGCACCACCACTTCTAACTAATTTTAATTTATTTTTTTAATTATTTTAATGAGGTGTTGGGTTTTAATTGGCTGGATATAAAAATGACGTGTTAGGTGAGAGTTCACCTAAGAATTTCTCCGACAGTGATGGTAACATATCAAGTTTGGAGAAAATAAGCAAAAAAGATTATCTAAATATTCATGAAATTAACTACATATATGTAGTGAAACAGGACTTTCAATGTGTTCTAATCCCTCTCGTATATAAGTTAAAACAAAAGGATGTAGTGATGACTACAACAATACCAAACAAAAACCATAGGCCACAAATTTCTCAAGTGACATAAACAAACAAAAATGGTAACCATAATTTTGGGACTATTCCACACTACTTGGCCTTTTCATCCCACTATTTGGTGCCTGCTTATACTATTACTTCCTTCTTTGATTCAAGAGACCTATCGTTCTTCAATACATAAATAAAAATAGTTAAATATAGAGTTCACCATCAAAGTGTAAGACGTGTTCATCATCTCAATTGACACCACACTCTCAATGTCCATAAATTGAAACATGATAAGAATAGTATTTAACAACAATATTCAAATCTTCCTCCCTCCCTCCCTCACTCTCCCCCTCTTCGAGATGCACTTGATGCCCCACTCCTTTCCTATAATCCTATTTCTTCTTCTTTTCACTGTCTCTACAAAACCAAGTCTAATAAAAATCAGCTGGTAAGGGTGAAATTGAAATGATATTATGTACAAACTAACACAAACTTTACACATTCTTTAACCTTCCACATGCAGTAACCCTTTTATCCCTTTCTTCATGTTCTTTGCCACTACCATTTCCACACTTGAGGGTAGGGATTTGGATTAACTTAGGCACATAGATATGTTGCACTACCCTATCCATTAATGACCAAATGAATATACTCATTCTCTTCTTTATTTGAATGGAATGTTTTTTTGTTGTATTTTAATCGAAGCCAAAGATTAAATGGTGGCACTACAACATGGTTGAAACCAAACAAAGCATACTCATGTGATTTTTTTCAAAAGAAGATTCATGAAGTTAACAAAATAAGATAAAAAGTGCATTAATGAATACTACACCTGAACAGTTTGAATTGAAAAGGACATTTAGATGAAAAATCCAAGAAAAAGAGTTACATTGGGATAGCATTATAGAGTGTGACGTCATGTTGTTAACTGAAACTAAAATTTGAAGAACTCCACTTCGATGTCAATCGTTATTCGTTGTAGTTGTTGGGAGCAAGCATCTGTTACTCATTTGAAAATTGCAATAATCAAACTAATTATAATTCTCTCAAAGCCATGTTATGCTCTACTTATATGATGATCGTGTGTTGTTATGACTCATGTCTAACCTAAATAAATAAACGCTTGTATGAAAAGAAAGGAAAATAGAAAGAATTAGACAGGAAAAAAATAAAAATAAAGAGACAACATATAGTTTGAAGTAATGACGTAAATCACTAACCATTTACCACATGTAGAAGTTCCATGTCCTCCAATTTGAACCCTCTCTTAATGCCTTTCCCAAAAGAAAACTGAAACATGTAAGATAGATAATAATTTGTATGATCACTACATCGGCTGCTGCAACCTGACTCGGTGTGACGTGGTTCTTGCACCAACTATGTTAGGATCGTTGCAGCCTCGTAATGCAGATTTACACACAACTGTGGCCTGATGCGGTCATGGAAGGATGAAGGTTTCATTTAAAGACAAAAATCCATCGAGTTATCAAAGAAATTAAGAATGCGTATGTAAATTTTGTATTGTATGAGACCCCCCCATCTTTTTTCTTCCAGTATGATGGCTTCATTCATTTGTGAATTTGCGATCAAAATTTTATCCAGGCTCTATAAAATTTCTGGCTCCATCACCGAATGGAGTTGGTACTTGATACCACTTCTGAGCGGATAATGAATCAATCAATACTTCTACCTTAGAGATGCTCTATAGGTCATGATCAAATTAGCTTGTCATGTAAAATCGGGATTATGTATCAACTCAGAGAGGAGCCAAGAACTTGTTATTTGATTATCTGTAAAATAAAAAAAAAAGTCTTCTAATATAGGCTCCTTTTACTGTCTCGCCAAAAATACTTATATGAGCAAAAGTTGCCCAACCCCAAATAAATGCATTTAATCACACACAATTTTTTTTACGCATGCAGACACACGTAAAAGCACTTGTTTATAAAATTTGGTAAACAATTATAAACGAATTCGATAATGTAATTAAAATCAAATGATTTTTACTGTTAAAAATGTTAAAGAATCTCACGTCGAATAAAATATGGCATGAACATGTGTTTATAAATGGGGGACAATCTTCACCTCACACGCAAGTCGGTTTTGTGAGGTTGTGTTAGGTTCAAACACAATTTCTGAGATAATATGAAAGCCTATCGTTCATGTCATCCACCATTTATATACACGCACCAAGCCAATAGTGATTGGCGTGCGGGGGTGTACGAGTTAAACCTCAGCTTAACCAATTCTTTGGAGAAAGTGGTTGCAGACGAAGTCAATTCTCGACAAGGTGGTTGCCATAAAAAATGCTTTGATCATTAAATTAAATTGGAGGGGTTAATGCAGATATCAAGGAAAATAGAATGGTATCTATAAAAAAAAAACCTGAGGGGTTTGTAGAGGAGCAGAGTTCAACGGTGGTGATTTTGTAGCCAAAGGTGGCCATACAATGTCGGTCAAACGCCATGAGAGTTGTTGGCCGGTGGTGAATGAGAGAGGATCGCTTAGAGGAAAAAGAAAGAAAAAATGATTAAAATGGTGTGAATTGTGAAGAGTTTACATGAAATATGAGATCTGGTGGAGTTTTTTTTTATCAAATTGAATAAAAATTGGTGCAAGACCTAGTGTTGTATTGCACCTATGCATGAGATTTTGCTTATACAATATGGTATGACATCAATATTATCCATTTTATTTTCCCATTACCGTTTGTTTTGATCCTTTTGCCATACCAACTACCAACACACGACGAAATCACCGAAGAATTGAAAGTCTTGATCCTTTACAAAAGTCTTGAACAGTGTCTACTGCTTATAAGAACAAGGACCCGATGGGGATAGATGGAAAACTACAACGCATAATAATTACACATAATAAAATTAACACATCATCCACTTCCAAAGGAGACAAGAATGGATACTCAAACCATCGACAAACTTTTTAAATTAGTCTCTTTTCTTCCATTAAAGTAGAGAAAGACGACGACGACTAAATCAACAACAACAACAACAAAGTTTTATCCCACAAAGCAGAGAAAGACAATAGTGTGATTCAGAAAAAGAAAGAAAAATTATAGTTTACTATTGTATAGCATTGTCATATAGTTTATTCAACTCGTATCACTTTTACCTTCAATGCGTTTAGTATCTACCTACAATACCAAACAAATTCTAAACATTAATAAATTGATCTTTCCTTTTATCAGAAGAAAATTTTACAGAAAAACTGTAGTCTATTTCACATAAATCATTAAAATGAGCAGTGTCAACCATATAAGATTGCATCTTTCCATGGTTATGCCTACGGAGAAGCATGCAAATATATCCATATTTCTCATGTGGTCAAACTTGATTATTCTTATTTAAAACATAAAGGCATATTTTCATGAATATTTTGCCTGAATATAGTGCCAGGCATGCTGATTAGGCATTCAAGCGATTCAACATGAAGCATTCAAATCTTTATTGGGCAGCTTAGAAATAAAAAAACAATATTATTGTCCTAAATTTTGCTTTAACTTAGAAGAAACATAAATTAAAAAGGGGTGGGAGAAGATGTGAGGTTCTGACATTAATTCCAAGTCTCCATCATGCATGTTTATCACAATCTGCAGGCTTTTGTTATTATTCATCAAAACGAAGTTATATTCAAATTTGCTATTCAGATCTTGCAAACAGTGATATCAAGTTATATTCTCATATTGAAGAAGTAACTTTCACCTCTGTATAAAAACAGATCAACTTGTAATACATCTTACATATAAACGAAGTATACTGAAGATATAATCATATTACATTGAAATAGGAATTAAGAAGAAGAAAAAACTGCAGATGAAGATATATATAAAAGATCTCACTGGTCAAGTAAGTCAATTCAAATAGTATTAAGTGTTGAAAACAATCTTGTTATCAATCTATCAAACAACAGTAATAAGAAATACCTTTGTATCTGAGTGTTTTGTTGTAGCAGAATGAGAATTTTGCAACTTTTTTTGACCTTCGACAGAACAACTTTCACAAAAGAAGTGGTCAAGTCTTTCAGCTTCCTCCACAGTCATTCTATACAAGCAGGATGAAACCTGAATCCAAAATATTATACTGAATACTACATTCACTCAAAACCCGGTATCCACATTAAAACAAGCTATTTTTTTATGTAAATCCTCTTTGAACAGGTACCGAAACCTCAAATCTTCTCCATTAATCATGGTTTAGCAAAAAAACTAATAGCCTCAGGATAGATTATTAAGGCCCATTTAAAAGTTCCAAATTGATCATGTCATGATTCACAAGGCAGGTTTTCAATTAGTCTAAGAATGCCCGTATTTTTGGGATCAACGACCAAAATCACAACGTTAAAGAAATTACAGAGAATTAAATTCACGTACTCTTCTAATTAACAGTTTAACAAGTTGTGATAACCATATTAAGTTTTTCACTACACAAAATCTATCTAAAGATCACATTCAAATGAACTTCAACCATAGATGTCAGTGTGAAATACCAGCAATGTACACTAATAAAGAAATAAGAAGTAATGAGACACCAGACCAGTGTGAAAGACTTATCATTCCAATGACATTCATTTATTCAATGAAATACCAAAAACAAACATCAATCAAATGCATAAAAAATGTATTCAATTTGTAGTGATTCCTTTCCTTTTATCCTTTACGATTTATATTCATTTAAACATTCTAAATGTGTGAAATTTTATATGTTAGATATGATAAACTACAAATCAATTGTAAAATCTGTTATTCAACTTCATAAATCCACGCTTCTTAAAAAAAAACTTGATAAATCCACGAATTTGGTTTCAATAGTACATGGATTGGCACGACATATATGTGTAAGGAACTACTTCCCATGTTTATGCATGTTGAGATTCCGATGAAATTAAATAACACATTGATGTAGTAAATCCGCAAGTGCACGGTTTACCGAAGTAGTAAAAAGAGAGTATCATTCTAACAGAGAGTTGCTCAATTCAATTAACTTTATTGATGATTAGAAGAAAGTTCAGTTGTAAAGATTTGATTTTTAACGGTTGAAAATAATAATAAAAAGGCGCATTGAGATTATTGGTTCATCTTGTGACAAACCCTTCACAAACCAAACCCTAAACCTAAACTTTATATTAGACTTATTTTCTAAAGACAAGTTTCTTAAGCCTATCACATCTCCTTTCGGTTTCAGTGAGTGTATTCCTCTAGCAACCACGTCTATTCCGATGGTTGATTGCTATTAGAATCCTTGAATAACGAAACTTTATTTGTCTCATGTTTCGCAATCCTTGTCTAATTTCACTTGTTCCATTATCAAAACTTCTTCTTTCGATGCTTCATTTTGATATTTGTGATGGTGAATTAACAAGTATCAACCCTTTGTTGTCGCTTTATGAGTTTGATACTTGTTAATTCATTATAAAAACAGTGAAATTAGATTAGTCAGTAGATTTATATAAAATTAGGGTTCGAGACTTGGTTTGATTAGGATTAGGTCATTAAACTCATCCAACAATCTCAAGACAATAAAAGTCTACTCACTCATGTTCATCGTAGACATAGAAGAGAAGAAGAAGAACATAAATAAAATAACAAGAAAATAAAAGAAAACTTTTATTAAAGAAACCAATTGTCACTATTGAATTCCAAGAACAAAAGATGATTTTACAAATTAGATGGTTGCTCTATTTCTAGTCTAACATTGACTTAAGCCCCAAGAATTAAATCACTAAAGTGTTGCACAAGAAACCGTGGGCTCTAGGTCAGAAATACTAAAATAGGCAGCTTGTCGAAGAAGCAAAAGCAACAAAAGGACAAAAGGGGGCGCGCCTCTGCTATATTCTGGTACAAGATCTTTAATTTCTTTGCACAAGATATTTTTGTATAAGATCTTCATATTTTTGGCACGGATCAACTTCAATTCTCCTTTCTTTTACTCCAAGACTCAATCTTTTGAATATTTGTTCCTGAATTAAAATAACTTGCAATTGGAGTAAAATAACTATAAAAAGGAAATAAAAACATATTAAATCTAAATAAAATAAACTTAAATATTATATAAAAAACACTAATTATCGACTCATTATTGACTCATCACACATAACCACCTAACTAGAAGCGTTATTGTCTTTAGCTTTCCTATATCACATGTCATGAACATTACACGTATAATGAAAAAGCTCCTTTGAGCCATGGAAATGTCGCCGGCCACCCTTTACCATCTCCGGCCGGTAATACCAACAAACATAAATGCTCACAAGAGCACCTCGTGAATCAATTTCGATAGCTTCGATCCTAGCCACGTACGATGTTATCAACGGATCAGCTGGACGCAAGTGCACAAAATCACCATCTGGAAGAAAAAAATGACAAAAAAAAAACCTAATAAAGTTCTTGAAAATCCAATTGATACAATTAAATTAAAAAAGTAATATAAAATAATAGTTTGATTGGAACTTACTTCGGATAGGCATACATAGTATCCATCGGTCTTTGACGAAGTGAAGCTTTTGTTAACGGTATAGAGAATTAGATGAAATAGAGAACAAAACAATAAAGATGACTAAGGTTTAAGAATACAAATGTTATCGAGACTTAAATAGAATAAAATAAACTCTTTTTTTTGTTTTTCTTCTTGTTAGATAGCCTCGTGGCTATAAGTCACACGTTTTAAATGTGGAGAAGCAGAGTGTCTGAAGTTCGAACTTCGATCCCTGTCTGTCATATAATATGCAATATCATTATCAACTAAGCTAAGCTCTCAAAAACTTATTATCTAATACCTTTAATTATACTAGAATGTCAACAAAGACGTATCAAGGTGTAGAGACAAATTATGGTTAACTATTATCATTTTGGTTTTACCTTTTTTTTTCCTCTACACCCCGATAGACATTCTTAAGTCCACATTAGTCAAAAATTATTAGAGCACTTTTAATTAAGATTGACGTAAGTGACAATCTACGATACATAATTGTTCACACATGAAGTCAATGTTGGATTATAGATCTAACAATCTTTCATTTGGATTATATGTGGAACCTTATAATTATGCATAGTACGAATTATTCTTAAGAGTTCAAATAACTATCATTATTAAATGTATCAATCACCAATTTGGTTCATCAATCATTCCAAACATTCGATCAAATCAGTTATAATTACAACTATTGTAGCTAAGGTTGAAGGTAAGAGTCTTGGGGGCATCTAGGATGATGTCACTTCTAACCGAAAGATTGGTTAAAATGTATAGAATTAGGGAACAAAATACACTTTCAACAATGCTATTCACAAGAATAGGAATGATCTTGAATCGATCACCAACGAAAGCAGGCCAATAAAAAGTAGTTTTGAGCGGAAATCATGGGAGATGGGGGAGAAAATGATGGAAATCATAAAATGGTGGATGGGTGGCATACATGCCACATGTGTCTTGAAACATTCGGGATACTACTATTTCGCTTTAAATATCATTTTCCATACACTTTATATATGCAACGACATTTTGTTAAATTGTTATTATTACAATCGCTTCAGTTATTTTTTTACTTCTGTTAATGTGTATTATGCTTCCTAAAACATGCAAATTCTAAAAATTCGAATGAGCAAAATACACATTTTTGCCTAAGGATCGTCTTTCTGACGTCTGGATTCTAAATTTCAGATGTAAAGCGTTTAAATATTTTTGTCCAAGGGTGATTTCAAATTTTCATGGGACACTAGAATGGAATGAGAATTTTAATGATCTCTCGAGGCTAGAGATGGCCTATAAGTCTGGATCAAATTTGCAACCATGTCAAGTAAAATCGGAATTATGTATCAACTTATAAGGTTGCCACGAACTTGTTTAATTCTCAGAAATTGAAATTACTTTTTTAAATTGATTATCAAATATGGTCTGATACAAATACGACTAACAACAACTAATAATAATAATAATAGATTGATTCAAGTGGTAATAGATTTGAGATCCTTAAGCATGTGCTCAGGGTTCCATTCCTCACTCATGCATATGGCAAAAATTCAATTGAAAAGGGAGAACCCACCTTGTGTTTCCCACATGTTCCCAGACGGAGATTAATCACCATCAAATGGTGGTAAAATTTCATACTAATATCATGTTAACCAAAAAAAAAAACGACCAACAACAATTTTGTCCTTTTTAATTTCCCATTACTTTTATTTTAATCCTTTTGCAGTTTTGCCACGCCAACTGCCAACACGATGACATCACTCGAAATAGAAAGTCTTAGAGGTATTTTATTATGGTCATAAGATCAAATCAATAGTTTTGGACACACACTCAAGAAAAGACTATCTTTAAAATATTCAATCATTATTTTATCAATTTACTCTTTATTATTAATAAAATATTTTTTATGTGTGTATAACCGAACGCTATTTATTTGGTCCTGTGATCATATTAGAATTTCTCAAAGTCTTAATGTGTCTACCGGTTGTAGTTGTAAACAAGTCAAGCTACTTGACAAAAGTCTGAGTATGAACAAAGACCCGATGAGGATATATGGACAATCTACATCACAAAAGAATTACAGATAACAAAAAGAAACACATCCTCCACTTCCAAGGGAAACAGGGATGTATACTCAAACCATTGACAAACTTCCAAACCATTGTCACAGAGTTTGTGTAGCTCCTACCAAGAATTTGAAAAGCTAGGGTCCCGTCCATTATATATCTAACACACCATCACTTTCATCTTTGACGGCTTTTAGCATCCACCTACAATACCAAACAAAATATAAACATCAATGAATCGATTCTTCCTTTTATGAGAAGAAAAATTTACAGGAAAACTGCAGTCTATTTCAGATAAACCATTAAAATGAGCGACGACTGTCAACTGTCAATCATATAAGATTGTGTCTGTTCATGGCTATGCCTATAGAGAAGCATGCCGATATATCCATATTTCTCATGTGGTCAAACTTGATTGATTATTCTTATTCAAAATACAAAAGTAGATTAACTCAATCATACAAACCCGGCTTGAGGGATGCGGGGCTGCAATGAAGACAACACAAATGTCTTAATTAGGCAGCTAGGGATGGTCGCAATGATGGCAGAATTTCCACCACCACCCCTCCCACTCGGTCCCAATAAGCCTGAAGTTTAGACGATACGGAAAGCCACAACAAATATAAGATAGGCTTTGATACCATCTTAGAATATGGGTTGGGCGTAACTCAATCTAACAAAACCAGCTTGTAAGGTAACTGCTACCCAAGCTTTATAAACACTGCATATGCCATATGTCCAGGCAAAGTGGGACTAAATCCACCCCTTCACACCCAACACAAGGAAGGTGTTGGAGGCTGCAATGAAGACAACCCAAATGCTGCAGTTAGGCGGCTAGGGGCAGACTGCAATGAAAACGGAATTTCCAACACATTGGAATAGGAATTAACAAACTAACACCCTACAGATGAAGATATCAAAGATCTCGGAGGACAGGTAAGTCAATAAGTGTTGAAAACAAGGTCGTTCTAAAACTCTCAAACAATAGTGGTTAGAAATACCTTTGTATCTGTGAGTCTTGTAGCAGAATGAGAACCTTGCAACTTTTTTTGAACTTCGACAGAACAACTTTCACAAAAGAAGTTGTCAATTCTTTCGGCTTCTTCCACCGTCATGTCTATACAAGCAGGATGAAACCTGAATCACAAATATTATGCTGAAGATTACATTCACACTATAAAGGCCTCTGTTGCAAAACAAGCAATTTTTTTATGTAAATCCTCTTCAAACAGGTACAGAAACCTCAAATATTTCCCATTTACCATGGTTTAGCAAATAAACTAATAGAATCGAGATAGGTTATTAAATCCCACTTAAAAATGATTTATTAATAACCTTTCAAATTGCTCATGTCTCCCATGAAAATTAGTAAATATAGTCATGATTCACAAGGCAGGTTTTCAATTAGTTTTAGAGGACCGTATTTTTGTGATTAATGACCAAAATTATGAGGTTAAAGAAATTACAGAGAATTAAATGACATTATCTTCTAATAAACAGTTTAACAAGTTGGGTTGACCACATAAAGTTTGCCACTGCAGAAAATCTATTTATCTAAGGTTATTATTTAATTAATCCGTGCATGTGCTACTACTTGAGTTGCCACTGAAATAATTACACATAAATTCTCCTCCCAGGATTACATCCCCAAAATAATTAATCATGTTCTTCTTCGTCTAAAATGAAAGTAATCCTTAAAGCCATGCATTTCAATTTTCAGATCTTCATTATCCATTTACCCTTAATTTATTTGACAGTATTTCAAAAATCCACTTAGATAGATATTTATGGGACCGTAGAGCTAAGGAAGAATTTGGCACAAAGATCACATTCAAATGAATTTCAATCATAGATGTAAATGTGAGAAAGAAACAAAGTACAATAATAAAGAAATAAGAAGTAATGAGACACTAGACGTGTGTGAAAGACTTGTCATGCCAATTACATTCATTTATTTAATTAAACACAAAAAAAAAAAAAAAAAAAAAAAAAAATAAAT
>Ga0315915_1006612_pt1 | contig 14108 bp, 8 predicted proteins | sample MpolbnodulesMG_FD_207738 | JGI IMG/M metagenome (GOLD analysis project Ga0315915, IMG submission 207738) | Medicago polymorpha root nodule microbial communities from Los Angeles, California, United States - branched nodules | ecosystem: Host-associated > Plants > Roots > Nodule | place: USA... | reverse complement strand
TCACTAGAATATACTTTTAGTTGCAACATTTGGTACTATTCATGAATTTTTACTTTTAGTTCTACTTGTCAAAACATGGAGCAAACTATGATATTTGTATTTTCTATGTGGAACAGACTTTTAGAGGTATGAGACATTAGCAATTGGGTATTGGAGGTTCAACTATAAAGAGACATGTGTGTTTCTTTTAATCTCAGTATGGTGTTTGATAAGTGCAATTGTTAAACATTCTTTTGTTCAAATTGCTGAAATGTTTAAAAATTGTATCTTCCATTATTTATATCTATATCGTTCTGGAATGCATTAATGTATATTTTTTTTTTTATTTATGTCAAACCATTTCCTGCGGATTTATCTGCGGTACATTGATCTCTATACATCGTTTCCTGCGGAAATTCCTGCGACTCTGTTCGGGCAAGGAAAACTCCTCAAACACTGACCGAATATTTCTTGCGGATTATTGTCCAACTTCCTTAGAAATTTCCGCAGGTGAGTTTCCTGCGGTTCCTAAAATCCTCAGGAAACAATTACCCACGAAGGTATTACCTAGGAACCTTAATCCTTGGCTGTAGCTACAGGAAATTCCGCACTAAAATCGAGAGTTTCTTGTAGTGTATGGACAAAGCTTTGGCTGTAGCTACAGAAATCATAAAAAATATTAAATTAGTAATGAAGGAAGTGGAAGAAGGATAATGGAGGGAGGGACGATTTGTTGACGAACAAGGCATGTACTACGACAACAGACCCATGTGCGTCGAACAAATAAGGATCAGGGTGCTCATTGGCAGGGACGCGCACCCTAATCCTTCACATCTCCCTCCCCTCTCTTCCTCTCTATATTTTTAACCGTTCTGCAGTTTTGTTCTTCTTTGATTTTATGTCACATGATTATCTTAAATCTTCGGTTCCTTCACAAATAATGTCAGAGCCAGGCTTAATCTGGTTGTTATCAACCCAAGTACGCAAAAAATCAAATTTTACAAAAACACCGTAGAGATGGAATGTTATCTATTTTTTTTTATTGTTATGTTTGATTGGCAGAAGGTGATTCAATATTTGCTGAACTTTTGTTTTGTATTGTTTCAAGTGGTGCACTGGTTTTTCTGGTATGTTTTTTCTTTGGAGTTGTCTTGCTATTTTTCCAGATCCTGGATGCTGGTGTGGCACTGCTAGTGTGGAACTATTTAGCATATTTTCTTGGTGTTTTTCTCATTCTCATTGCTGTTTGCTTGTTTTATGTTGGTGGTGAAATTTAGTCACTAGAATTTTTTGCAGCTAATTTGATGTAGCAAGGGATGTGGTCCTACTACTTTTAGGCTCCTTCTCCATTAGTGTTATTTTATTGTTTTATTAAGTTGACTTATGGTTTTAAATTATATTTTGTTTTTTTAACGTTGTTTTGCATGAGATTTATGTATATGTTTATTAGAGGTATGGAGAGCAAAATTTCTTAAAAGGAGGATTGTGGAAGTTGAGATAGAATTGAAATTGGCATAGAGGCAAGGGTATCTCAAAGGTTAAGGATAACAAGCTGCCTCTTATGATTGTAGGCTTCTTGCTTCTTTTTTAAGGAAGACTTCTTGTTGTTCCTGACATTTGTACTAGATTTTGAATCTAAATGAAAGGAATTAAATCCAATTATTAGGTTTTTATTTTTTGCTATTTTGTAATTTGACATGCTTGTAAGATCTTAAGACTTGACAAATTCAATATAATAGAGCACTATCTTCACAAACTTTATCATCCAACGCATTTGAGTTGGCATAGTGGTATTAACTTGGGGTATTGAAGTGTGCTCCTCTTAATGTTTCACGTTCGATCTCCTTGGTGCCAATTTTGATGGCTAAGTTTATACAGAGCTATGCTCGGACTCTTAGATCGGTCCTTGGACCACATACGCAATTTTTTTAAGAAAAAAAAAACTCATTTAAGACATTTCAACCATATATGGCAATGATCTGAAATATCGGGTGTGTGGGGTAAAAATAAGCTATAAGTTAGCTAATATCTGATAACTGAAAAACTAACTTATAGCTAATAACGGCTAACTCATAGCTTATAGCAGAGAAGTTAGCTTATTAACATAAAAAGCGTTTGGTAAAATTAGTTATATATTGAAGTGGCTGATAAATATAAAATAACGTAAAATGACATGCTGTTTTTTTTTATAAATCATTTATACAATCTTTATTACTCGATGTATTTCTTTTTAAATGTTTAAATTTATTTCAAAATATATTTATCTCCCAAATGATAAATGTGTCTATGAAGATTTTTTGCTATAGAAGTCTTTAAATCATTGGAAAAAAAATATAAAAATTTATAAGCTATAAGCTCAAAAGCTACCTGAAATAGCAGTTAAAAAACGCTATAAGGTAATGAGATTTTTTTTTTACCAAACACGTCTCATTCTAATAAAACAAACTTATAAACTAATCCAAAAATCAATAAACTAGTTTATTTGTGTTACCATACACAGCCGGAATCTCTCACCCACTGCATCCTTCCATTCCTTTTATTATCCCTTTAGAGAAGAGGAATATGTCAATTCTACTCTTATCGCTCTCAATAGATCAGTACCTTCCTTTCTAGCATTAAAAATAAATTAAATTTATCCTTTCCTCAAAGTAATAAAATTCTGCATTCAGGAGGTCTGCAAGCTATTTTTTCAACCCCCCCTTTTTTTTTTTCTCTCTCTAGAAGTTATTGCATTAAAAACTCCCCCTAGACACCAATCACCCCTCTCCCTACCGTTATTTAGAGTAATCAAGTTTCACAACATTTTTCACTTGGCAATAGTAATATACATCAAATTTACGATATATGGATATACAAACCCAATTTCATGGTTTTGATGAACTTGAATTTAATGAAATTGAAAACCATTTAAACTAATTGAATTTGTGTGGTCAATTCTCAGAGTGCAGAAATTGAGATTGATGAAAAGGATCCATGCTTCATTCTATTCTTTAGGAGCAATTATTGGGTGGACACAAAGATTTTGACACTCTATTTGGTCACACACACATAAAAAGAAAAAAGTAGAAAAAATTAAAATTAAATAATCATTAATTTTCAGATCATTATAGGATATGCACTTTTTTGTGTGTGAGACCAAATAGAAAGTCCAAATTCTTGTGTTCATCCAAGAATTATTCATTCTTTGGTTGGAACAGATGCATGGTTTAGGGCCATAAATATATAATTTTTTTACAAAACATAAATTATTTATGAAATTTTATATTTTTTACGGTTAAAAAATCATATTTAATTTATGTTTTGTCAAATAATTCTACTTTTTTTTGGAGTGATTTTTACAATATTATACACATTTCTGCATAATTTAATTAAAAAATACAAAAATTAACTTAAAGATATGAATCAAAAGTAGCAATTGAAAATTTTATAGGGATTAAAAGTTGAAGGAAAATTTTAAAGGGACTAAAAAAAGTTGGTATATTTATAGAGACAAAAACATAATTAACCCAAAATTAAAATACTTTAAAATAATGATAAATTCTTTTTCACCAAAGTCGCTGAATTGGCATCCAACTATGCACAAAAACATTTTTTTTTCTATTATATAAGGAAATGAAAAATTACAAGACCATCCACAAAAGATCTCTTCATTTTGGGTGCATAAGTGGATTTTGTTTAACGTCGTCATTCATTTCACAATATATTTAAGAGTCACGATTCATTGACATCATGTTATGTAAAAAAAAACACACACACACACACACATATATATATATATATATATAGACACACACACTCTCATTTGTATGCAATCTCGCTGTGGCTATCAACATGATCAAATGATTATCACCACCGAATTCGCTCAGCTTATGCACCTTGACTTTGATGTTAAAACTCATTACATTATATTAAATCCATTGATTTTTACATTTTGTATAAAAATATATAAAATTGAGAGTATTTGCAAACACATATACTACTACCTCCTTCCGTCTCTAAATATATGACTGTTTTGAGAAAAACACATGAATTAAAAAAGTTGATTATTGAATTAATTTTGCTCATAATTGCTATTATTTTACATGTTAACCCTTTATAAGCGATAATTAGTTTTTTTTGTTTGAGAGAATGAGAGATAGTTAGTTAATGTTTCCATGGAGTAGTTATTACTCTCTCTGTTCCTATTTTTTTTGACAAAAATAAACGACATTCATTCATTCAAATTGATGGAGTTCATCGATAAACCCCTTTGTATTTTTCATTAATCTTAAGAAATGTTTTTAATTTAATGTGTCTATTTTGTGTGTTAATATTATCTCCTTTTTTTTAGAGAAAATATGTGTTAATATTATCAAATTGTCTTTTGCTTATATGTGTATTAAATTTGACTTTTCATATTTTAAGATAAGTTAATAGTATTATTAACTAGAGGTAGGCTTAAGAAAAAAAATAATAAATACATCTAGTAATTTAAAAAGAGGTTTATAGTTAAAGACAAATGTTTAGTCAAATGAGTGTTTGTATATAGGGACGGAGGGTGCAATTATTACATATGGCATAAAAATATTTAAGATAAAGAAAGGTATAGTAATAAAGTAATTAATCTGCATTGAAATTTGAAAATGATTTTATAAAAAGGTACAAAGAAAAAACTCAAAAGATCTTCTAATTGAAGAAAGAGGTAGTTATAAACCTAATTGAAAAAGGGGTGATTTAGGGTATCTCTCTTCTCTCATTCTCAAACCCTAGTCGTCACCCATTTCTTCTTCTTTTCAGAGGGGTGATTTAGGGTCATTTTTGACCTAAAAATCACATCTCTGAATTGTTTTTCCTTCTATCCTACCTAATTGAACAAGTGATTTGACATATTTTCTGTTTTCTTTCGTTTATTTTTGTGATTTCGTCGTCTCTGAACGACTCTGTTTGTTTTGATTTTCCGTCTTTGTGCGGTGTGTTTTTGATTTCCCGTCTCAGTGCGGTGTTTATTTGATTCAGGTTGAAAGATTAGTTTTGAGCAAGTGCAGATCCGATCAATGACAATGACTTTGGTATCGTCAACGTTGCAGATCCGTAGACATGAGTATTTCGGAGACATGAATATTAATCATATTTGTAGGCATAGGTATTTTGTCGTCTTATGCTATTAACATGGATGTTGTGAGTTTGTTCACAGATTCATTATTTTTATTTTTAGCGAATTTAGATTTGTATTGTATTGTATCAATGTAGTCAATTTTGAATGAATGAATATCGTTTATTTTTGTAAAAAAAAAAAACAAAAACCTAATTGAAAGAGAATGGAGAATCCAGGTGTGGTAATCTGACACACTCGTTTACCTTTACAGATCAATTCAATTTAAAAACATAAATTCAATGACAATAGTAACATATCAAATTCATGATACATGGATACACAACCAATTTCTTGGTTTTGATGAACTTGAATTTAATGAAATTGAAAACCATTTAAATGAATTGTATTTGTGTTGTCAATTCTTGGAGTGCAGAAATTGAGATTGGTGAAGAGGAGGCATGCTTCCTTCAATGCTTTATACAACAATAAATGAAGAACACACCAAAGTTGAATTAGCCGTATATTCTCTCTATAAATAGTCATTGAAGAGAGACACCATAACGTAATCAATCAATCATCTTCATAAACACACACTCACTAAAACACTTGAGTTGCATTTTCTCTATCAAAATTTTCAAATCATGGCTACCTCAATGCTTGTCAAGGTTACTTGTTTGTCTGTGATATGCTTGGTTTTGGCCATTCCATTAGCCAATGCTGCCATTTCTTGTAAAGACCTGCTAGAAACTTTATATCCATGCGTTGAGTTTATTACGAGCTCCGGTATCTCTGATCCCTCTTCACCATGCTGCGATGGGATTAAGCGTATACATGACGAAGCTACAACTACCATTGATCGTCAAAATGTTTGCATGTGCCTCAAACCTGTTGTGCCCATCTTACCTGGACTCAATCCTGATAACTTTGATACCCTCCCTGATAAGTGTGGTGTCAACTTACCCTTCTCGATTAGTCCTCGTATGGACTGTAACATGTACATATCTCTCGCTAGCAACCCTCTTTTTTCAATTTCATATAAATATCTATCTATATATATCTATATATATCCTTTAGGTATCAATTTTATTAAATAAAACCCATAAATTAATTTTCAAAAAAGCACATGAAAATAAATTGCATTCTATAACGTCTTATAGGTAGCCCATCAAATACTGCTAATCTATCAGGTTTTTATACATTTACAATCTGTTAGGGATCAAACATTTTATTAGTTGTAATGTATTGACAGCCTAAAACATTACACTCACAGTTATCAAACTTAAATTCGTAATAAGTAATTGATATGCAAAAGAAACTAATGTCATATTCACTTTGCTCGTTGCAGGATAAACTAGCAGAGCTTGCACTTGATGAAAGAATAAATATTTGGTTTGTGGTTATAACCAAAACAGAATAAAGGAGATGAGACTTAATTTCTCCAACTGTAACAAAATTCCAACTAGGGATCTCTCTACTATGTATTTCGATCATAATAATTAAAATAAAGGACATTTGGATCCACTATTATCTCTCTTGATTCTTAGTATGGCAATTACATTTTACACTAACATGCTCTATATCTAAGGCTAAATCCGTAGGCAAAATCTGTCACCATAGGATATAGTGATGGATAAATCTGTATAGGCATTTAGTTCTATATCTGCGGTAAAATGACATTTACCTACGACTTTTGTTGTCACCAAATGTCAATTAAATGGAATATTCAGCGGATAATATCAAATTAATATATGTATTTTCTTAATATATCAATGCTAAATTGAAAATAAATTTTGATAAATAGAAAAGAGTTCAAATAAAATTTACATGGGAGTAACACATATACTATTGATTGTCCTTGTGAGCTTACCTCAGTTGACAGGGATAATACATATAATATATGCAAGGTCTGAGGTTCAAATCTCGACCACCACCAGAAAAACACACACTATTGATTATAACCAGGGCGGACGCATACCTATGTGATGCATGATGTTAATGTTTGGAGTAATAACTGTTGTAAAGAAAATAATAATAATCCAAAAGCATCGCCTATATATACATGGCCAACTTTGTAAAATTGAAGAATCGACTCTCATAGTAAAAATAGGTTTCGAATAAAATAAACATAATTTTTTTTTAAAAGAGCAATCTTCTATTTAAATTGAAAATAGCATCCATAAACACAAAAAAAAAAAAAGGATCCATATTCTAATCAATAATATAAAAATAAAACTTCAAGCGAATATATTAAGAGCAAATGGCCACTTTAGTCTCTGACTCTGCACCTCCCTGTCACATAGGTCCCTGACTCAGAATTAAATACAAATAAGTCTCAGACTCTGCACTTCGGTTATCACTTTAGTCTCTGTTGTTAAATAATTCTGTTAAGTGTGTCACATGGACTAAAGTGAAAGTAGAAAATGGTCACTTTAGTCCCTGAATCAAAAATCAATATCTCCAATTTGAATCTTAAATCCTTAAATGTCATCCCTAAATCCTTAAAAAAAAAAAAACACTAATATGTGACTTTTTTCTCTTGTAAAAAAAATGTGACCTTTTTTAAACATTGTAGACTTTTTTTCTTCTTCAGATGCATTGAATATTGTATGTTCTATAAATTGTATTGAAAGTTTTATGTATTTTTTTTTATGCTTAACGGTAAAATTTTGTCCAAAGTATTAAACAACCAATTGTGGCACAAAAAGAAATTATGTTGATATTATTAATCTCTATTTTTTAATTTTAAATAAAATAATGCTATATTTTGAAAAAAAAAATGTTATATTAATATTGTCAAATAAGATAATAAATTATGGATTTGAGATTTTCAATTCAAGGGATTTGAGATTCAAGTTGTGATATTGATTTTTGGTTCAGGGACTAAAATGACAATTTTCAACTTTCACTTTAGTCCTTGTGACACTTAACATAATTATTTAACATAAGAGACTAAAGTGACAACGGAAGTGCAGAGTCAGTGACTTCTTTATAATTAGTCTTGAGTCATGAACCTATATGACAGGGAGGTGCAGAGTCAAAAAATAAAGTGACCCAATATTTTTACCTTCTAACTACTAAAGACAACTTAACAAATTGGAGGCCGTGGTCAAATACTACTATACATACCATTATTTCGACCAAAAAACACATAAATTTCTATAGCCTAGTGTAAATGTGTGTTGAATATCAACATTATGTCCCAGATACGATTCCCATTGAGTTTTTTTTTTTAAATTAATATTTAACCGAGAAATAATTATGAAGAAAAAAAAAAACAAGATCTGGAAGTTGAACTAGAGACATTCTGAAGGCAACCACACTAAGGATGGCAATTGGACCAGATACGATGGGCACCTACAAAAAATACCTGCAATGGGTATGCTAAAATTCCGCTTTCATGGATATGCGTTTGGGTCCGGGTAATTACCCACAAATTTAAGTGGGTATGAGTGCGGGTAAGGGAGCTACTATACTACCCAGCCCCGCAATCCACACATATATATTTATATAATATAATAAATACTTTATTTATTTTTGGTGCATAATTACTTAAATCATACTACATGTCATTGGGATACTAAAACATACTACATCCGTCTCTAAATACAAGACCATTAAAACTAAAACATGAGAATTAAAAAAGTTGATTGTTGAATTAATTTTGCTCACAATTGCTATTGTTTTGCATATTTACCCTTTATGAGAGATAATTAGTTAATGTTTTCATGGAGTAGTTAGTGCAATTAATGTGTCTATTTTGTAAGTTAATATTATCAAATTGTCATTTCTTTGTATGCGTATTAAATTTAACTCATCATATTTGAAGACAAGTTAATATTATTAATTAGAAGTATGTTTAGGAAGAAATAATAAATGTATCTAGTAATTTGAAAATGAGTCTATGTTTAGGGACAAATTTTCAGTCAAATGGGTGATTTGTATGAATGCATATCCTCTCCGTTTTCTTAGAAAATTGATATCTCAATATCATTACATATAAGCTTGATACATGGCACATTAAAAAAGCAACGGCTGAGTTTTGTTTCAATTTGATTATTTAAACTCTTCCTTATGCATCGATTGATCTAGGCAACTTTTCAGTTTAATTCAAATTTCAGGTTAATGCGGCGGGTGAGTTTGATTGTTGTGGATTTTTGTCATGTGAAGAAGTTAAACGACGAAGTGGTTTCTATTCTTGTTCTAATTTTCTATTTTTTTTAAAATTAAAATGATTTTTTTTTAAAAAATAAATCTTAACCATTGGTTTTTAAATGTGTCACGTGTCAAGCGTATTTGCAATGAAATTGAGATCTCCATTGTCCAACGAAATGGAGAGGATATGCATTCGATGGGGATGGAAAGAGTAGTTATTACATATTGCACAAAAATATTTAAGATAAATACATGTATTGTGATAAAGTAATTAATGCACATTGAAATTTGAAAATTGTTTTATAAAAAAGATAAAAAAAAAAAACTCAAAAGGTCTTTTAATTGAAGATGGAGGTAGTAATAAACCTAACTAAAAGAGAGTGGAGAGTCCATGTGTGGTGAATCTGACACACTCGTTTAATATTTCTTCACCGATCAATTGAATTTGAAAACCTAAATTCAATGACAATAGTAACATATCAAATTTACGATATATTGATATACAAAACCAATTTCATGGTTTTGATGAACTTGTAAACCCTTTTTAATGAAATTGAAAACCATTCAAATTAATTGATCTTGTGTGGTCAATTCTCGGAGTGCAGAAATTGAGATTGGTGAAAAAGACCCATGATTCCTTCTATTCTTTGGTTGGAATAGATGCCTGGTTTATGACCAAAATATTGTTAAAAGTTACTTCCTTTGTCTCATAATAAGTATTATATTTGAATTTAATGAAAATTTTATTAAAAAATATTAATAATGTTGATTTTAATTTTAAAATGTGCATCAATTACTAAAATACCTTTAAAGATGGTTATTCTAAAAAAAAGGCTAATTTAATTTATTTTGGTGATTCTTAGAAACCAAATTTGATTTTTTATTTCACTTTCAATGACTAAACATGTTTCTTTATTCCATGGTTATCAATCAATTAAATGGAATCTGCAAGTAGTTAATGAGTTTGGCGTTAAAAACAAATTAGTCGGAAATTAATAATACCTTACTTAATTGATGCATAATGCAGAGTGTTGTAAATTCTAATGTACACACCGATTGTAAATTCTTAATTGGTGGTAAAAATCTACTCACACAATAAATGTAGAACGTTGGGCCACTCTATAAATAGTCATGAAAGAGAGACGCATAGTTCATCTCCATAAACACACACACACTCACTAACACACTTGAATAGCATTTCCTCTATCAAAATTTCCAAATCATGGCTAGTTCAATGCTTTACAAGGTTACTTGGTTGGCTATGATATGCTTGGTGTTGGGCATTCCATTAGCCAATGCTACCCCTTCATGTCCTGCAGTGTCACTAACTTTAACACCATGCCTTCCGCACGTATCAAACCCAGGTCCATCTCCCCCTGAAATATGTTGCAATAGGGTTAAGACTTTAAATGGCCAAGCCAAAACTACGCAAGATCGTCGACATGTTTGCGGTTGCCTCAAATCCCTTATGGGCGGCATACCCGGACTCAATCTTCCCGCCTTTGCTTCCGTTCCTAGAGACTGCGGTGTTGATATAGGCTATATTATTAGTCCTAACATGGACTGCAGCAAGTACATCTCTCGATGAGGGATCAAATTACACCAAAGTAATGTTACATCAATGTTACACCGTTCAATATCGTTTTACTCGATTCATATCTTTTAAATTTAACCGGTAGATTATAAGTTTATTTCATATAGATCATTCATGTAAAATTTTATACAAATCTAAAATCATTTGATATATTTTGTAGAATCACCAAGATTAATGGTGTTCTATAAAATGAATATACCGTTAATCTTGATGGGTATCAATAACATATCAAATTACTTAAGATTCATGCATAAATTGGCATGGATGATCTAAATGATATAAACTTACAATCTAATAGTCAAATTTAAAAAATATGAATCGTAAAACGATATTGAGGAGTGCAACATTGATGTAACATTCGGATAAAAAAAACATTGATGTAACATTATTTTGGTGTAATTTGATCTCGGTGCTCTCTCTCTCTATATATATATATTATATTTTGTAGAATAAATACCATTTAGTTATCATTTTTTCTTAAATAAAACCCTTATTTAAGCCAAAATCTTATTAAAATTAACTAAAATTAGTAAGGCCTGTTTTTGGAGTAGGCTTATATGCATCCGTCAATCAATTGTAATCCTAGGATCATAAAAAATATTGGTTTTTAACGATAACTACTCCTAAAATAAAATAAAAATTTATTAGTTGTAATGTATATTGACCGCCTAAAGTTATCAAAATTAAATTCATAATAAGTAATTGATATGCAAAGGAAACTAATGTCATATAATCACTTGCTCATTGCAGGATAAACTAGCAGGGCTTGCACTTGATGAATGAATAAGTATTTAGTTTGTGATGATAACCAAAACAGAATAAAGGAGATGACTTAATTTCCCCGATTGTAACCAAATCCCAACTGGGTATCTATCTACTATGTATTTCGATAATAATAATTAAAATAAAGGACATTTGGATTTACTGTTATATCTCTTGATTCTTAGTATGAATTAGTTACATTTTACACTAATTACCACCGGGGAGCGTACCTATGTGATGCATGATGTTTGGGACAAAACACTCTATTACTATCCTATCGTTGGCTTACGGTGGAAAATTTTCAGAATGTGGGATTTGAACCGTAGATTAGATCGGATGGCTAGGTTTTGATTGAAAGCATGACTGCTTCATTTCTTTGACTGCAGTAAAGCTCAATCCCAAAATGTCGCTCTCACTCTCCTCGGTTCTTAAAAAAAAAATCCAAAATTTCCCTCTCCTTATCTCAAATCCCAAAGGTTCCATTTCACTCTCAAAATCCCTAATTCTCACGAACTCTCAGTTTCAAAATAAAATGAACCCCAAAATTTCCTAGAGATTGAACTAAACTTCTCCAACACGAACCCAACGTATCTAAACTCCACAAACACGATTCGTAGAAGAATCCCTAACTTACTGAAAATTTTCACAATCCCCTATTTGTCATCCTTCCTAACCAATAAAAACACGATAACCGTGAATCTTAGAAGGTAAACGATTCTCGGTAGGTGATTCTCGATATTGTTATTGAACGTGTAGGACCCACCGCATGTGGGTGTTGTTCAACCAAAGAAATATGCAGGAAGCAATTACTTAGTCTACTTTCACCCGGTACATTAAATGCAAGGGTAAATCTTTTCTTTGGAATAGTAAAGCTATGTTATAGTTCGGTGCTGATTTTGAAGGAAAAAAAAAGTGATACATGGAGCTTTCACATTCAACTTGCAGCAACAATTGACAAGTGAAAATTAAGTTCACATTGCCTTATTTCTCCTATAAATAGAGGAATTTTTAAGGAAGAAATTATCAAAAGCAAAAACACAACAATACAACTAGTGTGTTACATCAACAGAGAGTTAGAAAAAAAACTCAGAGAGAGAATTTTTAGAGAAAATTTGTAGGTGTAATTGGGTTGTGGATAGTGAGAGATTGCGAGTGTTTGTAAACACATATATTTCCCTTTTTATTGAAGAGATTTGCAGCAGTCTGAAAAGTAGGCATAATTGGTCGAACTTCGTTATCAATTTTGTGTATGCTACTACGTTTATTTCACTTACTCTAATCTGACTATGGGGAAGCATAGTTTCCTAACTACTGGTATCATGATGTCTGATTCATTATCTCTATTAATTTTTGGCAAAAGTACTATTCACACGAATAGTACAGAAATTGGTTAGTGTTACCAATTTGTTCAGGGAGGTGTTCTAAAGAATAGTGGTTCAATAAATTTGTCAGAAGATCTAGAGGATGTTAGATTTAAGTGTGGTCATGGAAGCAAACGAAGGAAAGGTGAAAATCTAAAAGTTCAATGGTGCAAACTTTGGCTTTTGGAAGATGCAGATCGAAGATTATCTGTATAAGAAAAAGCTACATCAACCTCTCACAAAAAAGAAAATAGATTCTATGAAGTATGATGAGTGGAACCTTCTCGATAGACAAGTATGTTGTGCAATTGTCGTTATCTCGATTTTTTTTAACATAGTAAAAGAGAAAACCTCCGTTAATGTTATGAAGGCTCTTTCTGGCAAGAACGAAAGCCATGAGCCTCAAATATAGTTCATTTCATACGACGGAGTTTTACGCTTTGAATTACATAAGGCACATTTGTGGTGCAACATTTCAATGAACTTAATATTGTCACAACCTAATTAAGTTCAGTTGTATCGAATTTGACGATGAGTACATGTCACCTTACATTATTCTTAGCATCTTTTTCAGTAGGTTTTACCAGCAAAACATAGAAGTATTAGAGCAATTGCCTATGATTTCGGGAAATTTGTAATGTTTTCTATATTTGAGTATGTAATTATGTTCTTCATGAAACATAACAATTTTAAGGTGTTTTTGATGTAATTCACGAATAAATCATGCAAATCGACAAGGCAAAGACATCCAAAGATTTATTTGGTCCTTGGGAAGATGAAGAATGAAGATTCAAGAGGCATCAAAAGACTTTTCAAAGGAAGGAACTATGTTCGCAAGTTTCAAGACAACTTACATTGAAGCAAACAACGAAAAAGGCAATGAAACATGCATTTCAACACCCAGAACGCACTCAGAAGCGTCCAGGCGCATGGAGTAGGCGTCATGCGCCTAAACCTGCAAGGCATTTGCGCCAGGCACATGGCTGGGGCGCTAGGTGCCTGGTTGCTCCGAAAAAGTCAAAATCTTGTGACTTTTTGTGGAAGAAAGCCCGTGATTTAATCCCAAGTTTAGGTGGAAACTTTAATTATAAATACCGCCTTCCTCATTCATAATTTCTCATTCAAAACTGGAGAAGTTTAAGAGGAAGGAGGATTCTAGGAGCTTTCAGAAGGAGTTTCTCTCTCT
>Ga0315915_1006605_pt1 | contig 14122 bp, 12 predicted proteins | sample MpolbnodulesMG_FD_207738 | JGI IMG/M metagenome (GOLD analysis project Ga0315915, IMG submission 207738) | Medicago polymorpha root nodule microbial communities from Los Angeles, California, United States - branched nodules | ecosystem: Host-associated > Plants > Roots > Nodule | place: USA... | reverse complement strand
AATACCTATTTTTTGTTTCTCCCTTTGAAAGCTTTAAGTGGAAACCTTCCGAAAGTAGGTGTTTCTTAGGTATACGGTTTTCAACCGGGGATACTAGGTGTTTCTATCATTGTCATTAAAAAATATATATAGTACATTCTATGTTAACATGCCTGGATTCCCTCAAAACAAAAAAAATGTTGACATGCCTGGATGAAAAGGAACAAAGTCGGGAAGAAGCCACATCTCTGGAGGGATTGCTTTCATTCCGCTCCATTCATATACTCCAAGTACCTATACATAACATATTAAAATTAAATCACGATAATGCATTATATTCATTTTACTCTTGCACAATTTTATTAAACTATTCTTAAAAAACCATTAGAACATTAAACTGTATTATTAACCAAACAAAATCAAAACCTTATAACTAAACAAAATCAAAGCCTTATATGTTTATTAAGACATGATGATAACGTGATAAGATAGCAAGCTAGGTTTTGATATACACTACTAGAAAAAGCAAAATTAGCAAGGGAAATTAGTGACGGAAAAAATGAAATTCCTCACAAATTCCTTTGTCGCAAAATTTAGTGACGGAATTAGAGAGGGATTTCACGTTTTCCCTCACTAAATATCCCTCACTAATTTTTGTTTTTTTAGTAGTGATACTATATAATAGAATTTTTCAGTCAAGAGATTCTTTACAATACACACACTTACAGCAAGCCAAAGTTTGCCCCATGAAGGAATTGAAGTGGCACCCCCTCGATCAAGAATCCACATTCTTGCATTTTGCATGGCTCCATCCCCACTGTCAGTGTCTTCTCCAAGCAATCTCAAGGTGACATAGCTCATAGCTGTGCCAAACATTGTGCTAGGCCCTTCTATATGCAATCCCCACCCTCCATCTTTATTCTGATAATATATTTGCAAATGATATTTCATTGATCACAAGAACTAGATCATAACATTAATTTCATTGATATTCCATGTTAAATATATATTAAAAAGGAAAAAAATATTGACGCAATTTCAACTGGTTTGAACTAAGGATTAAAGAGTTTGAAGATCACTGGCCAAATCCATCCAAGAAAGGAGAAAACCTAACATCACAATCAACTACATTTGCCATTAAAATGGAATGCAATTTTATTTAACAAACATCCCAAAAAATTATCTTCAATAGCTCAAGGTGCGTAAACTTTAATTTCTACCCATTTGTGTTTCTTCTCTCTCAACCCACTTCAAGATATCACTTCATGGTAATTCTATTGTGTTTTTCAACCCTAGTTTCTTAACCAAAAGCTCTTTAACGCTTAGCCTTTAAGTTTCGGTGAAAAATATCTTTTTAATGATACCAACAAATCAACTAACATGATGGTTTCTCCATCCTTAAACTACAATACAACAAAATTGACCAAGGAATAGCAAAGAATTTACCAGGACAAAAATTAATGCATGATTTGAATCAACCCTTATCTCATTCAAATCTACAATCCCTACAAGTACCCCCTAAAAAAATAACACATATTGTCACAATTCTTCACCTTGACTTTAAATTAGTGACGATGGATATTTATCTATCAACTAACATTATGGTCTCTCCATCCTTAAATTACTCCCATGATATATATAGTGACTTAATGAATACTTCCTCCAAATAGTCTTTTGATGCATTTTGTCAACTACAATTTCCTTAGATTCAACCATGTCTCCAATGAAATGTAAACAATGTCAATTGTCAATGTGTTTTGTCCTCTCAAAATGAGTCGCACTTTAGCTATCGCAATGTATCGTCACACATCCTTTAGTAATTTCAAACTCCCCAATCGTATATTTCAACTATAGGTCTTCATTCAGCCCTTAAACAAGCTAATGGAAATGTAGTCTTCGTAGCATAGATAATGCTACACCAGAATGTTGATTTTCGTTCCATATAATAGCCATTACAAACATTTGGTGTAAAATAGGATGCATTAGAGAAATAATCACATCTTGTTTGTCTATCTTGGAATCTTATCATCTTTTACTGCATTTGTGTTTATGCAGAAACTACAAAACAAACAAAAAAGTATTTTTTCGTCATAAATATAAGTAAAAGTTGAGTCAACAAAAATTGATATATTTTGATCTAAAATTTCAACCAGATACATAATTTTTTTTTTTGAAGGAGACACATAAACTTTTATTCACTCAACTTTTACTTATATTTGATATCGGAATGCATAACAATTACCTGTTGATTAAAAAGATAGCGTCGCATTTCGGTTTGATGCTCGGGCGTTAACACTGCATTAATGGAGCCAGTCACCCATAATCCTATAACCTATCATATAATTAATTACATTAGGCACATAGCGATGCTTCTTTCATTTTTTCATACAACAAAAAACGAAATAGAGCCATATATAGATCTTGTCACCAAAAAAATAAATCAGAATAAAATGGGAACCAAAATAAAATAAAGTACTGGGTTTATATAGAATATACTTTAACTAGCATATATTATGCATTATCCATATCAACTAAGCTAAGCTCAAAAGGACCCCGATATATATATATATATAACAAATGCAATCCATTCTCTAAAAAGAATGCAATCAAAACCTCTTAAAAAAACAAATTAATGAAGGAAAAAAAATATGATTTGGTCTCCTGATAAGAAGACAATTATTGAACTCGAAAATCACGTTTTGAATATTGATAGTGTCTTTAAAAGAAAGTAAATGTAAATATTTTTGTAAGTTCTTTATGAAATTAACTTTTATAGAGATTGGCATGTCATATCAATATTTAAAAAAGTCGGACTCAAATCTAAAAAATATGTCTATGATAAATTACCAATCAAACTTAGCCATTAAATTTTTTGAGAGATCATGGTTAGACAATGCAAATTCCAACCCTCCACGGCCTATTCTTTCTTTTTTTAGTTACAACAGGCGGCCTATTTGCACATCACAACCTTATCTTTATTAAAAAACATGCTTAGACCATACAAAGCCTAACTCAGCGTGACCTATTATTATTTTTATTTTTTTTCTGTTACAATGGTAGTCTTATTGGCATGGCAAACCTTATTTTTATTTTTAATAAAATAAATAAACAAGAGAGATGGAAACGGTAATACCAAAGATGGCAAAAGAAACAATGGGCCTCCATAATCACCCGGCCAGAAACCATCCTCAACCTGCAGTGTTGAGTAATTTCTCAGTGCTCTTTTTAGTGTCCTTCTCACTATTTCCTCACTAATTACATCTTCTAATTCCTTCTTCACTTTCACCTTGTTACTATTATCTAATAATTTCATCTTTGAACCTTTTTCCCTCTCAAACTGCAAAACCAAAATTATTTACGTACCATTCAGCAAATATAACAAATTATTTCATTATCAGTAGTGGAAGATAATGAACAAGCAAAAAATAATTCAAAGAGAGTTTGCATATATAATTAATTAATTAATTTAATTAAACAATTCTACTATATACTTTTAGTTATATATACCTGTAATCTCATTAAGAGATCAGAACTGTTTTTATTGTTGAAGCGATTATGATTAAATTGTTTGCGAGCTTGTTCAACTTGAGCTCGTTCTTGTTCAGTTCCAAGATTTGGATCGAACTCCCAAAATTGTCTTCCAATGTGTTTATTCACACTTCTAACCAACTCATCTTCACCTTCAGATGAAAACTTCAGCTTCCACATCTTAATCTCTTCCTTGGATTAATTCTTTCTAATAAACAACCTGTTTTTTATAATAAAATTTAAAGTCAGTGAATATATTAATATCATTTCTTGGTATTGGTTCTTGGGAAAAAACTCATGATCACTCATGTTCTTATTATGAGTGGATGGTCGAACCAGTCTTCTACAGGAACGGCTGGTTACCGGGTGGAGTTGGAATAGTCGTATTCTAATGAGTGGAGTCGGCATTGGTCCTGACTTCCCGTGATGTTTGTCTGTGGTGGGTTGCGGCTTGGCCTCGGTTGCTGATGGTTGTGACATAGATTGTTATCTGGTGTCTTTTGTTGTTGTGTCTTTTGTTGTTGTGCCCTGTTTGTTTTTGGGCTAGGTGCTATATGTATGGTCTTGTTGATTGGGTATCTATGGTACTCCATTTGTTGATTGTATCTTCCCACCGGGAGTTTGGACTAGTCCTTATGTGTAGGGCTAGGTCTAGCATGTGTTTTGGTAACCATGATACTCTATCTTTTACTCGATATTTGTACAACTATTTTATAACAACTTTTGTAATAATTTGTTTTTCTTTTTTTCTATTGATAAAAAATAATAAAGAGAGGAAAATGGAGACGGAATGAAAAAAAAATAATGCGAGTATAAAAGAGATATTTATCCAAAAATTATAATAAAATAGTTATACAAATATTATTTCATTTTTTATATCTGTAATCTAGTGCCCTTGGGTCGATTTTGTTTCATTTCTATATATCTATACTTTCCCATTCTAATAAATATATATAAAATTTGTAGATCAAATTGAGTAAACATAGATATGTAGACGTACCTTGAAATTTTAAATAAATGATGATCGGTTTCAACTAGTTTTCATATACTTTTTTTGGGCGGGAGGGGTGGACAAAGAATTATTTTTGTTAGGAAGAAAGAATCAAAAGTACATAAAGTGAGAGTTTTAATGTCTCTGCATGCAATGTATGAAGTGGGAGCCAGACCTTTTATTTGTACACAATAAGTTGATATTGCCGCCATGCATTGGTGTGCCACAAGATCACATATATCGAGGATATATTTTGGCCTAATGTTTGAGACCTTAACGGCCGAATTTGATGCTTTAAAATATATATTATATATATCATGTCCTAAATTAACTTTGTCATTTCAATGATTTATTTGATCATTGTTATAAACCAGAACTAATTTTTTAAATAATTGATCTAATTGATTTATGAATCTTAAAAAAAAAAATATTATTATTGATAATAATGACAATCGGATGTAAAAAAAAAATGGTTAATAGTTTTTTATCCCCTGTAATATAGGTCATTTTCGGTTTTCCCCCCTGTAATTTTTTTTTATTTACCCCCTGTAAAAAAAATATATTTTGATTTACCCCCTAATAGACCAAACAAAAACGAAAAATTTCTTTACAAAAAAATAAAATTGGTTTTTGTTTGGCCTATTAGAGTGGGTAAATCAAAACAATTTTTTTTTACAGGGGGTAAATAAAAAAAAAATTACAGGTGAAAAAACCAGAAATGACCTATATTACAAGCGGGTAAAGATCTATTAACCCAAAAAAAATTTCCAATAAACTTAAAGATGATTAATTAATATATAAATTATAAGTGCGTGAAAATAATTACTTTGATAAAAAAAAGGTATGTTAGTTTAATTAATATAAATTTATGAATGTGTTTGATATACATTTCTTTCTCTGGTGGTGATCGGGATTCGAACCTTGCATATATTATGCATTGTTCATACCAACTGAATTAAACTCAGGAGGACTAATATACATTTCTTTAAAATGGTATAAAAGTTCCTTAAAAAAAATGGTATAAAAGTAGATTTGAACATAGTAAAAGATAAATTTTATTATTTCAAAAAAAAAAAAGATAAATTTTATAACATTTAAAAATATTTTATTCAAACGAAACAAAATCGGAGAATTCTCTATTTGGATAAGATTCATATTAAAAAATCAATCGATTATGACATCTTACTACTAAATTTATTTCAAATATAGTAGGATGTGGGTCATTATGGGATCATACTGAGGTCATTATTTCATGTGAAGCAACAGGTCGCAATCGTCCATAACTTCAAATTCTCTTTGTCACTAAAGTTAACATGGTCTCATCCCCTTGAGCTTAGCTCAGTTGGTAGGGATATTGCATTTTATATACAGGGGTCGGAGTTCGAACCTCGGACACTCCACTTCTCTACAATTAAATTGTGTGAGCTCTAGTCACTAAGCTACTTGACAAAAAAAAAAAGTTAACATGGTCTCTAACCAGGTCATCTAGGTGTGAGAACAATTATTTCATCGTATGAGAACAATCTTTTTGTTTGTTTTCTGTTTTTGAAAACTCCATACCTAGTTAAATACTTCCTCCAGTTCTATTTATAAGAAAGAATTGACTTTTTTGATTAATTGAATAATTGATGTATTTGGTCTATATTCTAGACCAAATACATCAATTACTCGATGAATTTAAAAAGTCAATTGTTTCTTGTAAATAGGACCAGAGGGAGTACTTACTTTTTCACCAAGGTAACAACCTTTCAATTCTTGTTCTTGCTTTTAATAATATATATCAACAAAGCACAATTTGTTTTACAAAAATTGGTCCACCCAGAAAATTATTTCTAACTCCGCCACTAATATCTATCGAAGATATTATACGTAGAAGTCAGGATTTAAACCTTGAATTCTCTATTTTTCACACATATTAAGAAAATTATATAAATTAAAGAGAAAAAATAGTATTTTTTATTAAAGTACTTTTATCAAATATTGATGTATTTAGGGAAATGTTAACTAATGCCTTCGAACACTAGGTAAGAATACCAAATTAGAAAGATTGTACTGAGAACTGTGAAAAAGTAAGTATTTAACTTTTTTAAAGTTCAAACAGTTGTTGTTTTCAATAAAAAAAATTATATTTAACTACCTTAATTAGTAATTCAGGGGTACTAGTTAACAAGATCCATGTATTTATCATTATATTGTTCAACTGATTCATATAGGTTATTTAATACGCTTTGACTCTAAACCACATTGGTTCGGAATATTCTTTGCTCGTATCATAGGTTAAACTTTACGTGTAACAATTGATGATACTTAGCCTATCCATATTCCCACAAATCGCAACCACTTCAAATCCTTTTTTGAAATCTCGATAAGAACAAGTTTAACTTTTTATAAGGGAATAAATTATTCTTTTGTTTGATGCATTCCTGACTATCCTTTCATAACTGATTTTCAATCATCTTCATTGGGTGTAACTGCCATGATTGTGAAAACCATCTCTAATGATATCATCTTTACTTGGTCGACATCTACAGATTCCCTTGTTCAGTAAACCATAACTAGATTTTAGGAACAATTAACAAACTAAATCTGTGAATAAGGAAATTAAGTAAAAAAGGAAATTGTTTCTTATTTCTTTTTATAAATGTGACTAGAGGGAGTAAACCATAACTAGTTTTTATGAACAATTAGCGAACTAATACCTCTATGTTCGTATTACAGAAAAATAAACTATGTTAGTACGACTAAAATAAACTATATTATAAAACTAGACACTAAAAATAAAATGACTCAACTAGGACTAAATATTTTTTGTATTTGTAAATTTTTGAACTTTTTTGGTATTTTTGAAATTCTTGAAAACAGAAAAATGAATTGCGGAAAAATAAATGACAGAAATTTAAATGACAGAAAAATAAAGATAGAAATAAGTAATTTGATCATTTAGTCGAAAATATCAACAATCTCTAGCAACAGCGCCAAAAAATTGATGTGCAAATGAGGAAAGTATCGTATCCACAGTGATTGTCGTTTCGTCCAAACAATTCGCGTTACTTATTTTAAGTTTGACCATAAAATAAAAGAGTTAAAGGGTTAGAGATTTGCAATTTTTATCAGTTTGCAACAGAGCAAGTTACCTCTTTTGGTTGCAGAAAAATAAGCAGCGGTTAGCATTCTTCGAATCCTCACTATTTATATGTTGGATATTAAATAACAGTCATGCCGCGTTTATTTATCTTAGGTAGATTATACAAGTGATGAGGTTGTTGGGATGTTACTAACCTAATTGATCGTCAGGCTGCACATGTTGATCGTACGGTGATCCTTACGTGTGGGGTCTATACTATCTCAGTTGACAAGGTCTATCCCTCCAATGTTTGATTACGCTTGTTGTTCACATGGTGATCCTTATGGGTGGGGTTTTACCACCTCAAAGGTAATTGAAAGCATAGACTTAAATTGTTTTTCCAAGATTTCCAAAGGCAATGAAGGCCAATGTTTCTGTACCCATCTATGAACCTTAGGACACTCATAGCACACACTATCTCCATCTTAGTAGTTCTACAAATGGGCTGCCCTATCAGCGTCTATGTTACCAAGGATTTAAGAGAGTGGTTCTACTAGGCTACGGTTTATTTCCTTCAAGCAGACACTTTTTTCCTTAATTATTAACTAGTTACCTTCTAGGTTCAACATATTTTACTCAATATTAGTAATGTCACCTCCTAAGTACTTACTACTAGGGCCAACTCGCTTTCGGTATCTTTCACTAGTTATAACTAATTACTTCCTAGACAAATAGATACTAATAGCAAGATATAAATATCAAGATATAAGCATCACGATAGTAATATCAATATTACTCCCTGTCACAACCTAAGTATCTAATCTAGGGTTGCGCTACTACATAAATAAACTAAATTCCTAAAGAAAATGAACAGGCTCCTTGCGTAAGAAGATGCTTACTGGAGGTAGCGAGATAAGACACATTGGTATTGGGATGGGGATTGTAATACAAAGTTTTTTCATGCCTCTGCTTCAGCAAGAAATAAGGTTAATCAGATTTTATTGTTAGCAAGGAATGCGCGCACTTTCTCAACAGTAGTTTCAAGAATTATTCCAACACCATTCTAGCATTGCAATTCTTATTCTTAATGTCATCCGACAGTCCGTTTCAGCTGATGATAAAGCTTCTCTCACGGCCCCATTTACTAAGGATGAGTTCCGGGTCGCAATGTTTTCTATGCATCCGGGCAAGTGTTCGGGTCCTGATGGGTATAGTTCGGGGTTCTATCAACATTTATCGAACTTGTGCAATGATGACATTTTTAATGAATATTGTAATTGCCTTGTTACAAGTCAGTTTCCACCTAACTTGAATATGACAAATATTGCGCTTATCCCTAAAGGAAATGTTCAACATTCTATGAAGGACTCGCATTTGATTGCTCTCTGCAATGTTCTCTATAAGCTCAGATCTTGAAATGTTACCAAAATGCATTTCTGATAACCAATCTGCTTTTGTTCAAGGTCGGTCGATCCTTGATAATGTTATGGTTGCTATTAAGGTAATCCATTCTATGAAGCTTAAGACTAAAGGAAATGGTGGTAGTGTTGCAGGACTAAAGGAAATGGTGGTAGTGTTGCATTGAAACTGGATATTACAAAACGTATGATCGTATGGATTGGAATTATCTAAGAGAGGTGATGCTCAAAATGGGTTTCAAATGGTAGGTGGATTCAGTGGATGTACATCTGTGTTGAATCTGTTGATTACTTTATTCTAGTCAATAATGGGACAGATGGTCCAATCATTTATGGTAGAGACTTACGATAGAGTGAACCGTTATCCTTGCATTTATTTATCATTTGTGTTGAAGGTCTCTCCTCTCATCGGGAATGCCGAGGAATGCCGCTTAATTTTAGGTGTCCGTATTTGTCAAGGTGTTCCCTCTGTATCTCATTTATTGTTCGTCGATGATTGTGTCCTCTTTTTCAAAGCTGAGGAAAGTTAGGCTCAGGTTATGAAGTCCAATTTTACTATGTATGAGGAAGCTTCCGGCCAAGCAATAATTTTACCAAAGTCGAAAATATATTGTAGTCGTAATGTTCCCGACCCTGTGAAACAGAACATCACGGCTACATTGTGGGTTCAGGAAGTTCTTGGCACTAGTAAATATTTAGGCCTTCCGTCCATGATTGGCAGAGATCGTAATGCTACTTTTTCTTATATAAAAAGATAGAGTGTGACAAAAAATCAATTTGTGGAATAGCAAGTGTTTGTCTAAAGCGAGGCGCGAGATCATCATCAAATCAGTTTTGCAGGCTATTCCCTCAAATATTATGAGCATCTTTCAATTACCGACAACATTAATAAATATTATTTAAAGGATGATGAATTCTTTTTGGTGGGGTCACGGGACTACAACTCATCGTGGTATTAACTAGTTGAATTGGAAAAACTCTCTATGCACAAGAATCATAGTGAATATGAGTTGAATATGAGGCAGAGAAGATTATTGGAATATCTTAAGAATCTGACTTTCAGTTGAGTTATCATCTTGGAAAGGCGAATGTGGTGGCGGATGCTTTGAGTAGGAAGTCTTTGCATATGTCTTCTTTGATGGTTAAGGAGTTAGAGTTGATCGAGCAGTTTCGAGATTTGAGTTTGGTTAGTGAGTTGACGCCGGATGGTGTGAGATTGGGAATGTTGAAGTTGACGAGTAATACTTTGGAAGGAAGATTTGGAACTCGTGGATCGAGTGGTGTTGGTTAATCAGGGTAAAGGTGTGGATTTCAGGTTGGATGGGAATGGCGTTTTGATGTTTCGTGATAGAGTTTGTGTGCCGGATATGTTTGAGCTTAAGAAACAGATTCTGGAAGAAGGTCATGAAAGTAGTCTGAGTATTCGTAATAGAGCGCGCACATTTTGTTCCTATCAAGACCGGTATGTCTGTGGCAAAGTTAGCTGAGATCTACATTGAGCAGATTGTCAGGTTGCATGGTATTCAATCTAGTATTGTGTCGGATCAGGATCCAAGGTTTACTTCTAAGTTTTGGAAGAGTTTGCAAGCTGCCTTGGGAACTAAGTTGAGGTTGAGTTCTGCTTATCATCCCCATACTGATGGGCAGACGAAAAGGACTATTCAGAGTTTGCAAGATTTGTTGAGAGCTTGTGTTTTGGAACAAGGTGTCAGTTGGATCGAATGTTTACCATTGATTGAGTTTACTTACAACAACAATTTTCATTCTAGTATCAGTATGGCACCGTTTGAGGCTTTGTATGGTCGGAGGTGTAGAACTCTGTTGTGTTGGTATGAGTCAGGTGAAAGTGTTTTGTTAGATTTATTTTAATTCTTTTCATGTGTGTTTTATATATGCTTGTATGTGATTAATTGCCTATGTGTGTATTTTAGCGGGTTTTAGTGCTAGAGGGGTATTTTGGTCATTTTATGGGCAAGGGTAAACTAGTAATTTTACTATGTAGAATTATTTTAGTGGTTTGAGTGAGAATAGTTATTGTTTTTATTAAGTGACTAGAAAGTTGGGTAGTTAATTTAGAGCCAGTAACTATCGTTGTTTTTACCCGTAAGTGATAGAAACTTTTTGAATTCGTTAACGAGTGTGTTGAGCTCATTAAGACATAAAGGGTTAAGCCCAATAGTGGTGAGCCTATTTAAACCTTAGTCATTGAGGAAATTAGGTCACCTAGTATCATTTGTTCATTCTCACAAAACATTTTGAGATAGGTAGAGAGAGAAAGAGCTAGAGAGAGGGTTTTGAAGAGAGAAGATCTTGGGGAGCAAGAAGAGGGTAGAAACTCAAGGGATTGGAGCTAAAGTGAAGCACTAGCTTAGATTTGTCAAGATTTGAGGTAAGGGGGCTAGTTTTCATTCATAATCCTTTGTATAATCTCTTTTTCTCCTCAAATTCAAAAGTACTTATTGTGATTTTAATTGGTGAAATTCGTGCTTATGTTTTGATGCAATGTTTGGGTATGTGAATTAGATGATAATTAAGTTGTTGATGATTGATGACTGTACGTCAACGCTAGTTTTTTAGTCATATTTGTGTCCTTTTTGTAATGTTTTGAGAGTCAAATGCTTGTATACACGGTTAAATCAGCTCAAGATTCATAAAAGAGAAGTTTTGCACAAATTGGTGAAAAATGCCAGAATTTAGCTACTGGAGAAATCGTGCCACGATGGACCTGAATCGTGGCACGTTTGAAGCGTGGAATTTACTTGAAGATGTTGGAAAAATCGTGACACGATGGATGTGTAACGTGCCACGATGGTTGAGTAAATTTGCTGCCACGTAGGATTATTGAGCAAATCGTGCCAGGATGGTCTCGAAACATGGCACGATGGCGGGCTTTTCTGAAACCATAATTCTTTGTCTATAAAATCCAAATGCGATCAGAAGCTTAGTGTGCGATTTTGGAGACCTAAATAGATCATAGACGACACCAGGAAGCTAAAGAACACGCAGTGGATCTCACCCAACTCATAGTTGGTTCTGATTTATGTATGTTCACTATTTTCTATGTATTTGATTGTTTAGTTATGAGTAGCTAAACTCTTAGATTGATTAAGCCATGAGATGAATCTTTGTGATCTGTGATGGTGTAATTTGTTAAGAACTCTCTTTAACATCAATGAAAACCTAGTCTTTATTCAGAATTATTTGTGCTTAATGTTTTTCTTATGATTGTTTGTATGACTACTAACCCTAGCTTCTTTCAATCACATAAATTGATCTTAGGAATTGAATGACTACTAACCCTAGCTTTTAATCCTGAAATAGTAATTATGTTTAAGAGATAGGAAATTGAGGATTATGACTTATGAATTAACGTTCTAACATAGCTTCTGCGGTTATTCAATCGGTTTAAGAGATTAAAAGGTTATAACTTAGGAAAGGGTTTTGAGTCAAGAGATTGATCAAAACCACTTAGTTAATCCGTCGTAAAGCTAAATTAGTTTATTTGAGAGAGAAGAGAGCCAAATTACTCACAGTGAGCAATAGAGGATTCGAAAGGCTTGATCATCTGTTTTAATCCAATTATCAAACCATTTTATTTACTTTGTATTAAGTTTTATGCAACCAAATCCAACTGCCTAAGGCAACCCATAAATTTAATACATCCTTTATTTTAACGTTTTTACCGAGTAGAAATTGAAACAGTCCCTGTCGATACAAACTTATAAATTTTATTACTTCGATTCATTTTCAGTACACTTGCTAAAACTCTATCAATGTTGAAATTACATGCTCAAGATGTATATATATGTATACTTTGTGATTTTACTCAAAATTGATGAAATGTGATGTGTTGTTGATGAATTGTTGGTGAATTCATGATTAACTGTTGTTGTTGTCGTTATGAGATGTTGTTGTTGATGATTGAATCCATGGGTAATCATAATCATAGAGCTTGATGTGAATTTGTGTTGTTCTTGAGAGTTTTTATGAAAAATGGGTCAATTGGTGATTTTTGCTGGAGTGAGGTTTTGAATCAAGTTTTATATGGATTTGAGTCCATTTTTATGTTCATAAACCTATAAACAAACTTTGGGGACAAATTACGGTGTTGGGGGACTCAAAATTGAGGTTTTTGGGTGAAAAATGGTGAAAAACCCGTAAGAACGGGATGAAACTCGCTGGAAGCTCGCTTATGGCAAGTTCTGTCTGGAAACAACTCGCTTATGGCCAGAAACTCGCTAAAAGCGAGTTACTCAGTGACAGCTTTCCCTGTTTCGCGTTCTTGCGTCTTTTTCACACATTTCTCTTTTGAAATGGCCTTTGGTGTAAACATGAAAATTTTAGATAAATGCGTTAGCTTTCCAATAGCTTTGGTTTGACATCAAAATGATTTTTTTATTGAGTTATGATGAAAACACTCCAAGGAGCTCTTGGTAAAATTGTAAGAAAATTCAGCATTAAGTCAACCCAAAACTTATGGTTTGTTTGCAAACTTCAAAACTTGAGTATTAGGAGTTCAATTAAGGTGTTTAAAAGTATTTAATCTATGATATGATGAATCTAACTTGGTTTTGTTTTGAAAATGAATTGGTTTTGCAATACGAGAGAAACAAAACGAACTTTGTGATTTCTCTGATTTCGTCGTAATTAGCCGGTGAAACGCACATGTATACTCTACTACACTCATATGTGGTCTAGGTGTATACGTAGTTGAGGCATTGGCTCTTGTTTGCTTGGTCTTGGTTTATTTGTTTCAAATATTTTAAAGTTTGTTGAATTGTAAGACGAAGTGTATCTTACAAATGATGTTTTTGTTGCATCATGAGGTGACGACCTTTGTTGTTATTGACGGTACCGCATGCATCTAGAAGAGTCTAGAACATTGCATGCATTTGAATAGTTGATGAGTCGCGTCTTAATTGAATATGTGACTTGATGAATTTATGCATTGGTGAAATTTGTTGAATGTTGTGATTATGTGGATTGGTGTATATGTACATTGGCGGACTTTGTTGATGGTTGTGAATAATTGAACTATGCTATAATTGTATGTCTTACTTGCTTGTGCATATACACTTGGTGAATCAATTTGATGTTAATTATTTTGGTAATAATAATGAGGTGAGAATTATATATATATAT
>Ga0315915_1006603_pt1 | contig 14123 bp, 6 predicted proteins | sample MpolbnodulesMG_FD_207738 | JGI IMG/M metagenome (GOLD analysis project Ga0315915, IMG submission 207738) | Medicago polymorpha root nodule microbial communities from Los Angeles, California, United States - branched nodules | ecosystem: Host-associated > Plants > Roots > Nodule | place: USA... | reverse complement strand
TGGTTTGAAAGCCCCCACGTGTTTTAGTGATGATGTGTTTGATTTTGATGATGTGTCTTCATTTACACACATGGCAAAAATTAAATGAAGACACATCATCAAAATCAAACACACCATCACTAAAATACATGGGGGACCTTCAAACCAGAAAGGGGAAAAGGATGAGGTGCAAAATCGCTCGTTTAAAAATATGGGGTGCAAAATCGCTCGTTTAAAAACATGGGGTGCAAAATCGCACAATAGACAAAAGATAGGGGGAAAGGTACAATTAAGCCAATATTTTAAACATCTATGTAAAAAATCATTTAAAAATGTGAAGAATACACATGATTTGACTTAAGAATAAGGATCAAAAGTCGTGACGAAAAATAATATATTGGGGGACCATAACTTGCCGAAAATATTTATATGGACTAAACATAAAATTTGAGATATTTACATGAACAAAAAACTCATTTAACCCTGTATTTTTCACCCAAAAGAACATTTTAAATGCTTTGATAGATACAAACACAAGTACGTGCATTTAAATATATGAAAACATATATATCAAACACATGCATGAGATAAATACACAATCATATTTGCAAGTAAGTGCACAATATAAATGAACAAGTACATGCTTTTGACAAAATGAAATTCATTTTGATTTCAAATCAAACCAAGGATGAATCTTATTAAAGGGCAAAAAAAAAACGGCAAGACAACACTAAACTTATTCAAACATATAAAGTGGAACCCTAAGACAACGGGTGTAACTCGTCCCTTACTCACTTGTCCCCCCTAATTGTTATCCCTATTCACGAGGATAATTTTTTCATAGTGATTATTCAATTATATAGTTCAATTATATGGTTTATTAATGTTGTATATACTTATATGTTATCTTTCTTAATGTTATATATACTTATAATTTTGTTGAAATTATCCTTGTGGACAACCCTCTTTTGTCTTAATAGATCTGATCTTAATTTGACATGTAGAGAAACATGTCAGTTCAATTTTGGGGACAATTTTGGATTTACATAATAACCTGATAAAAATTTAGAGTTGAGTGAGGGACAAGTATAACATGTTCGAACTTGTCCATTGCCCACCCCTACTATATGCTTTTGATGCCTTTTTGTAAGTTATGAATCAAATTCCCTAAATGAGTTTGAATCTCATCCAAAAAGATAGCTTAAAGGATGAGAGTGTCAAAACATATTTTTTTGCATCGAGCAACGCCAAAAAAAAAAGTCCAATGTAAGACTTTGATACAACTTCAAAAAAATTCTCATCAAATTTGATAAGCATGACAAATCAAAAACTAATCCAAACTACGCACGGTATCAATTGCCTTCTTTATTCAATGTTTAAAATTTCAATGATTTTCAATCTTCATTTCTAGAACCAAAATAAAACTTCCAAAATAAAACTAATATTATTAAAAAAAACAACTTGTCAAAAGTTTCACTTACAAACAATCCAACATGAATATCAACATCCAACTGATTCCAGAATTCCTGATAAGCAAGCAATGTACCTAAAAATCACAAATAGTTGTAAACCCTATACAGTAACCAAAATCCATACACCAAATTTTCAAATGAGTTTTAAGAAAATAATTTCAATTAATAAACAAAACAAATATCAATAACAACAATGGTTTTCACTTTTCAGCTTTGAAACACCGACACTTCTAACAAAAAACGTGTCTAACAAAGTCATTGTTCGATACTTTACGTTCCATTGTCATTTTCTCAAATTATTAGTGGTGTCGGCGTGTAGTCTCAGTGTCGATGCTTCATAGCTTTTCAGATCTCAGTTATCATAAAAAAAAATATGAAAACCAAATTAGAGTGAGAAGCAATGCAACGTATCATGGAGATCAAATATGATCTAGCGCGAAGTTTAGAAGTTGAAATTTCAACTAAGACCGTAAAAATAAACAAGTGTCACTAATACAAAAAACACTTTTTAGAATCGTGCTTAAGTCGGTTCGCGCTGCCACCCGTCTTAAGAAGTGATGTGGTAGCAGTTTCGCAATTCTGTCAAACTTTCTTAAGTCGGTTATAAGGTTACCCGACTTAAGGTTGATAGAATAATGAAAAAAAATATTTATAATTAATTCCTTAAGTCGTTAGGTTGACTAACTGACTTAAGAAGTCAGTTATATAAGTCGGTCTATTGACCAACTGACCTAGGAATTTTTCCCTCTTTTTTTTGTCACAATAAAAAATTTCACTCCTTTTCTTTGTAAATCAATTTCCCTCTTTTATTTATTAATTATTAAATTATTAATTAAATTAATAGTTATATATAAAGCTTCTCACTTTCTCTCTCTTTCTCAATCTCAATCGAACCGCACAAAGCTTCCCTTTCTCACTTTCTCTCTCGTTCAATCGAACCACCGTCGTCATGCACAATCCCACACAAGCTCACTCACTCTCTCACCCACTTCTGGAACCTCCGTCACACACGCCGGAACCTCCGTCACTCACCCTCTTCGTCACTCACTCTCCCCCACAAAGGTAATTTTATTCTTTCACAATTTGTTCTATGATTTGTGAATTAGGGTTTACTGAAACTATCGTGCCTTTGTATTGTTATATGTGCTCTCACTTGTTTTTTTCAAAAAATTAATTAGAATAAAATTAAGATTAGAAAAAGGATAATGTAGTAATTTCATCCTAGTCATATAGATATAACAAGCCAACACACAAAAATTACGAGGAACTTTCTATTTCTTCTTAAACTTTTCCGATCCGTACTTGAGGTTTGGGAGAGGAGAAATAGAAAGTGTCTCTTAATTTTTGTGTGTTGGCTTGATATATCTACAAGGCTAGGATGAAATTACTATATTACACCTCTTCCTAATTTTAATTTTATTCTAATTGATTTTCTGAAAAACAAGTGAGAACACATATACAAATACTTGACACTACATAAACATTGGGGAATGCTACACACACCCCTTATAATTTCATGTTTTACATATGAACGGACAAGCAAGGGTAAAGGCAAAGGAAGTTTGATATCCATGGTTAGCCTAAAATGTTACTCTTGTAATTAATTTTTTTGTAAACTTTATGGGAGCAACTTTATGCAATCCCTTAATCATGATGCACCTATGACTTATCAAATGTATAACTTTGAAGTACGTGGTATTATCAATGTAAATTCCTATGTTATCCTATATCAATGAGTAACCCTTAAAAAAAAATTGATTGTTGTTTGGTTGTTACAGCTATATATATATATATATGAAAAAAGGATGAAGAACCATGTACAAAAAGTGATGGCACATCAAGGGTGACCGAAAAGACCCATCCAACAAGAACTTCTATAACACCACAAGCGAAAAGTAAAACACCATCAACACAAAGAACACTAAAACAAAAAACCACTTAGAGAAACAAATCTTATAAAGGGAGAATGAACCAAGCCAACTCCACCAAAGAACCAAGACACATAAGATCACGAAATAAACCCAAGCACTCCGCTCATCATTGACACCCAAACAAGACCTCCACACAAAAAGCTACTGGCCTCGGCAGAGAAGTGGTTTACACCACCCACTCATAGATATAGACAAGGTGAAGAATTCTCCTCTTTATCCAAACAGTTTTGCTCATTCTCAAAGTAAATGACCAAATTACCCCTACGTGAGTTAACTCGTGACATTGATAACCAACCATTCATTTTTTTCACTTTCTGGCACATTTACATGATTTCACTTGGTAGTAAAGTCATGATTTCTTTCACTTTTTTACATATACATGATGCACGTGACTTCATTCATATACATCTTTTTGCTTTCTTTGATAAGACTATTTTGAATTGTCTTATTTACCTGCTATGCTGACAACAAACAAGACCATCACTTTATTTTATTAAAATCAAGTCAAACATGGTAGTCACATATATCATATCATACTATTTTATTAATGACTTAACCCCACCCACACATATGCACATAGTGCAAAAAAGTGAATGCATTGTATCAGCGTGAGTTAACTCACGCAGGTGTTAATTCCTGCGAGAGTTAAGTCACGTAGAGATTAACACTAGTGTGAGTTAACTCACGCGGCGTGTGTTAACTTACGTTGACATTTGCACTAGCGTGAGTTAACATGTGTAGGGGTATTTTGATCATTTACTTTTCAAATTAGCAAAACCGTTTGGGTAAAGAGCAGAATTCCAAGGTGAACGAGATGTCTCCCAAAAAATCAAAACCACTTACTTAGGGAAACAAATCTTATAAACCAATTCCTTCACATCTAAAATCTTGGCAAAAAAACCAAAACTAAGTGAAAATCGTATGTAATACTCAAAACCGAAAGTTGTACCGATACAATAATAAAAAAGTTGAGATTGCGAATAAATATATATATTTTTTATCAGTAAATTTATTAGGCAAAAGGAAAATTATATATGTTATAATATTCACAAGACACCATAGAAGTTGAAAGTAATATAGAACAGTAGATGAGTTTCAATAAATTTACCATCTGCAATGCATATACGATAGTCCCATCCAATTAACAAGATATTGATTCGCCATCCCTTCCATTCAACAAGATATGGTTTTGCCATCAATAGTGAGTTGCATCTCACAATCTAATATCTTATCAATATCATTAACTGGGTTAACCTGCACAATCACACAAAGATAATGCAGATATTATAACATCAAAAGAAAGCTTGTTTAAAGTATGTGTGTGGAAAGAATAAGTGCATGTTTCACAGCTCTGAAGATTTTCGCTATATCCACAAGCTGACATGAATATTTTTTCTATATGAAAAGGATAGAAACATCATAACAAGGAGTGCGAGAGAAAAGAAGTGACAACTGTACTTGTCTAAAGCGTGAAAATGACAATGTTAACAGTAACTTGCTTAAAATGTGATTAATGAGAATGAGCATGAAAATGGTAAATACTATGCAAAAGTTTATCCATACTCTACAGTTCCTCTCTTAGGCACCAAAGTAAATCATAAAATACAGTCACTCACTTAATATTACCCCAAAGAATTATTGGCATCTTTAACACTCGTCAAGAACATGCAGATTTGTAAACAAAATTTAGGGAAAGTAAGTACAACAATGGAAAAAATTAACCACACAGAAATGTCAAAAGCATTTAGGGACAAATTTCTAAAACATGTGATATTTTGAGTGCATCATGTGTTTGATATATATAGAGGCAGGATCCGTTGATACCAAGACTTACATCAAATCTCAACCGTTTAAACCTGTTCTTATGTTGATATAATTTGAACTGTTAGATCATTTAAATTAAACGGTTGAAATTTGGTGTAAGCCTTTTGCCTTACACCTAGTGTCAACGATCCTGCCTCATATATATATATATATGGCAAATATCATTTTTGGTCATTTTAGTTTGACAGAATTCTTAAGTTAGTCATTTAAGTTTCAAAAGTTATAAATAGGTCCTTTTAGTGGATAAACTATTTCATTGTTACCTCTGTTTCAGTCCCGTTTAACTGATGATGATGTGGACGTTAAGTTGCTATCAAAACGATGTGTTTAAAGGATCCATATAGTCAAAACGTTGCGTTTAATGGTCACAAATGATCATTTATAGGGCTAGAAAGGTAGTTCTTGTTGTCAATAGTTGTCTTTCTAGCCCTATAAATGATCATTTGTGACCATTAAACACAATGTGTTGACTTTTGACTACCTAAAGCCTTTGAAACGCATCGTGTTGATTAAAGTCAGCAACTTAACGACCACAACAAAATCAGTTAAATAGAGACTAACAGCAGGGTAACGGTGATACAGTTTATCTATTAAAAGGATCTATTTAAAACTTTTAAAATTTAAAGGACTAACTTTGAAATTCTGTCAAACTAAAAGCATTAAAACAATTATTTGGCATATATATTTGTTTAAATTTATCACGTGCTTGTATCTGCCAAGCATTTAAAATGTTCTTTCTGTGAAAAATATCTTATTAGATTTTTTATTTATTTCTTGAATGGTATATCTGATTTTGATCGCTCTCCCTTGTACATAACTACATATGAGCTTATATCAAAAACATGCTAATCTAGTACCCTAGCTGCTACAATTCTTTTCCTACAAATAAATCATTGTTTTATGGAAAATGTTAACTTGTGCTCTTAAGGCACAAGATAAGAAACCTAACATAGTAACTTTTTGTTGGAATGTGTGCATTCAATTTACTTTTTGAATTTGTAATAACTAGAATGCATAAAATTTAAGGGAACATTTCTACTTTTGAGTTCCTTATCTTGTGTCCTAAGGTTACAGGTTAACATGACCCTTGTTTTGATAGGTTTGTAGGTGGGCAAGATATTTTTTTTGGGAGGGGAGAAATTGTCTCTAGAAAACTACGTTCTTGCTTTGAAGGATTTAGTTGGAGTTGATGCTCTTCTAGATGCAGTTGAAATTGGAATAAAGACCGGTCTTTCAAATTTTATTGGAAATTCTATGAAGTCTATTTATGAAATTCTTATTTACCTTTGTTGTAATCTTTGATAAATCTTTTTAACATATATAGAAATAACACACATGCTTATCTACTTTTGTTCTAACCTTTGATAAATCTTTTTCTTCGAGAATGTCAGAAATGGACTTCATATAGAATTTTCAGTAAAATTTGAAAGGCCATTCTCTTTTCCAATTCCAACTATATCTCTAAGAGCTTCAACTCGAACTAAATCTTTCAAAGCAATTATATAATTTTCTAGAGACAATTCCCCCACACCCCAAAAAAATAAATGCTTGTACACCTACAAATCTCCCACTCTAAGTAAAACTAAGATCCATATCGAGGAACACAATTTGTAGCAGATAGGGAATTAGATTAAAATGTTTTCTATGATATGTAAGCTCATATATGAAAGAGTGTGATCAAAATTGGAGACATCATCCAAGAAATAAATAAAAAAATCTAATAATATAATATTGGGTTAAATAAGTTTTCAATCATCATGAAATTTTCAAATTTCTCTCTTTAGTCCCTCTAAAAAATTTCATCAAGTTTTAGTGCTTCAGATATTTTCTAACATCATATTTTGACCCGCTTTTCAGTAAACTCATATTTTTCCTTCAAAATTTTGAATCATCATTTGAATTCAAGTTTCTCGTAATTTTGGTGTGTTGGCTTATCTATATGGCTAGGATGAAATTACTATAATACACTTTTGATTCATCCTCCTCAAAGTAATTATCTCAATAGTCTTTTCAACCTCCTCAAAGTAATTATCTCTGAATCTTACCACCAATTTTCAGACTTCATCATCTCAAAAGACCTGCCCCTTATTTTCCCAATTTCTTTCTTATTTTCTATATTATAACAATTTAAAAATATACACATAACAGCTTATCAGTTTTATGTTTAACCCCCTTCATTATTCTTATTTCAATTAAATCCAATGATACATTATGATAAAATATTTCCTATGCACTTAATATTACTCATTATTAATTAAAGACAACTGAATATTTAATTACATATGCCTACTGAATATTTAATTTTCATGAATATACAATAAATTTATTCTCGATTTACTATGGGCTTCTTGTAAAGACAACAGCATTGGTGAGACGTCGTCACATATTCAATTGTACAAGTTAGATATTTGAAGAACATGCACACCAAAAATTGAATTTTGGAATGCATATATTTGTAATTTAGAAATTAATGTTTTTGAATATAAACAATATAAAAAAATAAACGTGGGTTTGTTGTGTTTTATAATTAAGTTTCATTTTTCTTTTAGAAATTAAAAAAATTAGTATTTTGTATAAAAGATTTAAAAAATGAGCATTTTCTGTAAATAAAATGTGTGAAAGAGTAGCTTATAAGAAACAAATAAGGAGGTGCCAAAAGTACTGTCACCTATAAAATTTGTGCAAAAGAGTAGCTTATAAGAAGAAAAATAATTAATTGTAAATAAAATGTGTGAAAGAGTAGCTTATAAGAAACAAATAAGGAGGTGCCAAAAGTACTGTCACCTATAAAATTAGTGCAAAAGAGTAGCTTATAAGAAGAAAAATAATTAACGAGGTTTCAAAAGTGTTATAATCTAATTCGCCTCATTTATTTGTTGTTCATATGGTTTTGGTCTGAATTCTGCTCTTTACCAAACACATTTTGCTCATTCCCAATTGAAATTCCAAAAATACCCATGTGTGAGTTAACTCACGCTAGTGTTAATTCTACGTGACTTAACTCATGTTGTGTGAGTTAACTCACGCTAGTGTTAATCTCTGCGTGAGTTAACTCGCGCAAAGATTAACACTAGTGTGAGTTAACTCACGCTGGTTTTAAACATTCCATAGCATTTCATTTCACTTTATACAACAAACATAACCATGTTCATTTCACTTTATGCAAGTATTTACCAATAAAACCACTGCCACCTCACCCCCCAAATGGACAAGTGGAAACTTGAACATGCAACTTGTCGCATACAAACCATGTCATGCTTCAGTGATATGCTTAGACACAATGAGTTTTCATTTCGCTATATCTTTTTTTGTTGATAGAAGCAATATTATATATCTATATTAAAGTACAATGAGTCGGTCATAAACATCAATCAATAAATATACTTTTTTCAATGATAACAAGAATTTTAGTTCTCTGCACTTGATCGCAGTACTTGAAGCTAAAGAAATTCATAGTTTTTGGAATGTTTAAAACTAGCGTGAGTTAACTCATGTAGGGGTAAAATGGTATTTTCAGTTGGGAGCGAGCAATTCCTGTTGGGTAAAGAGCGGAATTCTTTTGGTCTGAACACTTAAGGTCGGCCCATTTTTCAACATATACATAACACCACGTATAGAGGTAGAGTAATGATATAAACATATTTCTACTGTTAAGAGTGCAACATCTACCATTGAGAGTGCAACAATTTTTTGCTACAACGCAAGAGAAAACCTAAATACGCGTTAAGTTCAGAAACATATCAAGCGGCGAATCAGGTAGACAATCTTAGTGCAATTAATTTAACTTTTTGTTATAATTTTTAGATGATTCAATTATATCGTGACATAAACGATTTGATTTATTCTTAAGATATTGCAATATTTTCTATGTAAAATGGTGGTTTTAAAAAATGAGATGTCTAGAAATTGATGTATTTGTCAATTATAAAATGGTAGTAATAAAGTCATGGAATAGCTTAAAACTAAGAGGGAAATAGACAAAATCATGTCTTGGGGGTATAATTGACAAATACATACATTTCTAGACATCTCATTTTTTAAAACTACCTTTTTACACAAAAAAATATTGCAGTATCTTAAGAATACATCAAATCGTTTATTTCAGAATATAATTGAATCATCTAAGAATTATAAACAAAAGTTAAATTGCGCTAAGATTGTCTACTAGATTCGCCGCTTGATATGTTTACACCTGAACTTAGCGCGTATCTAAGTTTTCTCTTGTGTCGTAGCAAAAATTTGTTGCACTCTCAATGGTAGATGTTGCACTCTTAACGGTAGAAATAGGTTTTATATCATTACTCTACCTCTATATGTGGTGTTGAGAAAAATGTATATGTTGGAAAATGGACCGATCTTGAGTGTTCAGATCAAAACCATGTTGAACAACAAATAAATGAGGCAAATTAGATTATAGCATTTTTGACACCTCCTTAATTATTTTTCACCAAAAGAACATTTTAAATGCTTGGCATATTGTTTCAAAAAAAATGCTTGGCATATACAAGCTCAAGTACATGCATTTAAATGAAAACATATATATCAAACAGATCCACAAGATAATTACACAATTAGATTTGCAAGCACGCGTACAATATAAATGCACAAGTACATGCTTTTTGACAAAATTTAATTCATTTTGATTTCAAATCAAACTTAACATGAATCTTAAAACAAAACATCTCATGCAAATAAATGAACAAACTACAGTCTTGTCATTTACAAACATAAAAAGGAAAAAGAACGGCAACAAAATACTAATCTTATTCAACTTTTGTAGGGAAACTTTTTCAAAATCTTTATCATCTATCTATCTATCTTCTTAGTAAATACTTATAAGCCAAGGGTTAGCAAGATCCAATTGAACCCTAAGCTTCGTTCTGTCTATGTCCCATTTCACCCACAAATTACATATTTGTTCGGGTCTAAAATTTAAGGATGGGTTGGAGTTTGGTGTAACTCGTCCCTTACTCATCTACCCACCCATAATTCTTTGCTCTATTAATGATGTTAATTTACTTTTCAAGTGACTATTCAACTAGATTATTTTATAAGCTCTATTAATGAGGCATATAGTTACAATTTTGTTTCAATTATCCTTTCAGACATTCCTCTCTTGTCTTAATAGATCTGGTCTAAATTTAACCCATAGCGCAACTATTTAGTTCAATTCTAGGAACGGTTTTGGATCTACATGCCCAATAAAAATTAAGGGTTAAGTCAGGGACAAGTATCACATGTCCCTTGCCCACTTCGTAAGTTACAAATAAATTTTGTTAAATGAGCTTAAACCTCATCCAAAAAGTTAGCATAAATGACAAGAGTTTTCGAAGACATTTATGTATCCCAAACAACCTAAAAACAGGAATAATGCAAGACTCTGGTACAACTTCAAAAAAATTGTCATCAAAAATGATAAGCACGACAAATCAAAAGTTAATCAAGACTAAGTATAGTATCATTTACCTTCTTTATTCAATTTTCATTTCAACGATTTTCATTCTTCATTCTATAACCAAAATAAAAAATTCCAAACAAAAGTTGCTACGATATTCTCACAAAACAAATTATCAAAACTTCCACTTACAATCAATCCAACATGAATATCAACACGCAACTGCTTCAAGAATTCCTGCTAAGTACCTGGAAAATTACAATTCCAAGTACCAATTACTAAAAATCAAACAGTAGTAAACCATAAACAATAGCCAAAATATGTATACAAAATTTCTGAATTAATTTTAAGAAACTAATTTCAATTTGTAAACAAAACAAAAATCAACAACAACAATGTTTTTCACTTTTCAACTTCAAAACACTGACACTTCTAATAAAAAAAAATGTGCATGTGAATGTCATAGTTCAACATTTCACGTTCAAATATCATTTTTTTTCAAATTATTAGTGGCATCAATGTGTACTCGCGGTATCGTGCCAATGCTTCATAGCTTTTCAGATCTCAGTTATAATAAAAAAAAAATTAAAATGAAATTAGAGTGAGAAGCAATGTAACGCAACGTACCATCTTAATCAAGTATGCTTTAGCGTGAAGCATGGAGTTTCGCCAAAGTTGAAATGGAAATGAAATTGTCGGAAATCGGAAAATTGCTTCAAATATCGTAAGAGTATCCAAGTGTAGACATGTGTATTTGTGAGAGACAAAAGATGAAGAAATGGTGAAGAAAATGCTACACCTTTTTCTTGTATTTATATACACCAAGGTATAAAACTAAATTATATTTTACTATATAAAAAAATAAATACTTTTTGACTAAGATAAATAAAATACTATATAAATTATATTTTTTTACATACTATATAACATAATATTTTACTATATAAAAATATATTCTTTTTTGACTAAGATAAAGAAAATAATAAAATACTATATAACATAATATTTTACTATATACAAATTATATACTTTTTGACTAATATAAATAAAATAATTAAATACTATCTAAATTACATTTTACTATATAATAAATCAATACTTTCTTTTACTAAGATAAAGAAAATAACAAAATACTATATAACGTAATATTACATATAATTTTTTTTTACTAAGATGAAGAAAATAACAAAATAATATTTTACTATGTTATTCTTATTATTTTTTTTATTATGTATAAGTCAAAAGGGGGGAAACAAAAAAAAACCGCTTTTTTCAAAATTTTCATTTGGAATTTCCAGGGATTTTTTTTTCTTCAAATTTTCGAATATGAATTCATCCCTCCTCGTTGAAATATAAGCTAAAATAATGATAGTCAATAATATATACACTCCAGTTTTGTCTTATGATGATGTGTGGTATTTTAATAGTATTTTGGCAGTTCAAAGGAAAAAAGTCAATAATATGTAGAAGGTAACTAAGAATTATCAACCCGTTTAGGTTGACCTTGTAATATTGGCTTGAGCCCTGAGAGTGTTCTCCTTCTCAAAGTTTCAGGTTCGATTCTCTTCGATTTCAACTTAGGTGGGCTAATTTAGCCTTTTCAAAAAAAAAAACTAAGAATTATCATTTAAAGTGGTAAAAGAAAAATAAGAGAATGTTGTTTAAATTTTATTTCATTTTCTTGATATAGTTTTGAATAATGATGGTATTTCTTATAAAATATCATTTCTCTTTTTTGAATTTTATATGGCAATTTCTTTCATGATAACGTTCATTGAATGATATTTTTGAAATCATAATTTTTTTTAGCAAAAATTGGACTATAAAAGCATTGCCACACCAAAATATATCAAGTGAAAAAGATATATATAATGACAAAAGAGAGACGTGACCAAAACCTTTTCAAAACCTGGAAAATCTAAAACTTGGCAAGTCAAGTTTGTTCCTAACAAAATTCTCTAATTTGAGTAGGAATAGAGTCCCAAAAACTATAGTCAATGATAGTTAATCCATCATTAGTCAAAATATATGCACAACTATTACCTTCTCTATAAATATGAAAGATATAATCACATTCATATTTCTACATTAAGCCAAAACATTCCTTCAATGATTGCTTATGTTCCAAGGAACAACGATTTTGATTTGAAAGCAAGAACAACTAACTGAGAATCATATTATATCCAAAGGTTTCTCCAACCTTTTGAATTTGCTGCCTTTATGGCCTTCATAACTCCTTCAAGTTCCATAGTAAAAGTTGATGCAACAGATAACTTTTTTGCAAAGCAAACCAGACAGTTTGCATTATTGTCTCTAAAAATGGCCCCACAAGCTGAAATTCCAGGATTCCTAAGGGAAGCACCATCAGTGTTACGTTTCACCCATCTGGGGATTAGAGGATGTCAAATAACTTCTTTCATAGAAGGGGCTCTAGGGGTTGGATCAATGTTGACTCTAAAGACTTTGATATACGTTGAAGAAGATGTAGTCTTTAAAGAATTGTTGTGAGTGTTTTGGTTGCCGTTAATTTTGCTCCACATATCAATAAATTGTTGCGAGTGTTTTGATCAGAATCTACAACAAACTTCATATATAAATGAATATAAGTTAATAATATAAGGAATATCTTTCCTTCTTGAATATCAATTCCCCGTAGTTGTCTTCATATATAGAGATTGACCGTAGAAACCAAATGGTAATGTTGAAAAGGAAAATGTTTGATTTAATTTGTAGATACTTCCATCAGTTTTACAAATTATTTGTTTAAAGGCTCATGTGATACAACAATTCAATTATAATTTTCCGCATCATAACAACGTTTTTTTCCTCCCATTAATGAGGGAAAGTCATAAAATCAAACTTGCGTCTCTCCGTGGGACCAAGATCCTGTAAATTGGAAATTGAATATAGGCTTAAATGCTCTTTTGGTCCCTTAAGTATTTATTTGGTATCGCTTTCGTCCCTTAACTAAATAAAAGACCGTTTGAGTACTTTATCTTTATCTCCGTTACCTATTTTGGTCCCTTCTGTTAAAAAAATCAAAAAAAACGTTAGGGTTTGTATTATTCATCTTCTTCCTCTCCTTCCATCCTCTTCTTCATGATCTTCATCATCAACAACACACCAATCCAGAAAAAAAAAATCTTTTTCAACATCTTCATCAAATCTATAAACATAATCAATTTCATAACTCAATCAATAACCAATTTTTCCATTTAAAAACATCCCTTTCAATCTAAACAACACAATAAGAACAACAAACAAACTCAGGAACCTTCATCATCATCATCTTTTGCATCACTATTTTCTGCAGAGAAAAAAAACCTCATTTTCAACTCCAATCTAAATCTTTATCATCATCATCACCAATCCTTCACAAAAACCCATTTTCGGATCTAAATCCATTATCATCAATCTTTCAAAAAAAACTAACCCATTTTCGGATCTAAACTAAGTTCATGTCACTGTTCTTAGAAGGTGGTTTATTAATGTTTGTGTGAAGATTTCTTTCATAAAGACAAG
>Ga0315915_1006600_pt1 | contig 14125 bp, 18 predicted proteins | sample MpolbnodulesMG_FD_207738 | JGI IMG/M metagenome (GOLD analysis project Ga0315915, IMG submission 207738) | Medicago polymorpha root nodule microbial communities from Los Angeles, California, United States - branched nodules | ecosystem: Host-associated > Plants > Roots > Nodule | place: USA... | reverse complement strand
AATCTTTTCAAAGGGGTGTTTCGAACTTTTTTCCCCTTTTCTCTTAAAATTAAATGTTCAGTCGTGAAATAAAATAGTGAGTCAAACGCTAATCAAATAGCCTTGATCTCCAAAAAATGGCGCGACAAATAATAATTGGGGATTAGGGTGTTACACATTGTTCCTAAAATAAATATTCATGTGTTGATGTTGGATACTATGTTCCAACATGTTTTTGGCATTTTCTCGAGATGTTGGATATGGTGTTCCAACATCCTGGCACGGTTCAGTGTGCTTGGTATTATGCCTTGATGTACGTGCGCTTTATATTATTAAGGAATCCACATCCTCATATCTTGTTGACCAAGCACCCGCATATTTGTTTAGAATCAGTTGTGTTTTTATTCCTAAAGGAGTAACAATATTTTAGGGAAACTTTTGATATGTTTGGCAATTTGTAAAGATGTTCCTACCTTTTAGGACTTTCCATATTTGTTACTGATTCTTGTTACGTAGATCAGTTGAACGATCTCAATTGTTCTGAAGCCCAACAAAGGTTATTTAGCCCATATTGCTTCAGTATATAAGGAAGACTTCAAGATCCAAATCATCATTCAAGCCGTCATTCTAAAAGAATAGTTTTTAGCGTTTTGAGTCGTATTTTTTAACCAAATAAAATTATAATCTCATTTTTAATACAAGAGTTTGTTTATCATTTAAAAACAATTTCAAACGGATTTTTGATTCAACAATCTCCCCCTTTTTTGATTGATGACAAACTTCTTGAAATTAAAATTACATAAGGAGGTTTAGAATAAAAACTCCCTCTTAATTTATGCATCATATTAATTTTGGGACTCTCCCTTAAATTATGCATACAATTTAATATGATATGATTATAAGATGGAAAGATAAAAGGATAGAATCAATTAGCTACAATTGATTCATAAAGACTAGCATAAGCATAATATTAAAATTTCAGAGGATCAATTAGCTACATACACCATGTTTAAGCTCAAAGAAAAGATCCTGGAAATTTCAAAAGGAGTTAAAACTAAGTACTACCTAGTTTTCCAAAAGATTAGACTAAACAATTGTTTATACAAGCACGAATTGCAGACTGATTGCAATTTTTAGAAAGCAGAAATAAAAACATAAGCAGACACCAAATTTTTCAAGACATTTTCTCCCCCTTTTGTCAGCAACCAAAAATGAAGGGGGGTACTGGCAAGCTCAGCCTCAGGCTGGAGGTGGAGGTGGAGGTGGAGCTGGGTCAGAAGGCTCAAGAATAGGAGCAACAGTTACTGGTAGGATGGGATATGCAATCTCAGATTAAAAGGGAGGTGGCAGATTACGAGCAACAGTAGGCAAAAATTCTCCTAACATCCAATTGTTCATAAAATCTTGTCTATTTCCATAACTAGGAACAGTTTGTTGCAAACCAACAATGTTCAGAATCACATCAGCATTACTAGGACCAACAGAAGCAGCAGCAGGTGCATTAGTATTTCCAGAATCACTGTTTCCAAAAGATCCAAGTGAACCAAAAAGGCTAGGTTCGGGTAAGGGAGAGGAAGAAAATGGTTTGTTGAGTTTTGGATCAAGTATTGGTGAAGTAATGAAATTTCGAGCAGCTTCCAACAGAGGGTTATCAGTTGATTTTGTTGGTGAAAGGTAAGAGGTTGAAGGTATGGTATTATTGGTTCGTCCTTTAGAAATACCTTGCATTTCATCATCTGGATGAAATCCACCAGTCATGGAGTAAAAATGATAGGGGTTGAGTTTAAAAGGTATCAGAGAAGCAGGGTCAAAGAACATAGAGTTGAAACCTTGTTGTATATCTTCATTCAAGTTTGGCAAAGGTGAGGATTGGTGTTCAAAATGAATGAGACTAGGGGATTTTCTAGGTGAAGGAATGAGAGGGGTATTGTGATCAGGGGTGAAGTTATCTTCAGAAAAAACATGATCATCTTGCTGAACATTCTCAGCTTTATCCTTGTTCTCATTTCCTGGTTCTTCCTCAGATTCAGAATCATCTTTAGATTCTCCAGTTTCAGCTTTGGATTCTCTAGATCCTTCCTTAGGACACTCAGGTTCTGGCTCAGGAGTGGTGTACACAATCTCTTCAGAAGAGGGCTCAGAAGTTACAGCATCTGACTCAGACAGGTCAGGCTCGTCCTTAGGTAATACATCCTCAGCCTCAGCCTCAAGTAGAGGTTCACCTACTTTACCCTTTTTCTTGACAGAACCACTAATCTTATGTATTGCAGTTTTCTTCCTAGGTGGTTTTGGAATAGTAGCAATACGCAGGCGTCCTACAACTGAACCATCTATCACAGCACATTCATCTAAACCAATTTCATCATCTAAAGGTACCTTAAATTTTCTAAAAATCTTAGTCAACAACATAGCATAGGGTGATGAACGACGATGAGTGGTTGATTGTTTCATGTGTGTTAAGATCAAATAGCCTAGGTTCAGAGGTTTCTTGTTTAGCAAATGATAAACAACAATTAGGTCAGAATTGTTTACCTTGTCCCAACTTCCAGCTCTTGCGAGAATGGTGCGAACGGTTATGTTATGAAACAAATGACACTTAGGATTGAGGTTGGCAGCAGTTGGACGTTCATCAAAGCCTTCTTTCAAAAAGCTTGCAAATACATCATCACAGTCTAGCATGTAATGATTGGACTAGTTATCACCATAGAGATGAACACCTTTGTTCTCTTTGTGAAGAAGGTTGCAGATAATCTCTGGAGTGAGCTTGAACGATACACCCTTGAGAGTGACCAAGACATGGCAGTTTGATTTAAACTTAGTAGCAGCATAGAATGCACGAGTGAGACGTGCGTATTGTAATTCCTTAAGAGACAAAAAGTTGGTCCATCCAAAAGCATCAAAGTGAGGCTTTAGATTCTGACCTCTTGCAGCCATATCATCCAAATTTACTTGCCTTCCATTAGCAATAGCTTTGTTAGCCCATTTACTTAGATAATTAACCTTGATATCAGGATCACCAAAAACAATGTCCAGTGAGGCAGCTTTAACTTTCTTTTCAGAGCCCTTATTTGCTTGTGCTCTTGGAGAGCTTGAGCTAGAGGTTTTAGATTTTTTCTGAGGTTGAGATGACTCAGCAGTTTGTTTCCTCTTTTTGGAACCAGATTTCTTTCGTTGTTTCGATGGAGGAGGAGTGGTTTCAACCGAGGTTTCAACAACCTTTCTTTTGGGGGTTGATTTATGAGGTTGAGGTTCGACTGTTTCAACAACCCTAGGTTCGAGTCTTTCACCATCAGAATAAATGACATGCACATTAGCGTCAATCTTTGGAGGTTTATTCACAGACCGCATCCTTTGAGACCTTCTAGAGGGAAAAGATGACGAATAAGTTGTAGATTTTGATTTCTTTGGCTTAGAACTTGTGGATTTAGAAACCGAAGGTGAAGGAGCTTTGGAGGTAAACTCAGTTGGCAAGGTTTGGGATCAGGAGAAGAAGGTGTTTTGGATGGAAAGACAGTTGTCATTGGTTTGGGATTGTATGCTAAAAAAGGAATCAGAGAAAGATTAGTGTTTGGTGGTAGTGATTGTGGTGGTGACACGGTTTGATGGGAAGGAGAGGGAAGTGTTTCGGTTTGGTGAGGAGGAGACGGAGGTGGTTCAGTTTCATGAGGTGAAGGAAGTGGAGGCAAGATTTCATTTTCCATTTTGTGAAAAAAGATTTGAGAAGTTGTTGTGTGTTGTTGGTTCGAAGGAGAAGAGAAGAAGATGAAGAGTTTAGTAGAGAACAAAAAAGCAGATTTTGTTATAAGATTAAAAAAAAATACAATAATGATAAAAAGGACACTTTGCTTGAGAACACGTGAGAGAAAAAGGTTTGGAAGGAAAAGTTTTTGATGTAAAAGGCATATAATGACATGACCAATAGTGGTTTAGGAGACATAAAAAATGGTACAAGGAGGGAAGTGACAAAGGGTGGTTTGAATTTGAAAATGGATTAAAAAATTGAGATTAGGTGTAGTAAATTTTTTAATCCTCTATTTTAATGTTGGAGAAAAATATAAATGTATTAAAATAATTATTTTAATAAAGACAAACTAATAATAGATAATTTATCTCTTAAAAAATTAAATCTATCTTCTACCAAAGGTTTTGTAAAAATATATGCGAGTTGATTTTCAGTATCAATGAAAATCAGTTCGATTTCTCCTTTCTGAACATGATCTCTGATGAAATGATGTTTTATTTCGATATGTTTAGATATAGAATGATGAATTGGATTCTTAGACAAATTTATAGCACTGGTATTATCACAAATAATAGGAATTTTTGTGTACCTTATTGAGTAGTCTTCCAGCTGATTTTTTTATCCATAATACGTGAGAGCAACTGCTTGTAGTTGACACATATTCAGCTTCAGTAGTAGACAGAGCAATTGTATTTTGTTTTCTACATGACCAACTGACGAGAGCTTGACCAAGAAATTGACATGCTCCGTTTGTGCTTTTTCTTTCAATTTTGTCTCTGGCATAATCAGCATCACAATATGCTATAAGATTAAAATTCTTGTCCTTTCTATACCACAAACCAAGATTAGTAGTGCCGACAAGATATCTGAAAATTCTTTTAACAGCAGTAAGATGTGACTCTTTGGCTGTTGTTTGAAATCTAGCACAAAGTCCCACAGCGAATACAATATCTGGTCTGCTTGCTGTTAGATATAATAATGATCCAATCATTCCTCTGTATTCTTTTTCAGATACAGACTACCTTGTTCTTCTTTGTCTAAGCTTGAGGAAGGATGCATGGGAGTAGACATGATTTTTGCTTCATTCATTTTTTATTTTTTGAGAAGATCTTTAATGTATTTTTCTTGAAAAATAAAAATGTCGTCTTCTTGTTGTTTAATTTGTAAACCCTGAAAGAAGCGAAGTTCTCCCATCATACTCATCTCAAATTCACTTTGCATGAGGTTAGGAAAATCCTCACACATTTTTTCATTTGTAGATCCAAAAATGATATCATCAACATAGACATGAACAATTAAAAGATCTTGGTTATGAATTTTTCTAAAAAGAGTTGTGTCGATATGTCCACGAGAAAAATCATTTCTGAGTAAAAAGGTGCTTAGTCTTTCATACCAAGCTTGAGGAGCTTGTTTGAGACGATATAAGGCTTTTGAAAGCTTGAAAATATGATTTGGTTTTTTATCATCCTCAAAGCCAGGAGGTTGATGGACATAGACCTCTTCATTTAGAAAACCATTTAGAAAGGCACTTTTAACATCCATTTGAAAAAGTTTAATGTGTTTGTGTGCAGCATAAGCAAGTAAAATTCTAATTGCTTCTACAGGAGCATAAGTCTCATCATAGTCAATACCTTCTTGTTGATTATATCCTTGAGCAATTAATCTTGCCTTGTTTCTGACAACCTTACCATTTTCATCCAGTTTACTTCTGAATACCCATCTTGTTCCAATGATGGTTTTGTCTTGAGGTTTAGGTACCAAATTCCAGACTTTGTTTCTCTCAAATTGAGAAAGCTCTTCAGTCATGGCTTCAATCCATGATTGATCAGTGATAGCTTCATTTATGGATTTTGGCTCTATTTGAGAAATCATATCCATGTTTGTTTTGTCTTGGAATGATGATCTTGTTCTTACTTTATCAGCAGTGTCACCAATGATTAACTCTTTACGATGATCAACAACTGATTTTCAACTTGGAGGAATGGATAGATAAGATGAATCTGGTTCGTCTTCATCCTTTTGTTTTGGTATATCAGAAGTTTGTTGATGACTAGAATGATGATGTTCATCTTCATCCTCATTTACATTCTCAACAATAAGATCATTAAATTCATCAAAAACAACATGCATGCTTTCCTCTATACATTTGGTCCTTAAATTATAAACTCTATAACTTTTGGAAGTAGTAGAATAACCCTAAAAAATAGCTTTGTCTGACTTTGAGTCAAACTTACTCAAATTATCTTTGTTGTTTAAAATGTAACAATAACATCCAAAGATATGAAAGTATGCAATGGTAGGTTTTCTATCTTTCCAGAGTTCATATGGGGTTTTGTTTAAAAAAATTCTGATAGTAACACGATTTAAGATATAGCAAGATGCCAAAAATATTTTTCAACATTTGATTCATTTAACATGGTTCCAGCCATTTCTTGTAAAGTTCTATTGTTTCTTTCAACTACACCATTTTGTTGAGGAGTTCTGGGACAAGAAAAATTGTGAGAAATCCCATTCTCTTCAAAGAAGGATTTAAAGGATGAATTTTCAAATTCCCCTCCATGATCACTTCTTACAGATCCATATCTTTTTCCACTAAGACTAGCAGTTTGAATAGGACCAAAGAGATCAATGTGAAGAAGCTCAAGAGGTTTATTTGTGGAAATAATGTTTATAGGATGAAAACTACTTTTAATATGTTTCCCTTTTATGCAAGCTTCACATATGTTATCTTTGTCATAACTGAGTTTAGGAAGACCTCTAACTATATCATGTTTGGATAGTTTTGAAATAGTTTTCATACTTATATGACCAACTCGTCTATGCTAGATCCATTTATCTTTATCTATGGACATGAAACATGATTCAGTTGGGAGTTCATCTAAGAATAAAATATAAAGATTTTTATGTCTTGATCCAGTAAAGATGATTTTTCATGAGGATGATTGCTTAATTTCACATATGCTTGGTTTAAAAATAACTTTAAAGCCACTATCACAAAGTTGACTGATGCTTAGTAAGTTATGTTTTAAACCTTCCACATATTGAACATCCTTAATCTTAGCAGAGTTACTGTTACAAATGATACCCATACCTTTAATTTTAGCTTTATAATTGTTGCCAAACGTTACTGATCCTCCTTCTTTTTCTTCGAAGGAGAGAAAGCATTCTTTATCCCCTGTCATATGCCTTGAGCAACCACTGTCCAAGTACCAATGCCTTTTCTTGGTTGCCAGCATACATTCATGTGTCAGAGGTTAAGAGTAACTTAGGTACCCATATAGATTTGAGTCCTTGAGGGTTAGTGTTCTTGAAACTTTTTTTTTACTATAACATTTGGATTCATGATGACCAAATTTGTTGTAGTAGGAACATTTTCTATTTTTCTTAACTAACAGTTTGTTTCAAGATGTATAGGTTTTCTATAATCATTTGCTTTCTTATAAAAACAGTTATCTTCAGAATGACCATGTTTTCTACAAAAAGTGCATTCCTTTCTTATTTTAGGAACTAAGATTTTTTTACCCGGTTTAGGAATAAAAAAGTCTATATATTTTTTGCTTCTTTGAAATGTTAAAACCTATTCCTGTTTTATCAAGCATTCCTTTTTGGGAACCAATAATTTTTTGAAATGTTTCGGTGGATTTAACAAAACTAGAGATGTCATTTTCTAATCCTTCTACTTGATTTTTCAAAAATTTATTTTCCTCTTCAAAAGTTTCAGTAGTTTGTTCAACTATGGTAATATCATTTGTCAGTTCCTCTACTTGATGTTGTAAGGAATTATTTTCTTTCTCAAATGATTTCAAAGGTAGAGTATTTGAAACACCTTTTTGTTCAGGCAATTTGAGATTAGCTAGCTTTAGATTTTGAATGGTTTGAAGATATTCTTTTGCCATAAGACAAAAGTTTTCTTCTTCAACCTCAATGCCATCATTTGAGTTATCAATGTCATCCCAAGTGACAGGCATTGCCTTTTGGAATGGACGTTTCTTCTTCTTTTCCATAGGGCATTCTGATTTGTAATGTCCTAGCTTGTTGCATCCGAAACATTGAACCTTGCTTTTATCTGTTTCGACTTTTGTGGTTCTCTTCTATTTTGAAATGGTCTTTTGTTTTGATTTCTTCTAAAGACCATTCTTTGAATTTTTCTTGAGATTAAGGCTAGGTCAACCTCATCTTCGGACTGATTGATGTGATCGTCATTTGATTCAAGATCTTGTGAGAATAGTCTCTCATCATGGACCTCATAGTTTTGAGAAGTTTTTAGAGCAACCATCTTGTTCTTCTATGTTGGTTTATCTTCCATGAGGATGGATTCATGAGCTCTTAAAGAGCCTACTAATTCTTCAAGCTGAAGCTCTTTAATATTCTTAGCTTGTGTGATTGTCATAACCTTTGGTCTCCAATTCTTTGGAAGACTTCTTAGGATTTTTCTGACTCTCTCATGAGTTGTGTATGTTTTACCTAGAGAGCGTAATTCATTTACAATAATTGTTAATCTTGCAAACATTTCATCAATGGTTTCATCTTCTTTCATCTCGAATGTTTCAAATTTTTTAACTCCCATGTCTATTTTTTCTTCCTTGACATGACTTGTTCCTTCCTGATGAATCTTTAAAGCTTCCCATATTTCTTTAGCAGTTGTACATTCTTCTACTCTATCATACCCTTCCCTGCTTAAAGCACATGTTGGAAATAATTGAGCTTTTGAGTTTAGAAGTACTGATTCATTTTCTTCTTTTGACCATTCTGCTTGTGGCTTTATCGCTGAGGGTGCGGTTGCTGTACCCGTCGTCATTAGAACAAAATTTCCATTTCCAATGACTGGCCACATATAATTGTCTTGAGATATTAGAAGTAATCTCATCTTTCCTTTCTAATAGTAGTAGTCTGTTCCATCAAAATATGAAGGTCTATTTGATGATCCTCCTTCAGGTACAAACTTTGTTGTTTTTGACAATTTCTTCTTCCTGGATCTTTTCATCTTACACATTTAAGTGCTCTAACCAAGGCAGAGCTTTGATACCAATTGAAGTTGAAGTAAATGTCACTAGAAGGGGGGGTTGAATTTGTGACCCTTTAAAAATTTCTCAATTCTTTTTATGAATTTAGACTCTCAAGTCTTTACTTGGAGTAAGATGATTAGTAACACAATAACAAATATGCAATACTAAAATAAATAACTCGGAAAGTAAACAGTGGAGTTTAAGAGAGACCACACAAAGAAGTTATCCTAGTTCCCCCAGTATGGGTTAGTCCAGTCCCCACAGCTTTTGTGATATTATCCACTAGTTCTTAGGAGTTTCTTCCTCCTCTTTACAATGTGCAAAACAATATGAATTTTCTAAGCCTCACCATGCTTACACTAACACTCAAGCTTTTGAAGAGCTTGAGGTTATACAAATATGTATTCTCTTAGCCTCACCAGGCTTACACTACTGATATTATTAGCTTCAGCAAGCTTACATTATCACTCATGATTTTACAGGCTTGAGGATAATCAAAATGAGATTTGATGTTTGGATCTAATTACAACTTTCAAGCTACTAAGAGAATGAGAGATTGTAGTTTGTAATACTCTTAAGAAGGTGATCCGAAAATATGATTGAGTACTATAAGAGTATTTGATATTGAGATTAATTGATGAATTTTTCACTTGTATGTAGGCTTGTGATTGTTTGTAAAATTCATGCTTTCTTTGTTGAGAGAAAGCTTATATTTATAGCCAGCCTTCATCCTTCAATATCTTCCAGTTGTTCATTCTTGTGTAGACACCCTTGCTGTTGATAGGAATTGCAAAATTGCCATTGGACTATTCTTTTGTACGCTGAGCTTGAGCTTGTCAGCCTCGACCTCAACTTTTATCACTAAGAGCTTGAGCTTGTCTTTTTCCAAGAGCGTGTATGAACAGTGAAAAGTACATGAACATTAAAAAAAAAATTTTCTCTTTACTACTTTTTTCTTACTTGTTCTCCAAGATGCATCATTGTCATTGTCCTTGCAATGCTTTGTCTCCACGACATCATTAATTAATTATATTTGCATACATGGTCACCAAGTCTTGTTACTTTATGACTTTTTTCTTGCTTGCTCATCAAGATACACATTAGGGCTTTGTCATCATCCTTATCTTTAGTCAATGATTAGCACATGATTGAAAGACAATTTTTCCTTCCATTTGCGCATGGCATTTCCATTGTGATGCTTTATGGATTAAATCAATAATCATCCTTTCTTGATTAATAATGAATTACCATCATATTCTTCTTGAAAGCTTGAGCGTAATCATCCAAGGATACATGTTTTAACAATGTGTGAGAATTGGAATTTCCTATCCTTAATAAAATTCACTCAAGAGCACACATTAAATAACCAAATAAAATTATAATCTTAATTTTAATACAAGAGTTTGTTTATCATTTAAAAATAATTTCAAAGGGATTTTTCCTTCAACAAGGTCATATCAGACCATACTGTTTCAAGTTGCATGGACAATCTAAGCAACCTCATCTGAAACCACCCAAGAAGAAGTGGATCCCAAGATGTGTTAACTCTGGGTTGATAGCTCACACCTCCCTAAGAGCATCATCTAAGGAAGACTGGTATTTTGACAGTGGTTGTTCTAAGCACATGACTGGTGTTGATAAATACCTTGAAGATGTGAGACCTTATGCTAGTAGCTATGTTACTTTTGGTGATGGAGCTAAAGGAAAAATTCTAGGTATTGGTAACTTGATCAAGCATGGACTGCCAAGACTTGATAATTTGTTGTTAGTGAAAGGATTAACTGCTAACTTGATTAGCATAAATCAGCTATGTGATCAAGGATTAGAAGTAAATTTCAGTAAGCCTGAATGTCAGATTACTGATAAGAAAGGTGAAGTTCTTATGAGAGGCACCAGGTCTAAGGACAATTGTTACTTATGGGTATCTCAAGAAAAATCACTTCTTTCAACCTGTCTTATGAGCAAAGAAGAAGAGGTCAAACTATGGCATCAAAAATGGGGACACTTACATCTGAAAGGAATGAAGAGAGCCATTTCCTCATAAGTTATTAGAGGGCTTCCTGATCTCAAAATTGTGAAGACATCATATGTGGTGAATTTCAAATTGGTAAACAAACTAGAATGTCTCATTGAAGGTTGGAACATCAGGTAACCTCTAAAGTTCTTGAGCTTCTGCACATGGATTTGATGGGACCTATGCAAGTTGAAAGCATTGGAGGAAAAAGGTATGCTTTTGTAGTTGTTGATGATTTCTCAAGATTTACTTGGGTAAATTTCATTAGAGAAAAATCAGATACCTTTGATGTTTTTAAAGATTTGTGTGCACAACTGCAAAGAGAAAAAGATAGTGCCATTGTGAGGATCAGAAGTGATCATGGAACTGAGTTTGAGAATGCCAAGTTTAATGAATATTGCTCTTGTGAAGGAATCAAACATGAATTTTCATCTCCTATAACACCTCAGCAAAATGGTGTTGTGGAAAGAAAGAATAGAACCTTACAAGAATCAGTCAGAGTTATGCTTGATGCAAAACATCTACCTTATCATTTTTGGGCTGAAGCCATGAACACAGCATGTCATATACACAACAGGGTTACCCTAAGGTCTGGCACCACAGCAACCTTATATGAGATATGGAAAGGAAGAAAACCAATTGTCAAATACTTTCATGTCTTTGGAAGCAAGTGCTACATATTGGCAGATAGAGATCATAGAAGGAAAATGGATCCCAAGAGTGATGAAGGGATTTTTCTTGGATACTCTGCAAACAACAAAGCTTAAAGATTTTCAACTCTAGAACCAAAGTTTTTATGGAATCCATCAATGTGGTGATAGATGATGTTTCTGAAGACAAAGTTTCAGATGTCGAAGCAGATGTTGAAACATCATTTCAGGAAACAAATGCACCTCTCCAAGTGAATGAATCTGAGACTGAGAAATAAGTAACTGAGCAGACTGAAGAAGATCATGCACCCACTAGTAAAGGTCCTTCCATCAGAGTCCAGAAGAACCATCCTCCAAAACTCATTATTGGAAATCCTTATCAAGGGATCACAACCAGAAGGTCCAATGGAGTTATTTCGAACTCTTGTTTTGTGTCCAAGTTTGAACCAAAGAATATCAAAGAAGCTGTCACTGATGAATTCTGGATTGAAGCAATGTAAGAGGAATTAAATCAGTTTAAGAGAAGTGAAGTATGGGATCTGGTTCCAAGACCATAAGGTATGAATGTTATTGGTACAAAGTGGATTTACAAGAACAAGTCAGATGAGAATGGAATTGTGACCAGAAACAAGGCAAGGTTAGTTGCTCCAGGCTATACACGAGTAGAAGTCTTGGACTTTGATGGAAATTTTTCTCATGTTTCTAGATTTGAGTCCATAAGGTTACTTTTCGGAGTGGCTTGTATACTCAAATTCAAACTATTCTAGATGGATGTAAATAGTGCCTTCTTAAATGGTCACTTAAATGAAGAAGTGTATGTTGAGCAGCCAAAGAGATTTGTGGATCCTAACTTTCCTAATCATGTCTATAAATTGAAGAAAGCTTTGTATGGCTTGAAGCAGGCACCTAGCAGCATGGTATGAGAGACTCACACAGTTTCTTGTCAATCAAGTATACAGAAAAAGAGGAACATACAAGACCATGTTTGTGAAAGATGATAATGGAAGACTGATGATAACACAGATATGTTGATGACATTGTTTTTGGTGGGATGTCAAACAAGATGGTTCAACATTTTGTTCAGCAAATGCAGTCTGAGTTTGAAATGAGTCTTGTAGGTGAGTTGACTTACTTTCTTGTCTTCAAGTCAAACAAATGGAAGATACTATCTTCATTTCTCAGAGTAAGTATGCCAAGAACATGGTGACAAAGTTTGGTATGGATAATGGTAGTCACAAAAGAACTCCAGCTGCCACTCATTTGAAGCTGTCAAAAGATGAAAATGGTGTTACTGTTGATCAAAGCATGTACAGAAGCATGATTGGAAGTCTATTGTATCTTACTGCAAGCATACCTGATATCACTTTTGCAGTAGGAGTGTGTGCAAGGTATCAAGCTGAACCAAAAATGAGTCACCTCACTCAAGTGAAGAGAATCCTGAAGTACATCACACTACTACAAAATTGGGAAAATATAGCGCCTCATAAATAGCGCTTTTAACACTAAAGCGCTATAAATTAAAACACGGAGGTCTTAGCTAGCGCTTTTTAGAAAAAGCACTATCTATCCTTTTAAGTATATATAGCGCTTTGTATTGAAAGCGTCAGTATAGGTTAAATTAAAATAATATATGTTTAAATAAAAAACATGATTAATCGTATATGGCGCTTTTTATGAAAAGCGCTATATATAAATCAACCTTAAATAGCGCTTATAGGTTAAAAAAAACGCTATTGTATGCTTGAGAAAGATAGCGCTTATAGGTTAAAAAAAGCGCCATTTTATAAAGTGATTTAATGTACATTAACTAACAGGTCCCCTGTTCGATCCCTAGCATATTTCAATTTTTTTTTTTTGAATTTTTATGAAAAATGGATTGCTGTAACAAAGCAAACCTTTTTTTTTTTTATTCAGAGCAAACCTTTTTTTAATATTTTTATCATATATATATTATATATAGGGTTAATTAAGTTTTTAGTCCCTATAAATATTCAAAGTTTTTAGTCCCTAAAAACAAAACTGTGAATATTTATAGGGACTAAAAACTTAATTAACCCTTATATATATAACAAACTAAATCCAAACTTTGTTATAACAAACTAAATCATAACTTTTCCAAAAAAACAATATTTATAGGGACTAAAAACTTAATTAACCCTTATATATATAACAAACTAAATCCAAACTTTGTTATAACAAACTAAATCATAACTTTTCCAAAAAAACAAATCCAAACTTTTTCCAAAAAACAAATCCAAACTAAAAAAACAAATCAAATTTCCAGAGCCCACTAAATTCTACTTTTCCATAAATCATATCCTCCAAAAGAAAAATTAGCTTCAAGTTCTCACACAGCTTTTTCACGTTCTTCATCTTCACGTTTTCACGTTCCGAAAATCAACTCCTTTTTCCAAAAATCAAAACCCTAAATCCCCTTCCATCACTCCCTCCCTCATAGATCTCTCTAACTTACGAGTCTTCAAAACAAAACACGCCGGTCGGAAAACGTACGAATTGGGTTGAAGCGTTGAACTCAACTCGCCGGAAAACGTCACTGGAGTTAGTTATCAGCCACCAGAGTTAGCTTTCTCTCTCTTTTTCCTGTAATTTCTTCTTTAGGTATCTCTCTTTCTCTTGTTTTCAATTTGTGTTTGTGATGTTGTTGTTAGAAGATTTTAATGTCGTTTAGGGGTTACTGGTGGTTTACCCAAAGTTAAATTCAACAACCCATTGG
>Ga0315915_1006598_pt1 | contig 14129 bp, 9 predicted proteins | sample MpolbnodulesMG_FD_207738 | JGI IMG/M metagenome (GOLD analysis project Ga0315915, IMG submission 207738) | Medicago polymorpha root nodule microbial communities from Los Angeles, California, United States - branched nodules | ecosystem: Host-associated > Plants > Roots > Nodule | place: USA... | reverse complement strand
CCGCCACCTATTTGCATAGACTACAGATGTAAACAAAGCCTTTTTTATTTCATTTTTACATAGCACACCTGGTTTTGTTTGGGTGAAGTATTTTTGTTTTGAAGGAATAAAGCGAATCCAAAAAAAGAGTACAATCTCTGATTCCGCAATGGGAGAAGAAGAAGAACGCCTGGATGTTCTGACGAAAAGCGGTGAGAAAACCGGAATTTCCAAACCCAGGCAAGTAACACTAACACACACTCTCTCTTTCTCTTCTTACTCATTCAACTCATAACAAACAAAAACGCATGCGTTTCGTTTCAGAGGAGAAGTTCATCGAGATGGCGATTACCATCGCGCTGTTCACGTCTGGATTTTCGCAGAGAGCACGCAGCAGTTGCTTCTCCAACGCCGCTCTTCTTGCAAAGATTCATGGCCTGATCTTTGGGATATTTCCAGCGCAGGTCACATCTCTGCTGGTGATTCTTCCTTCATCACCGCCAGGTAATTCAATTCTTCGATTCATTTTCAGTTCTGTAGTAATCCGTTGCACATTTGATCCATCTCAAATGTGTGTTCATCCTGATTAAACATAAATTTGACGTTAATTGTTGACTTTTGATGATCAAGTTGAGTTAATTGTTGATCAATGATTGAGATTGTCATAAAATACATGCAATAGATTTATGTAGTTGTTGACGATAACGTCATGTTTGGATTGACTTATTTGACCTTATCTGTTGTTGAAATTTGGGGCCTAACTCATCTTTGCAAAACCGGTTCATAAGGTGAGGAGTGCCTCCTATCTATCCAATATGGACTTGGGTTTTTCCCAATATCCACTGACATAACTTTTATGAGTTGGCTCAAAGGTCTCAGGTTTGATTTCCCCTTATGCTAATTTCGGCGAATTAAAGTTCATACAGAGCTAACGGGGCCCTGCAAGTGGACGGTGGGATTGGACCTCTTGGATTAGTCGGTCCTTGAGCCGGATACCCAGTTTAAAAAAAAATAGTTTTATGAGACTGTTTGGGAGACAATTTTCATAAGCTTTTTTCAACTTACGTTCTCCAATGTAGCTTACGAAAACAACTTATAGCATATAAAAATAAAATTTAACGTTATTTTATGTTTTGCTATAAAAATAGATTATGCAAGCTTTACCATAAGTGCTTATCATGATAAGAACTTATGCTATAAGCTGCAAATTAGCTATTTTAGAAGTACTTGAGTTCGATTCTGCTCATTGGTGTGTAATATGTAAGTACATCTCTTTGAGTCTTGATCTTGGTCACCACTTAGAGATCCAACTCACTAAACTTTGGAATTCCAATAAAAAAAGATCTGTTTTTATTTTTTATTTTTTTATATATATATTTATGGTTAGGCAAACGATAGTAAGGTATTTTTTTTAGTTTTCTGGGTTTGAACTTTGGATCTCTTGATTAAAACTTTTTCGACGTCCATCAGCCCACCAACCAAGCTACTTGTTTAGGACAACAGATGAAGTTGTTAAAATCTCAATTAGATTTTGGTCTATCCATCAATTTAGAGAAGTCAAATTCTAAAACTTCAGCTAATGCAAAAGTTGAATTTTTTATTTAACTACAAAAAATTTCACTCTCAAGAGAGGTTTTGTGTTCAATGTGTAACTAATATCTTTATTTTAAATAGGAAAGCAAAATTGTTCAGAATGTTTGGAATATGGAGATTGCCTTGGTGATAAACTGTGTAGTGTTGTATATTTGGTTTTTTCAGGAGGGAGCTTGAAGAAGAGTTAGGTGTAACCCTTCCTAAGGATGCATTTGAATTAATATTTGTTTTCTTACAAGAGTGGTAAGTAGTTTATAGTGTATTATTGTATTTTATCAAAATTTTAGGAGTATGGTTTGGTTTTTCTGTGAATATGGTTTGTTATAATTACAAAACTGACATATTGCTTTCGTGCTATTTTCTATTTTCAAGATTTACTTTTTGGCAACCATTTACTTAACAAAAAATTCAAAATAGAAAACAGAACATATATATATATATAAAGTGGCATTCTTGTAATTATAATAAAAACGTATCGACTAAGAATCTAAAATGAAAAGACAAAATAAACATCCTCTAAGTTCTCATCATAGTTTTTGTCAGAAAAATGAAAAGCTGTCCTACAAGCTAAGCTAAGGATTTGTTTAAAGAGGGTTTCTTTCATACCCTCTTTCACATATGAAGAGAGACTGCTGATTGTTGTCTTTTTTTTCTTCGTTTTTTATTGCATATCGCAGGATGTTTTTCATGTTCAATTAATGCAGTACTTCCATTCTTATGTTATCCATGAACAAACTGATTTTAACCTTTGATATGGAATGCAGTGTCACAAACAATGGAAAGTTCATCAATAACGAATATAATGATGTGTTTCTGGTAACTACTATAGATCCAATACCTCTGGAAGCTTTTACACTCCAGGTGATGATGTTTAAGATGCTTTCAAATTGAACATTCTGCATTTCCCCCTCGTTTTTGTATTGTTCTCAAACTAAAGTAGATTGCCGTGATTATCACTGTGTTTGACCTTTTTTCATTAGTTGATTATTTTAAATTGTTTTGGAAATGATAGAATTTTATGTTTTGAACCTAGGGATTTCCTGGTTTTTGAATTTTAAGATTTGGAACTGATAGTATAAACAATTGTTTCATATCTTCTATACCAAATTCAAGCTGAGTTAGTTAGCTATCTAGTTTCTTTCTAGCTAGCTATTTAATGGAATTCTGTGTTCTAATTGTTTTATAGTTATATTAAGGTGCGTTTAGTCCATCTTTTTTTGGCTTAAAAGATACTATAGAGCTAATGATGAAATTAAACGCTTCAGATGTAAAGTCAATGTTGTTTTGTAATTTTTTTTCTAGCTTAAATGCTGTTTGATAACATGATTTTATCACACTGCACTATAAATGAATGAAATATTTATTTATAAAATAAACGACACTATTCTCATAAAGAATTACTATTAGTAAAAAGCATGAGTTTTTTTTATTATGAATAAAAATTTAAAAATGATCATTCATTTATAGCACATAGTAATCGAATCATAATATTTAAAAGCAATACCAAAATGATCATTCAGTAGAAGTGGACTCTGCAGCTTAAAGGCATCGACGTCCATAACACCGGGTGACTGTGGAGAAGTTGAGTAGACGCAGATGTTTTACAGTGAGGATTTAGTTAATACATGGGAAGGAGCTAGATTCTGATGTAGTTCATGATGCAAAATGAGGTGTATCCTCAAAGAAAGTAACATCTGTAAGGACATAAAACGGTGTGCAGATGGAGAACAATAACGATACCCTATTTGTACTTTTTTTTTTGTATGCCTCGTCTGCTTCTTGCCTTATCTAAAAAAAAATTTGTACTTTTTTTGTTGTTGGTATTATACCCTATTTGTACTTTAGAATGCCTAAGAAAGATACATTTAACAGCCCGATCAGACAAATTACCATGACCTGGAGAAAGATCATGAACAAAACAAGTGGAGCCTAACACCCGAGGGGGTACAACAGACACGTGTTCCTTAGGGAACAAGAGAGAGTGAGGATTCTCATTACCTCATAATACTCTGGAATCAGGATGGCATGCATAACCCCAAAATTTGGAAGGTGAATGGGAATTGATTAATAAGGTCTGTGCTGTATCGACTAGATGACAATGTTTCCGTTTAATAGCATCATAACTAGTCTGATGTGTGCTGCAATGAGAGGACGTAAATGAGTCGATTCATAGAGAAAATTATTCCTTGGCATTGTCAATTTGCAACATTTCAGATTTTCTTCCGAAATTGAGTCATTATCTCTGAGCAAAAAGCTTCAGAGGCACCAAATAATTCTGAATGGTCTTTAAATAATGTAATCCAATTTCAAAGTGCATGTCGAGAAATTTATATCAATGTGACTTAGTAACTGTATCCCAAAGTAGAAGCCACACGGCTAGGTCCCCAGACATTAGAATGGAAAATATTAAAGGGGGACATGTATCTTTTTTTTTGCACTATAAGAAAAGGACATTCTACCATGTTTTTCAAGCTGACAAGGCTCACATTCTAAATACTTCAAATATGAAAGACGAGGAACCAACAACCTTAACTTATCAAGGCGCCCTGTCCCAAACGACGATGGATGAATTCTTTAGATGCAGAAATAGTGCATACAGTGGATTGAGGTTGAAGGTAATAGAGACCCCTTGATTCAAATTATGTTTCAATCGTCTGCCCCTTCTACGGTCTTGTATAGGAGGAGAAGTCAGAAGTCGATGTTATGGAACAATTGAGAGAGACAGTAAGTTGACTAATTGAAATTGAACCGAGAGAGGCAGCATCATAATATTCCAAAAAGACAAGCAGCACATAACAATGCCAAAAGCCAGAAAGTAATTACTCAAAAACCAAAATAGGGAACAAGTCCCAAATAAGGTAAAAACAAGATGCGAGGCCGGCAAACACAATCTAAGAAACAATGTTAAAAATGGCCATTAGGAACGGGTTGCAAGGCTCCCACATGTCGGAGTTTACACATGGCTGCGGTGGCGCGTGGGGGTGCATGGCTGGGTGTCTAGCGACTATGTTATAATTGAAGACCGATTGGTGCTGTTTGAGACTTATGTTAGGTAGTGTGATGATGGTGGTGGCTCTGGCGGCAGTTCTTTGGTGACTATTTCACAATGAAAGGAAAAATAGAAAATTAAGAAAACTATGTCAACAATAATACATATAGAAAAGTTGTATCTATAATAACCTAAATAAATAACAGAAAGATATGATATCATTTGTTTTCGGCTCAATCAATTTTTATACGACGAGAATTTTTAAATAGATCATTGAAATCCTCTAGAGGCATCAGTGACATTGAAACTCTGGTGGTATTCTATTAACAAAATTTGGTTAACTGCAGAATTATCTCGCTCGTGCTCTCTTCTGAGTATGAAAATTGCTAATCTAATTCTATGCATGTTCTTTATATCGTTTATAAGTATGTGCATGATTTGTTATATTGAGTTTTCTGATCTTGGTTGGGGGATCTTTTTATTTTGGCAGGAAACAGAAGTTTCTGCTGTTAAATATATTGCTTATGACGAGTATAAAAGCTTGCTTGCCAAAGAAGATTCAGACTATGTCCCTTATGATGTTCATGGACAATATGGTCAACTGTTTGATATAATTGAGAAGAGGTATGCTAATGTTTAAGATTCACATAAATATTTCTTACATTTGAAACAAAACCTCTTTTAGTCCACTACATAGAAATATCGCTATTATGCTTTGGTTATTATAGATCCCAACTAGTAAGGAGGCATTGTGGGCCCAAGGTTTGGATAGCATACACTAGGATGGATAAGAAATACTAACAAATTTAGGAATCTGTTATCTATTAAGTTGATATTTTTTAGTTGTTGCGTCGCTGTTTTTATTTTTAAATTTCAATTTAGGATTATAAAGTTACTTTTTTATTTTGTTATTCTGATATCTAGGTCTTGAAAAGAGGTAGCAGATCAATTCTGTAACTCTCTTTTTTAATAAGCTAATTCTATATTTTCAGTAATCCTTATTTGGTGCATTGACATTCATCTAGCCATGACAAAACCGATAGGTGTGTTGTGTATCATTAGTATACATTACTTTTGCCTGTTCTAAAATAAACTTGAACATGAGGTGTAGGCAGAAAATAGATTTTATGGAGGGTCACTTGATGACAGTGCACAACTAGGTATCAATTTTTTCCCATCGTTCTCAATTGACAACATTCACAAACTCAACCTTGGTGGTGAGGTAGTCTTTATAGACTTGACCATTAATCCATAACTAGTTATTAGAAGTCCAGGTATTTTAATTGGTTCCATCAAATTTCTTAGCGGAGAAGGGAGAAGTGACATTAAAAAATGGGAGGATTGGTCTTAGGGGAACTTGTAGTACTAGAGGCAGACATGATTAATGACCATCAGACACAAAGCAACGATGAAACACTACCTGAAATGATGTCAACAACGTCCGACTAGTTGTATGTTGTTAGGGCTGACAGTGGGTCGTCTAAGTCTGCCAGACGAAAGCGACACCTGTGCTGGAAGCAGTTGCCGAAGAGCAGGTGTGAAACCCCTCCATGCGCAAGGGTCCCAAAAGGGTGATAATTTGAGGGTTGATGATCTTGACGCGGATGTCCTAGCTCAAGATAATAATTACAAAATAAACATAGGTGGTACTATTCCTATTTACATGAGACAATGTGCTTATATAATCACCCTCTATTAAATATGTAGATCCTAAATATTTTCAACAGTTTCCAATCCTAACTCAAACTGCATAGATTTCCTTTAAAGTGCACATTCCCTACATCTATATTGTCATGTGTTAAAAGCACAACTTTCTTCAAATCTTCATATACTTACGGGTTATGACCATATACTGAGGGACTACTACCTAGCACACCTCTTCGAAAATAATGACGTTCATTGATTATTGTCTTGTTGCAGGTACAAAGAGAATACCGTAGCACGCAGTTTGACTTTACAAAAGCAACTAAGTCGCTATGCACCCGTGTCTCTCAATGTAGAGGTTGTTATGATTTCACTTTGTTTGCATTGTTGCATTATATGACTTCGATCTATCTATCTATCAATTATTTGCTTTAATTCTTTTTATCTTCCTGTGCTTTTGACAATTGAACAACATACAGTTAAACTGTAGCGTTTCAATCATATCATAACCCTCTTTGAATGTGTCTAATTTTTTATTTCACTTTGCACAGCTTTATAAATACATGGAAAGAATAGTAGCTGCAATGTTTTTATACATTTACAGATGTAATAAACAGTTGGAACTGATCTGAAATAGAAATAAATTTCAACTTACCAATGATCTACACTACTGAATGCAAGCAATTCTGAACATAGAGATATAACAGAAATTTAGAGTAGAAGACACATATCTTCCAATATTTACCCCTCGGACGGGAGTCTTATTCTTGTTTGTAGACATTGAAAATGGAAGTTTAACAACCTGATACCAAGAAAACAAATTCCACCAAACAGCTGTAAAAATCAGCTTAAAAATATTTGGACATGCCAAAAACATTACCAAAAAAACAAAACAGATCGATTCTATCTGAAATGGCACCTGACGACTGAAAATCTGCCAAAGTGACTGAGCTTTCGTCAGACCAACAGGACCCTTTTCTCTGTCCCCAAAACACGAGCCATTTCCTTTTTAAAAATACCTGGACATTCTCATTGCTCACTTGCAGTTTCAAGATCTGTGGTTTCTTCATGAGAAATCTAAGAAACTTTTTTCAACACGATTATTTGATCTGAGGAAATTCTTGTGGGTCCTAAATAAATAATGTGCTCACCAAATATGGAGTGAGATCCATATAATATAGCCGACCACATGTAACTTCACTTGACAAAAGTTTGTTGGAAATAATGTATTTGGATTGTGATGTTAGTAGTATTTGTCTTGAATATATGGCCACCCAGTGATATTTTACCCTCCAGTTGTGCTGGTTGGCCTTTCCTGATTCAACTTGTATTACTTTTGTCTGTGGGGGGGGTTGTAGGAAATCCATTGCCCTAGTAGGCCTTTGAAACCATGTAAAGAGAGTAAATAAGTGAGCAGGAGATTCTGATTCTGTAATTGGAGGTGTATAACTCGGTGTACGTGTGTCTATATTGTACCGGTTTATGAAAGCGGTACAAAGTAAATCTGGACCAAGCCCATGTACTCTCAGCAACCTAATGTTAACATCAACAATAACAATTTTCACAGAGGAATTAAATTTTTTCACGTAAAATAAAGATTAAATTTGATCTATCCAAAAAGATTAGTTAGGAGTTATCAAATGGATAATTTGAACCAAGTGCTAAATATTTAAGCTGAATCATAAGAATCTATTAGTTGGTTAGAAATCTATGGTTCTATTTATATGTTCATGGGAATTGCACTGTTACATTATTTTTTTTATTAGAGAAGAATATACACCTCTTTAAGACTATGTACTAAGGTTTTGGATGAACTGTTATTGCAAATAAATTAATAAAATTCGTAAAAAGGCTTGTTAATGAATTTTGAAGGTTATGATATCATTATTAGTTGAGTGTAAGTGTAACAATACATGAATTATTACCAACATATTTATCATAAAATTGTTTCTTTTTATTTTATTGTTATTTTTTTTGGCAGTTGACAGGGCTTACAAATTCGGACAAAGAGGCTCTTGTTTTTATTGTCAAGGCTGCAACTGTTATGGATGAAATTTGTTATCTTCAGGTTTAGTTTACAATTCATTTATAGCAGTGTTTATATGCATTTTTTATGTACTTGTGTGTATTGATTTTGCTTTCCATGTTCAATGTGCATGTTCATATCAAGTATATAAATTCTAATGCTTTGTCTGAGCAAATAATTTTTCACATGCATGTAATAATGTTCCACATGTCATGCTTGGTACCAAGGTTTTAGCAATCATTTTGTGAAATTTGATTGGCAATTCATTCCGTGCTCCAAAAAATCATTCTATATTTCTAACTGTGATTGGTAGAGTAGAATCAGGAAGACAGATGTGTTAGAATAATAGTGTAATAGTGTGTATTACTAAAGCTATTCTGTTCATATCCCTATCAGTCGTGGTACAGTAATCCAGCTCTCAGAGATTGGTTGAAGGAGCATGCTGATACGTCAGAGTTAAATAAGTTGAAATGGTCCTATTATCAGATAAATGGAAGCCCATGGTGAGTCTTCAATAAATCTTTACAACTTATTCCACCAACCAAATGCTACTTATTTATGTAGAAAAACTTAGATGTATAGACTTTGGTGATTTTACATCTCAGAAAATCAACTTGGATTTAAGGTTAAACGCTGGTGTTATCTTTGTTCCTGAGCACAGATTTGAGAATTCTGACTGTCTAGAATTTGGTTTATTTACTACATTTAAGATTATGATTTTCCTGAGAATCTGTTTTCTTAGTCCGGGGCGAGTGATTGCCAACATGATAGTTCCTATTAGCATCATCTGGCTCATTTTGTATTGCACCCATTCTTTTTATCTGATTCATGAAGAACTCAAACAATACCTCAAGTACAAAGAAGATTCACAAATTACCAGGATGGCCTTAGCATTACCAAAGCAGTGATCTTCTTTGGTTTATGTAGTGATAGAGGACAAGGGCATACAGCTTGCCCACCGTATTCCCTCTTAGATTAGATAGGAAGTTATTGACACAACTGTCACTAACTGATTCTGGTGTTCAGTGGACAGTTGTAAAACATATATAAATAGATGTGACACTCCATAATCAATGAACGAAATTACTATTTGTTTTTGGTTTTCTCTATTCTGTGAACACTCTCAGCTCTAACATGGTGCAGGAGTAGAGTAAGGTCCATGGATTTTGGCCAACGACCTCTTGCTCCGCCACCTGAACTGCCGTTCAATCCCACTCCAATTTATAACCAACTCATCCTCTCGCACCCCTTTTGTGACTTAACCGACATCTGGATGCACTTTGTTCTCACTTGCGATCTATATGAGGTTTTAACAGAAGACATTTTTTCCTTTGGAAAATTAAATTGGGCATATTATTGAAGAGGATTGGTTTCTAAAGTTGTCTTTTTAATGCTTGTGCAATCCTTACCTTTTGAGCTCTGTTTTTGCACGCCTCTTGTTTTTGTGCCCTTGCTGTTGCTCCAATATATGCTCCTTACTTGACCTCACAATGGAAGGCGTCCTCCACTGAAGAAGCTTCTGCCATTGCTACTGTGTCCACTCAACCTTCAGTGTTTGTAAAGGAATTTCAAAGCAATCTTTCAATATTCAACCAAGAGACGTGTCTTTGTTTGTGATTTTGGTATTTAAGATTGTGAATCTCTCTCATTGCGTCTGAAACAACAAATTTTCCTCAAAATAGATTGATTGTGTCATGTGTGCGGTGGGATGATTGGTGAAAGTGAAAAAACACAGGGTTGGGGAAGAAGAATCTGAAAAAGGTGGGAGGGTGGAGTTAAACTAAAATGATTAATCTAAAAATTAATCTAAAAAATATGTGGTTTAATTACTTATTTAGTCTAAGATAAATTTAAAATTAAAAGTTAGATGAAACAAATTCATTACATTTATCAATGATCAGTAGCATATGGGTGGGATAGTTGACTAATTTGAGATTGAATTAGTTAATATATTTTAAAATAAATAAAAAATATAGCTAAACTAAAATAATTTATTATAATTGATAAACATATTTAATCGTTCATATTATAATATTTCTTTCCTATTACTTTCTATTCAACCAAACAAAAGAAGAGAGAGAGAGATACACAATTCTCTCTCTTCTTTTTCTTTCATATTTCTTTAATAGCAAACAATACCATAAATCTTCTCAATTTCTCATCTCTTTCTTCTCTCACTCTTTCTCTCTTCTTACTTTCTTCTCACAACCAAACACACCCTTTAGGGTTTAGGAGTTTTGTGTTCCTTTAAATAGGTGTTAGTGTTTAGTCTTTTGTATTAAATTATCATCAAGTCATCATCAATCATGTGATACCATTATCATATTCAAAGTCTATGATTATATTTTATCTAAAACTCACGTTATCATACTTACAATTGTGTGCGACCCTATACTGACCTGTTTCACTAAAGTCTAGATTGCTTTCTTAAATGTATTTGGTTGTGTTTTCTTCTCTCTTTAGATTCTACAACAACAAGCACAAATTGTAGTATAGGTCCCATCGGCGTGTGCTTTCTTAGGATATTCCAACTTCCATAAAGGATACAAAATTATTTCTCAGATGGACGAAATCTTCATGTGCAAACGTTTAGTCTTCACTGAACCAAGGTTTTCATTTAATCAACTCTTCCATTCAAATGTCAGTCAGGGCACAACTTTGTCTCATCCTCTCCCACTCATACCTTTTGTTCCTCCCTTGGCAACACCAGTTGGACTCTACTACTACACCTGTTTTTACCACAGAAAAATGGGCAGAACTACCAAGCACCATTTTCCCACATGATTTGGTTGGGTTGGCCCTTTCTTGAATCCAGCTTATTTCGTATTGAAGCATCAAATCTTTGAAGTTTGAAGACCATTGTTGAATCTTCCTCCTGCACCTCCTGATTGTTGGAAAAAATAGGTAAGAAAGTTGAAAAGAGCTAAGGTCCTGCTAAGGTGAAGGGGGTTGCTATCTCATCACGGAAAAAGGTTATGGAATTGTGCAACAAAGCTATATTGAGTCTGTTGATGAGGGATTTCTAGTTGCAAAACGCACAAATTCTTTCGCTCATCTTGTTAAAGGTGTTTGAATGGTGTTCTCGAGAAATATATAAATATCTTTCTTGAACAGTGCAAGCTGTTTCCTTTAACAACATCCAGGGTAAAACTTATTTATTTGAAAGATCTCTTTTTCCTACATACATGTGTAATTACATTGTTTTCATTCTTCACAGGTCTAGCCTTGACGATGATGAGGCATTTTTGACAACTGCAGATTCAGCAATAAGGCTGCTCTCTAAAGCAACTAGGACAGTTAGAGAGTGGAAGGGTCTGGAATACAGAGCAGCATTTCCCATCCTAAAACCTGCTGGTGCTAATTTCTATCCCCCCGACATGGACAAAATGGTACCGTATGAAAAATTTAGATCTGAATGATTGTGCCTAGATATGATTTATGATAGGATATTATGATGTTGTTAACCAACGCAACCAATCCCATCTAGTGTGAAAAGATTTTGGTTGTGGTGCAAAGCTAAGCACATTTTATCAAAACATTGGTTTGATGTATGCAAATCATGAAAGCTTCTGTTTTGCAGGAGTTCAATATATGGAATAACAGTCTAGGAAAGGATCAACAGAAAGAGGCAACAAGCTTTTTCACTGTTATTAAAAGGCACAGTGAATATATTTTAGATTCTGGTCTGTTGAATGATAAAGTAGGTTCTTCTAAGGAACTGTATACAGTTCCCTATTCTCAAGAGTACAAGTCTCTTCTTACAAAAGCTGCTGATTTATTGCATAAAGCTGGGGACGTTTCCGACTCCACAAGGTATATTGTTCTTTCATCCATTGTCTCTTTATTAAGAGGTTGATTTTCAGCTACATGCTGACATACTTGCATTGTTGGTTAATAACTCATTGTTTTCAAGTGTAGTTTGAAGAAGCTGCTGCATAGCAAGGCTGATGCTTTCCTTTCAAATGATTATTATGACTCTGACATAGCCTGGATGGAATTGGTTAGTCCATATTGTCTAGTTTACTTTTATGATTTAATAACTATTATAAAATTGGCAGTAATTATTATTCAAAGAAATGAAATAAAGAATGGTACCAATGTTCCTTTTCATTTGTCCCTATTCTCAGTCATACATGACATGAAAACACTACACTGCTGAATAGAATCAACCTATTCATTTGTCCCCATTCTCATAGTTAACGATCCTTTATTGTTATTGTTTCCTTTTATATGGTGCATAGAATTAGCCTAATAATTGTATATATTTAGCATTCATATTTTATCTTGTACAATTTTTTTTTTGAGAGGATCTTGTACAAATTATGAATAAGATTAATTGGTCATTAATAGTTGCAATAGTTTTTCATAGACAAAAGCTAGAGGTGCTGGAATCAGCCTAATAATTGTATATATTTAGAATTCATATTTTATCTTGTACAAATTATGAGTTAGATTACCGTAATCAGTTTTTATTCTGTATAAAATTTCTGAATCATGAAATTATTTAGCATTCTCTTCTATGCAGGATTCTAAGTTGGATGTCACAATTGGGCCTTACGAAACTTATGAAGATAAACTCTTCGGATATAAGGTAGCACTAATTATTGAAAACCAGGCTTTGTGCAGCATAAACAATTCAAGTCCCCAAAGCATGATAATGTCCAACTTAATTGGTTTTTTGTTTTTTATTTTTGGAAAATGTTCTTCACAAAGTTAAAACTATTGAGTGAAGCTTTTTGCCATTTCTGGCCAACTGTCAGTTAACTTATTAAAATGTTGGAAAGGACAAAAAATGTTGATTGCATTTATGTAATGTCAAACTTAGATATAAAATTCAAATGTCATCACATGGTCTGTGGTAGATAAAATGCTACGCATTGTTAAGAACGTTAGTATTTACGGTCAAATTTTACACACAACACAAAGACAAACACACTCTTAGTCTTTGATGATGCTTGTGGACATGTACCTTGGTATTCTCGGAGTTTCATCATTGTTCAAAGCACCAGTACATAATTTGGTGATTTACTTCAAACAAGAAGATCCTTGAACAACCATGTGTTACATATTTTTTAAAGAACCTCGTTGCTTTCATATTTATTTCAGTTATCTAATAAATTATCTGAGACAATAGTAACATTAGCCAGTGTGATGTGAACATCCAAAAGATTTGGTGTGAACTGTGAAGTATCTTAGACGAAGCATAAAATAATTTTTCTGGCCATAGAGCTTAATGACTAAGTATTAGTGGGACTAAGCTTGTACTATGTCTATAAGCATCTATTGTATATGGATGAAAATGCAAGGTATGAAATCTATCAACAACTATCAATCATGTTCCAGACAGTGGAAATTGTCTGGAAACTATTCAACATTATCTCACTTGGAAAGACTTTTGTAAAATGCAAGTTTGAAAGTTGTGGAAGTCCCACTTTGGTTCTAAAGACAATATTTCGTCTCTTCATCCCATTGATTTGAGATCTTTTTTCACTCTTTTGGAGTCCCTTTTGTCACACAACTCTCACAATGACATTTGGCTATCTAACCTAGTAAGTTTATCCTTTGTTTTAGGCTACCTTTGAAGCATATATTGGAATCAGGGATGATGAAGCAACAGCTCAGTTGAAACTTTTTGGGGATAATCTGCAGGTATTACGCCTCAAGCCTTTTATATAGATTAAATTTTGTAGTTTTGTTTTACTTTTTGAAATTTAGTGTGAACGATTTCTTAAATAATTCTGCTATTGAAGCTTCTGGAGCAAAATCTTCCGATGGACAGTGCATACAAATCAAAATCTGTGAATGCCGCACCTATTCGTGTCATACAACTTCTATATAATTCAGGGGTGAGTGTTATGAATATTTGATAACTCTTGTGTGTGTGTGTATAACATGTTT
>Ga0315915_1006593_pt1 | contig 14135 bp, 9 predicted proteins | sample MpolbnodulesMG_FD_207738 | JGI IMG/M metagenome (GOLD analysis project Ga0315915, IMG submission 207738) | Medicago polymorpha root nodule microbial communities from Los Angeles, California, United States - branched nodules | ecosystem: Host-associated > Plants > Roots > Nodule | place: USA... | reverse complement strand
TTCAAAAATTAGTTAAAATCATAATGTATGAATTTTTATAAATCTTATTCACCTCTTTAAATATTTTTATAATTTTTGTTTCATTTTAAAAATATTTATTTATTTATCATAATTTATTATGGAATATGAACTTTCTTAAAATAAATTTATTTTTTTAAAAAATATTATCAAACACTTTAACATAAAACGGATTTCGAAATAAAAAACAAAATTTATCAAACAACTTAAACTTAATTTCTAAAGCTCATATTTTTAACTTTAAGTTTAAAGTAACTTTTATGTCCAAAAAAGTTGAGCCAAACGCACCCTTAATACATTGTATAAGATCTCTTCTATTATTAAATTCTATGATATATGTAGATATGATATGCATTTTGTTGGAAAAATATATTATTACCTTTAGTAAATATCAAAGTGTAATTATTCTTTTTAGAGTTGTACATGTAATTTAGAAATTCTATTAATTGAAGTGACTTTATTTTTCATGTTAGTAGAAATTTAAAACAATTATTACAAGTCAATTTTTTATGATTAACTATAAAAGTAATAAAGTCCCTAAAAAAAAAAACTATAAAAGTAATAAATAAAATTGACCAGTGCACAATATAATATTGTATTCTTTTTATCTTTTTTCTTTATAATTTTTTTTGAAAAAAATGAGAAGATAATGCCCCAATAATATATTGTGATAAAATAACAGTCTTTAATTGATTAATTTTTCAAAACTAAAATGTAAAATTTGATAAGATTCAAGTGTCATTGAAGGACATAGTAAGACAAATTTGATTGTAATATTGTATTTCTAATAATCTAATTTGCGTTTATTGATTGACCTATGATTTTACGGGTTAAAAATTATTCATTGATCTCTACTATAGTTAACAAGACCCGTGCATCGCACCGGTCAAAAATCTAGTTAGAATAATTTGTAATTTGTCACTATTGTCAAGCACGTAAATTGAATGAGTTGTTTGCATTTTGATAAGGACATTGAAAAGTAACGTATCCTTAACATATCTTTTCGGTTCTGTAAATAAAAAGAGGTCTGTAAAAAAATAAAAATGTATTTTTTTTTAAGAACAATGTTTTATTTAAATTTTTTAAAAGATAAATATAAGTTGTCGTATATATGCGATACACTCAAATGTGAAAATCACTATCGAATACACGAGGAATCTCAAATCACCCTCCCAAGAAAACACCCACCTAACACTTAGTAGTATTATTGGGCTATAAATTTTTTTTTAAGCTCATACCTTGAGGAGGTCTAGTTCCATTGAGCGACTTGCACACCCCAATGTCCGGCCTGCTTGAAAGTATATGAATAGCAAGGTTTTACAACTCGAGAGTTTACCTCAACCCATTTTGCCTAGGTAAACTCGACCTAAAATTAAAATTATATAGAATTTATTATATGCATGACATATATAAGCTAATATAATATTGTAAATAGATCAATAGTGCAAAATATGACTTAATTACAAAGACAAATTATACCAAACTACCATAATAAAACGTTATACTCAACTTAGCATCAAAATACAAAAATTAACGCTCAAAATCATAAGTTTCATAAGTCTCTATGTTTAAGTCATCCATAAAACCATCCAAAAAATAAACTAGTTAATTTCTTCAAAAGGTCAACAAACACCACCACCGCAACTCTAATCGACGTCGAAATCTAAATTTCCATCGTCGGAATCGCAACCCTAACTAGTACGTGCTCCCCTGTTCATGGTTTGAGAACTTAGAGAAGAAAGAAAAAGAAACGTTTCATCTCATGAACAACGTGTTACTTTAAAGATAACTATTCAGTAAACGTTTCAGTCTTTGGGCTTGTAGAAAAGGAATTGGGTTTTGAAAAAAATTGCCCCGAAAAAAGGATCGATTTTTTTTGTTAGATGTAAACTCGTAAAACTCGTTAAACTCGGTCGAGTTTACCGAGTGTTAACTCGGTCAAACTCGTCAAACCTTCCGATTTTACTAGAAACCGAGTTTACCTCCGAGTTAACACGATTTTGGTACCTAAAAATGTAAATTCGAAGAGTTAACACTCGATTTGGGAAACATTAGTTTTATATTTTCATTGCAACATTTTATACTAATAACATCATCTACTTAATACTATTATAAATAGTATTAAGTAGATGATCTCATTAGTATACAATAATGCAATGAAAATATTAAACAATAGTTTTGAGACTTTTTTTCATTTGCAAGTGACACCTATGGAATGGAGGGAGTAAATGCTAGCAAGAAAAGCTTTCACCTCACAAACACTTAGTATACGGTTCTACACTATTTGAATAAGCTCAATGACATCTTCCTTTATCTTCTTGAAAGGCAACGAACAACATTCATATAACATAACATCAAAGCACAGGACAACACCACAAAAAGCAGGAATTAGTGCAACCATGGACAAAAGCTGGAGAGGTTTGGGGGGTCAAACATGGAACTCAACTCAATCAGTCATTTGTTTGCCATGAAGTAAAATGTTACTTTTATCTTGTATATGTTGAGAGTTTGTGTTTACAAGTAACAGAAAGTAGAAGGATAATAAAATTGAAAATGAAAAACAACTAAAAAAAAAGTTCACTTACATGAACTTATCGAATAAAACAAAGCACTGAATAGCTTGCTTTATAGCAATATCATAACCAAAACTTTTAAGTATTCTGATTTGAGAATACAAACTTATCTTAACTGATTTCAAAGGAATCGATCGATTACATGAGTCTACCAACATAGGTAGCTCGGGGATACTGTTGTTGCAACTGCGGCCATTGAACAAAAAGTTGATCAGCCATCCACAACTTGTATAGGAGCAAGCCACTCAATGAGAGCCTTCTCACTCTTGCAATACTCTCAACATAGAAAATCGATGACCATTTGATTCCTAGTACCTATGCAAAAGTAAAACACATTTCACATCACTAGTAATCAAAAGAATTGGATAAATGGAATTATGTAAAAGATAACAGTGGGATGAAGGGAAAAGGAACCTTAAATATAAATGCAATAACACATAGGGGAATGCAAGTTCCAGGTCCATTGCAAAGGATATTAGCAAAACATCAATTAATGATGTAACCAAATAAGGATAGACATGGTGGTACCACTTCAGGTCTAATTTTAATCATCAGCCATAGTGCATGCACCATTGCAATTAAAGTTGTCCAAACTGAGGTTATATATGATTGACCAACTTCCCTACTACGATAAATCTTCATCAACTGTGCAGTCTCGGCAACGTTTGTTCCAGTTTAAAATCTATTTCTGATCAGAATCTGTTAGCCAGTGTTTACAAGCACGAAAATTTCAGAAATTTTCAAAATGCCAAAACATTGGTTTTATAGCTTCTGAAAGTGCAATCTTCTTAACTTGCCTTTCATATTCTCTCTATCACAAATTTTCATTACACGAGTCTTCAATCTCCTTATTCGTAATTTGAAACAAACATAAATTTTGGAAAATGAAAACTAAAAATAATTTCAGAAAGTAAACAGGATCTAAAATTTCATTGAAATATACACTATATTTCCAATCTCCCAGTCTGCAAGTAGAAAAGCTTCAAGATTTGAAATTTGACAAGTTGCACGATTTGCAAACCAGGCAGAAATATAAACTACTGGTACCATACCGAAAACACCGACTTTCATGAAGATTTATTATTTGATTATAATTTCAAACATGGTTGATATCAGCCAATTGAATGACTACAAAATGCTCGTCACAAATAGACAGATTCCTAAATACACTTAAGCAAGCAAGAACCTACATGGGATCAGGGAGCAGTCCCTTAAATTTAGTTATTCAAGCATCAATTCGTGAATCATAAATAGCTGCGTATACAATCGTCAGTCACGTCTAACATAAAGAGTTTCTTGGTGAAAGCAATCTAAGACATAAAATGTTCAACTTATATTGCTCTAGTCCCTCACACATACCAATCCTGTAACACATATATTGCAACAAACCAGGTAACCAACTATGCAATCTAATATTGCACCCCCCACCCCAACACTCTATAAACAACAATAATGATAACATGAGGGAAAAAACATCTCATTAGATAAAAGGTACTTGTAGAGTGTAGAGGCAAGTTTGCAAAACAGTACCTCAGAAGCCAGAGAGTTTTCCAACGATAGAGCTTTTTGAAGACTCATATTATCGGTAGCAGCAGCAATGTAGACTAGTTGGTGGAAGCAATGTGCGACGATTTTTCGTGTGGAACCACCAGTTTTCGTTAAGCCTAGACGGCGGGGCGTTTTTTCGTATGGATCCACCAGTTTTCGGGAAAAATATTGTGCCTTTGTGAAAGAAAATTAGTTCTCATTAATAAAATAAAAAAATATAGATATACTGTGATTTCTTTATATTTGGTAGATAGACGAAATGATAAAGTCTTTTTAAATTCACACACACAAAATAGATAGAGGTGTCAGGTTCAAACCATGATCATGACGTCTAGTGACAATTTTTACACTTTTGTAAGTTGAATTAAGACTTATGGGACAAATATATTGTGATTTCTAAAAAATATTTTTATTTTTATTTTAATCTCCTAAAATTTTCCTACCACATTTACAAGAATGTCTATAATATTATACAAATCATTTAAAAAAATTATAACTTTTAGAGAAACATTAATTAAATATCAATTTTTAAACGAAAACATAAAAATTTATATTAAATTGATCTCTTTTTAAAAAAAAAATTACAAAAGAAAATTTTATAATGTATTGAATATGATTGCAAAAAATAAAATAAAACTCTAAATAATACACATTAATTGACTTAAAAATGGGGTAAAAAATGGTGATACCAAAATTTTGGGAACCAAAGGTCCAAGGGAAAATTTAGAGGTATTAGAACAAAAGTTTGAAAATTTATAAGGAGAAAATACATATTCAATTAAAAAATATATAATAAATAATATTTTTTTAAGCCAAATAGAAGATATTATAAATAAAAACAAGGGTTAATTATGTTTTTGGTCCCTATAAATATACCAACTTTTCGTTTTAGTCCCTCTAAAAAATTTCTTCAACTTTTAGTCCTTATAAAATTTTCAATCACTACTTTTGGTCCCTATTTTTAAGTTAAATTTTGTATTTTTTTTAATAAAATTGTGTAGAAATGTGTACAATATTGTCAAAAAATTCCCCGAAAAAATTACAATTTTTTAACAAAACATAAATTAATTACGAATTTTTAACCGCCAAAAATATAAAAATTCATATTAAATTCATGTTTTGTTCAAAAATTCTATTTTTTTTGGGAGAGATTCTTATAATATTATGAATTTTTCTGCGAAATTTTATTCAAAAATATGAAGTCTACATATGAGTTTACTTTAAATGAGGGACCAAAAGTGAATATGAAATTTTTTTATGGACTAAAAGTTGAAAGAAAATTTTAGATGGACTAAAATGAAAAGTTTGTATATTTATAGGGACCAAAAACATATTTAACCCTAAAAACAAACAGAGAAGAAGATTGGGGGCATTGAACCTGACCCAGGATAACCAAAATGAGAGTACATCGTGATAAATATGTCCAAGTGGAACTACTCTAATTTATCCTAACAAAAATATACTAATCACTGGCGCACCCCAGCGAACCCGCGTACGGACGCGAAACCAGGTTAAAAAAAAAGCGTGAAAAGTGGACATCCGCATAGAATAATTAGAGTTTAAATTGGCGAATGGATTGACCATCAACACAGTAACCAATCCAAGTGCCAACAACCCCCTGAATCAACAGCAGGCATAAAATGCTCTTTCGAGCAAACAACGCATAAGAACTCAGATCGAGGGATGAGTTCAATACGTCAGAAACCAGACTCTTTCGGGTTAATCGAACCATACCCTTTCGGGTTAAACGAACCAGACCCTTTCGGGTTTATGAAACTCAACCACTGCAAAAAGGTACAGATCCGCAGCCATCCCTAACCTCTGCTAAACAAGAACCAATAAAACACAAACCAAACGCACGAAGCTACTCGGCCACCGCAGCCCCACAACAACCACCGGCATAAACAACCACAACCACCACATCCATACGACAATGAACGATCCGGGAGAGCGTTGAAGGAGGGTTAATCGTGGATGAAAGAGATGCAACACACCCGCAACCACCGAAAACGAAACAACTATGATCGAGCACCAAAACCAACATAAACCGGATCACAGCACCTAAAAACAAACAAAAACCTTTCGGGTTTATGAAACTCAACCACTGCAAAAAGGTACAGATCCGCAACATCTCCAACCTCTGCTAAACAAGAACAAATAAAACACACGAAGTTACTCGGCCACCGCAGCTCCACCACAACCACCGACATGAACAACCACAACCACCACGATCCATAAAACAACGAACGCCAAGAGAGCGTTGAAAGAGGGTTAATCGTGGATGAAAGAGATGCAACACACCCGTAACCGCCGGAAACGAAACAGCCATGATCGAGCACCAAAACCAACATAATTCGGGTCACAGCACCTAAAAACAAACAAAAATACAAACAAATTGGAAAAAACACCAGAGCACGGAAACCGGAGCTCCAAAGCAGCACTGGTGACGCCACCGCCTCCACCAACACAGCAGACCTGAACCGAAACAACCACGATCAACAACAGAACCAAAAGCGCGATCTACGACAAAACACGTTGGAAAGAGAACTGCGAGCACGAATCTGCAGCAGAAAAGGCGATTTGGAAAGAAGGAGAGCCGGACCGGAGGAGGGACGACGGTGGTGCAGAGGTTGAAGTTCATCGCACCACCCCTAGTGGAGGTTACATGGTGGAGGTTTATGTTTGGATGTGAGGAGCAGGATAAGAGAACATGTCGGTTTGGTTTTGGTTGTAGAGATAAGGCAGAGCATGTTTAGAGAGAGGTTTTTCTTGCAACTATGACTTTTCATATAATAAATAATAGATTTCATGTTCTCTTATATTTTTAATTTTTTTTTTCGTCAAGTAGTATGGTGACTAGAAATTCATTTCTTAAGATCAATAGATGGAGAATTCAGTATTCAAACTACAACTTTTGTATATACAATGTAATGTCCATACCAACTAGTTAAGTTCATGTGACTATACACAATCCTTCTTAAAAAAAGCGTCCATATTTAAAAAAGGAATAATTAAATAATTGATCTTTATAAGTATCTATAATTTTGTTTTTGATGTTTATATAATAAATTCACAATTTTTAGTCACTGGGACATTTTTCTTTCGAATTTTAGAGAAAAAAAATGCTTTTTTTTTTCTTTTTTCACAAAGCCTAAAAATGCTGGTGAATTTTTTTGCAAGAGCTTAAAGTGTTGACGAAAAATTTCATTAAAAATTGCAATGTTTTTGAAAGAGTTAAAAGCAAAATTTTGAATATTTTAACCTTACTTACTTTGTTTTAAAGAACAATTATTTACTTATGTGTTTTGCTGATGAGTGTCCTCGAACACTTTTTAAATATTTTAAATTAAGTCATTCTTTAAAAATTGTAAAGTTTTTGATTTATAATATATAGATTACACAAACTTTCATAAGAAGTTATCATCTAAATAGTTATTATTTAAGCTTTTAAGATTATCAACATACAACTTTTAAGATTAAATTTTTATGTTTAATTTTATATCTTGTGCACGAAGGAAAAGGAAAAGTTAACATTTTCCTTACAAACCCTTGAAAAAAGCATGTGATTAATGTGGAATAGTCAAAGTGAAGGATTTTGTTTTAGATTTTGTGCGCATAAATATGTCTGAAACATCATTAGCGGCGGAAACTTAAAATTGAGGAGGAGCTGAATTCAATTCCATCAAACATGAATGGGAGATATCACCGCAACAAATCACAACAACAACATCGTACCAAATCGAAACTTCGCTACGTTAACAAATCCGAACTTATTGTTTCTTCACCTAACTCTGTGGCGGTTGTAGAGCCAGTTTCCTCTGAGGATGTTATTGTCAACAACAACACCGTTGATGACGTGGCCAGTTCAAGCAAGACCAAGGAAGAAGATGATTATGATAATGGTATGGATAATACTAATAATCTTGATAAGTTGCTTACTGATATTCAACAAATTGAATTATCCGAGGAAGAGATCACAATCAATGATCAATTGCAACAAGACGAGGTAATTATCAATCTAATTGGATTATTGCTCAATACTCAATATGATTTACTTTACCTTTGATGTTAGTAGTAGTATTAACATGTTTTGCAACCTACCAGGCACCAAAATTAAGACCGTGTTTCGATAAATCATCATAAGTGCTTATGTATAAGCTATAAGCTGTTTTAATAGGCTATCTTTAAGAATTTATAAAAATAAACTGATAAGAAGAATGCCATAAACTGTTATCATAAGTTTTTTTCGAACAGTCTCACAATAAACTATTCGCAGGACTAACAGACATCGCTGATAGTTTACGAAAAGAGAAGTAATTGAATATAACTAGAGAAGAGGGAACATGCATTGTTAATGTAAACTAGTTTTACACGGAAATCCACTAAGAGTTGTGTATTTGTCTGTTATTGCTAAAAAGCTGTTACAATATAGTTTTACATTGCAATATGATGGATTCTTGTTAGGTGGTGGTTTAAAAATAATTTTACATGGTCAGTTATCCATATTCATTAAACTCATACAATTATAAGTGTCATTGTCGTGCCGGTAGACACTGATACATCACACACTTGTGACGAGACTCGTCTTCAATTTGAACCTCTAAGTGACATTTGTTTCTTGATTATCAATTATTTTCCTAAGTGTGGGATACTAGCTATTCTTGCTTAGTTGGGAATACAAGGAGTGTTTTCAACCAAAGGAAGGCAGTATTTCGTTGAGAGGAGGTGGAAAGTTTTAGTTTGGAGATAGTTAAAAACAGAGGTAAATGTTTTGACTACACAATGGATCATTGGTGTAGTAAACAGTTAGCTTGTTTCAGGGTTCAAGATTGATTGCGGCGTTTTATATATGATGCTGCTTTTGCATAAGGAGAAACGTGATGGAGGTTAAAATAATTTTTCTAAAGGAACAAATGGCGACTGTCATGTTTTTTTATGAATAATAATGTCTTGAATGTTTCTTAAGATGGTTGGTTCAATGGCGATTGCATTACTACTTTGTTTGTTTATGCTGAATGGCTTAAAAGAAGAATATGTGTTGCAGGAGAAAATAATGTGATTGATGCCTTTACTGTTTTTGGTTTTGAAATGTGCATTTTATTGCCTAACTTTGGTAAATTTTATTATGTATTGGTGTATGTATAGGTGTTGGAAAAATGGCAGTCAATGAGTATATCTGTATTGTTTTCTTCCTCCACTAGAAGCACAACCTATGGTTTCTTGTAGTATATTATAGTTATTTTTAAAACTGGCGCAACTTTGTGCTAGGAGACAGTTTCACGTGTTAATTAAACTAAGAAGGTGGTGACATGTTGTAACTCGCAACAGAAATCTAAATAGAGTAAAAAATATACGCAAATAGCAACAACAATGGTTTATTCACGAGGTTCTACAACGTAATTATGTCTCCGGTGTCCTGAGAACAGAGCAGTTAGGTTTTCTGTTATTTCAAAGTTTATGATTACATTTACAACTCATATTTAAACAGTAGATATTACATCATTAAACCATGTACCATACCACTCTGCTCCACTGCGCTCTAGCGTCTGTCCGCTTTTCACAAATAAGAGCCATAACAACATATGTGGTGGAGCAAAACACAATTTTCTGATTAGTAATAGAGATAGATGGACGTGACATTTTGAAATTTATTAGGATGCTGAAAAATACCATTGCACTCGTGGTGACGACTGCATTAACTGAATAATATTTTATGTTTTGCAGTTACTTGTGGTGGAATCAATTTATGGAGAAAACGTTTTCAGCCTTGATACATGGAAAGGCCTGCGTTGTTTTCAGGTATTGATCTATGCCAATAACATAGTTTTGGCAAACTTATCTTTGTTTTTAATTACAAGAAATTTATCTGAAACCTATTCATGACTCTTTTTTTTGCGTCCTTTCCTCAGATACACATAAACATTGATGTTTTGGGTGAAATAGGCATTACTGCGAAGGTTAACTCTGTTAATGAACTTGAGACATTAAGCAACATTTCAGACGACTTCTTATACTCTTTCAAAGTTCAATATCTTCCACCGATTGTTTTGACATGTTTATTACCTAAGTCGTATCCGAGTCACCAACCGCCTATATTTACAATCTCTGTTAAGTGGCTGGAATCTGCGAAGATTTTAAGTTTATGTTCCAAGTTGGATTCAATATGGACAGAACAACAAGGGCAGGAAGTGATTTACAGTTGGGTAGAATGGTTACAAAATTCTTCTCTTTCTCATTTGGGATTTGATGAGGAGATTAGATTAGGTCCTTATGGTGTGAATCGTGTTGCGGATGCACGTGTGGTTTCGGGAATTGGATGCATTGATGCTGATATTCCTTTTTTACAAAGCTACAACAATGAGAGACTCCATCAAAACTTCCTTAAAGAATTGCATGAATGTTGTGTTTGCTATAGTGAATATCCAGGTTATTTTCAATATATGCTTGACTTAATATTCCCACTATGCTTGACTTAATATTCGTAATTGATGCTTTTTCCAGTGCTTGCTCAAATCAAATTAACTTTGACCATGGTTTTTATGTCTTCCACTTTATCCACCAATTTTTTTTATTTAATAATTTTCTTTGTCATCCAACAGGTACCGAATTCGTCCGGTTACCATGCAAACATTTTTTTTGCCGCAAATGCTTACAGACCTTTACACAGATACATGTAAAGGAAGGAAACGTTAGTAATCTTCAATGTCTTGATGCAAAATGCAAGGAGATGATTCCACCAGGACTTTTAAAACACTTTCTTGGCGATGAGGAATACGAACGTTGGGAATCTATGATGTTAGAGAAAACACTTGCATCAATGTCTGATGTTGCTTATTGCCCGAGATGTGAAACGCCCTGTATAGAGGAGGAAGACCAACATGCTCAGTGCCCAAAATGCTTTTTTAGCTTTTGTACCCTTTGCAGGGAACGCCGCCATGTTGGCATTGCATGCATGACCCTTGAAATGAAGCTTCAGCTTCTTCAGGTATGATATATATGTCCAGAAATCCATAGGAGCTGCTTCATTTTATTTGATGTTTGAGTTTCAATATCTTAATTATCAGCTCAAGCTTTATTCATAAGAATCGTAAAGAATACACTTAACCAGTGATGTCAAATGGTGGCGCTATACCATAACACATTTTGATTAACTCACTATCAAAACTGCGACACTACCTACTTTTGCTATTAGGGCAATAGTGTCCGCTACTCCAGTTTTTAGGGGCTTTAGAAATGATAAATTTGAAGAATCTGCATGTGTGCCAAATATGGCCTTTTTTTATAAAAGAAAAACTGAAGAATCAATGAGTATTACTTATTTACTCCTATTTGCTGTAATATGTAAACCTTGCAATATGTAAGCTACACTCTGTCTCCATTCCCTTTTTATTTGTATGTAGGATGTCATTTTTTTTATATATAATAATTGACTTATTTCAACCGCCATGTGACTTTGCTATTCACTCGCAACACTATCTGCTATATGACATAGAGGATTTTTGGTGTTCCTCAATTTTCCGCAATCCGCTACTGATAACACCACTCTTAACTTAATCTTTGCCAGCTATGCCAATCATGTTTGAATCTCCCTTTGAAAATATCCAAACCATAGTTTGTCCAAAAGCTTTTTCCCAAACTATAGCTTTTGGCATTCCAAATGGGAATCCAAACACACATTTATACTTAGTTATTGTAGATTTGATAAGAGTTCTATGTTTTTCCTCGTATATTAATTTTGACCAAAAACTTCGGAAATTTTTGTGGTTGAATAATATCCAATTATGAACTAAATGATAGAGTTTTCTAGTTTTCCTTACATCAACAACATAACTGTTTGGATCTTGTTCTAATTAGAATTTAGGATGATCCACTAGTTGTACCTGTGGGATTTCCTCATTAACTGTAATTATACGAGGCGATTATTTGAATGCTGGCATGCACTGTGTCGTAGTTTCTAGATGCTGTAGTCCATGATGTCCACAGAGACATGTACTTTGGCATGTGTTTTTCCTGTAATTTTTTTAACCTGAAAAAGGCTTCAATTTTTCTGGATTTCGTCCTTGTCATAGGATCGTCAAAATTCATCTCGTTTAAAGGTGAATCAAAGGCAAATTGAACTTGCAAAGATCAATGAAATGCTCAGTATCAAAGCAATTCACCGTGATTCCAAGTTGTGCCCTTTTTGTGATATGGCGATTTCTCGAACTGAAGGTTGTAACAAAATGAAGTGCGGTAATTGTGGAAAGTTCTTCTGTTACCTCTGCAACAAAGCACTTGACTCATCAAATCCATATGGACATTACAGGTATGGCTTTAGAAATTCTTTTGCATGGTTTTCATATGCCAAACATTCCAATTTTAAGAAACCTGTTTTTGTCATTTAAGGGAAGGGGGGTCGTGTGAATTGTTCCCACGAGAAATGGTTGACAATTGGCAAGCACGAATAAATCCTCGCCAGGAAGTACAACAAATACATGCTGAACTCTTTCACCTTGGTGGCTCAGATTGTCCTAGTTGTCGCCAATTTAATGTAAAGGTATGTAAAGTTTTCTGTTTGTTTCCTAAAAAAGAAATATGACATGAAATTATGTTTTATGCTCTAAACAGTGAAATTACCAAACAGTGAAATCTGATTGGTCTGTGTAAAAACTATTTTGTCATAGTATACAAATTAAACTCTTTTTCTGATGTATTTGCATATTTTGGAATACCTGACTTAGTACAGTGCAAAACCAGAAAGGCACGCTCGTGCATTATAATTCAATATATTGTTGCCAACATTTACACTGTGTATCAGCTATTTACTTGAGAAATCTCAAAAACATTTTTCTCTTCATTTTTAATGTGCTTTTGCAACTCAAAGGCATATCTTTTTATTTAATGATTAGGAAAACGTTGAACCTATGATTCCCTAAAAACTAACCAACTCTGTTAGAAAGTGGGGAAGATAAGTGCAGTTTAGAAAAGAACTGCGTGATGAATGTTTTTAATTTGACAAACCTTAGATACATTTCCATTAGGCACTTTCCATGCTGAACAATTAAAATATCCATAATGATCATGATTTTCTCAAGCGGAACTCTAAAACCTGTCTCAAACTTATCTATTGATTGAAGCAAAGTTTTGTTTTCTTTGTCTTCATCATCACTAAGAACTTTCTCTATTACCATTTTGAATTCATCAACAGATTGGAAACAATAATCACATGTTATGTTGGGCATGCCAAAGCCATTACTGCTACTTATGCAACAAGACTGTGAGGCGCGGGTCTAAACATTATGGACCAAAAGGTTGCAAACAGCACACTGAAGGATAGCATAAGCACAATGCCATGGACCATTTTTTCTATGGCATTGTGAAATGTAACAGTTTCATTAAATTATTTCATTTCCAATGAATTTTGTAATAAAATAAAGGGACTTTTACCCCGCTGGAATATAGGACACTTTTGGTTTTGCCCCTTGTAAAAAAAAAATTGGATTTGGTCCTTGTAAAAAAATTTTGTTTTAGAATACCCCCTAGGCCAGCTGACTGTGCATTTTCGCTGAGGTGGCACGCTGAGTCACCTTTTTCTGATGATGTGGCACGCTGACTGTATAATTAATTTTATTTTTTTACAGGGTACACGTGGCATTTGTGATTTTTTTAAAATAAAAAAATTCTTAAAAAATAAAAAAATTCTAGAAAAATTTTAAAATTAATAAAAAAGTGAAAAAAAATTCTAGAAATATTAATAAAAATGAAAAAATTATAAAAAAAAATCTGGAAAAATTTTTAAAAATGAAAAAAATTCTGGAAAAAATTAATATAAAAAAAATCAATTAAATTAAAATTATAAAAAAATTCAAAAATATAATATTATCTAATTATTTTGATTTTGAAAATTAATTTCCATAATTTTATTTTATTCGAAAATATTTATATTTTTTGTATAAATATAAATGTTAATTTCCTGAAATTTTCTTTTTTTATAAAATAAAACTTCTTACATTCGAA
>Ga0315915_1006592_pt1 | contig 14136 bp, 6 predicted proteins | sample MpolbnodulesMG_FD_207738 | JGI IMG/M metagenome (GOLD analysis project Ga0315915, IMG submission 207738) | Medicago polymorpha root nodule microbial communities from Los Angeles, California, United States - branched nodules | ecosystem: Host-associated > Plants > Roots > Nodule | place: USA... | reverse complement strand
ATCTAACCCAAACATTAACTTTTGTTGCAAAAATGCCTTGTCTTGTGTACATTTGTATGAAAGCATTGGCATAGAACCGATCACATAGCCTGCCGTTGGAAGAAGAAGTGTAAAGGTTAATCCAATTAAGAACAATCGACTTTCTTAATTGTAAGGACTTTAGAGTGTGATTATTATTCCCTAAGCTTTTTTTTTTTTGACAGATATTATTCCCTAAGCTTGTGCTATCCAAAAGTGCTCTAAGCTTGTGATTTACATTTGTGCTATGGAGATAAAACGCTTTTACTCTAGAAAGCTTGTGGAAGCTGGTTTATTTCTTTTAGTGGAACATTAAGATAAAAACATTATCATTTGTTGGCTTGAGCATTAGGTTATGAACACTAATTACACATATAGTCAAGCAGGTACAGAGCAAAAAAAAAAAAAAATCAAATTAGCATGTGATACGAGTATGGTCAGTTAAGGTGTGTTTGCGATTTTTAAATGTAGAAACGAAAAAATGAATAAAGTTCAACACAAGTTAGTACTTGTCCATGTTTAAAATAAAAAAAAGTTAGTATGTGTCCACTTATAGATCCATAAATTTTAATAAGTGGAGTCAAAGTTATATCATAAAAATTTGTATAAAACTTTATAAACGCGTAAGCGTGCAAAAATTATACAAGTTATATTTATAATTTTCGTAAAATAATATTTGTCCATTTCTAGCATAGTATAAAAAACATAACCATAATTAATTATTTTTATCACCACCAATGTAGCGTCAGTCACATATAAGAATAATTTAGATTATAATAGTAGTTTTATAGTCTTGCTAACAATATGCTCTAAGATAATTGGTTAAAGATTTCATAAAAAAAAATTTTATCTTTAAAATAAACGTTATTTTTATCAATATAATAATTACAACAACATTTTATAAAAAAATAAAAAAACCTACTTCTTTTGATTTATTAACTAGTGCTTTTAGAACACTCGTCAGGATCCTTCTTAGTTTTGTAATTTATTGTAGTATAATAAATAAACTGAGTGAAGATAATAATACTATATAAGTGAGGTCAAACATGATAAATATTTAATTTTGTATTAAAAATACAATACACAAGTGGGGTCGGCTGACCTTATTGCCTCCACCTTGGATCTGTGCTTTTGTACGTGTCCACATGAAATGTTTCATAAAATATATAGCCCTAATTAAATATATTTTTCAACCAGCAACATCAATCGCATGTCATATTTTAACAAATTAATAAAGTAGAAAATTTGCCAACGGATGTTCTAAGAGCATTGGTTAAGGATTTTGTAAAAGAAAATTTTATCTTAAAAATATAAGTTGTTATTTTTATCAAGGTAATAATTACAACATTTTTTATACAAAATTAATTCTTTTAGTTTTTTAATCAATTCTTTTACAACATTGATTAGCATTCTTTTTAGTTTTATAGCTTGTTTTAGTGTTATAGATAGATTATATAGAGACAATAATACCATGGGATCACATTGCATAAATATATATTTATTAGTTAAAATTACAATAGACAAGTTGGGTCAGCTAATCCAACATTGAATCGGTCCCTCTTAGCACGTCCAATTGTGAACTTTATAATTGGTTATTTTATGGGTTCTATTGTACAACGTAATTTTGATACAATTTACTCATTTTTTACTTCAACTATGATCATGAGGGATTTGAACTCTCTCCATTAAAAATTCTCTCAAATTTTCTCCATTTTTCAATCTTGACAGTTAAAATACTACAATCACTTTTTTATAATTTAATTTTCACTTTCTCTCTCCTATTTGATGGTTGAGATTCCCCAAAAAAAACATAAAAGAATTTTCGAGAGAGAGAATTCAAATCCGATCATGAGTTGGCAAACCTCAACAATAATAACTCACTTTTGAACCACCAGCTGGCGGACAATTGAAAATTGCATGCCGCTGGAGTTGTGATCTTCTACACCGACAAGATGAAGATAGTGGTTTCTCCTCCATCTGGGCTCTGCCTTCTTAAATACAGTATGAGGATTGTTTTCCCAATATCTTAACCCTTTCTATTTTTATCCCATTAGCTTTCCTTCTGTTACAAAAAAACCACACATGCTTAAATAAAATACATCAATAGAAAATGGTAAAAACTCAAAAAGTGTGAGAATTTGTTTTACATTTTGTTTAATAAAATCAGGTCGTGGACTTTTAACAGTTTGGAGCCTTAAATGCTCCTCTAAACATGCTGAAAAGTGTCGGTTTTAGAAAATGAGTCGAAGCTCATAGTCAGCAAATTTTTTACTACCTTCGTATAAGTTCTTTTTGCTAAAATTATGGGAATTAAGATAGTGAATATTTGTATTAAAGTTGTTTGTAATCACTATTGTTTTTACAATTTTATCCTTAAGAGAGAGAATTAGTTTATGTTTTCCATATGAAGTTTATTGTTGATTGAAGAAAAAGATGTATAATAAATAGGAGCATGTATGTAAAGAAATAATTAATGTAGTTGAAAATAGCAAAAGGTTCTTATAAAAAGGGAGGAAAAAAATTCTCAAAAGAGTCTTATAATTAGGGACGGAGGTAGTATTTTTTAGACAAAAGGAAAAATATATAAAATAAAAAGAAAAAGATACCGAGACTAGGGACATTAAATCTGACCCGTACAACCCAAAATGGGAAGCGTCGTCATAAAATAAACCAAATGGATCAACCATAATCTATCATAACAAAAATTCACTAATCATGGGCGCAATCCAACGAACCAACATATGGATGCAAAATTAGGTTACAAAAAATATGAGAAGTGAACATATGCGATGAACCAGCAAATACCATTCAATCGAAGCTGGCGAAATTCTTTTATGTGCTTCCGCACGGGTCAGTGAGATTACAGTAATTATATAAAAAATAATTAAATTGTTAATATTGTTAAATGTTTAAAGATATTAAATAAAAATTATCAGTGAATTTCTTTTTTCTAACTAAAATAAAATTGCTCTTGTCTGAATTTATCTTTTTTTTGACAATTTTATTCATCCGAAAGTAAAAAATAGAGTGTAATTTGAAAAGGTGTAATTTTTAAACTACTACGGTTAATTTTAGTAAGAAAAGTAGAGTTGTGTTATTTTGATGCAAAAATTTGACAATAAATTTGAGCATAGCTCAGATGGTAGGACAATGCATTATTATATGTAGGGGCCGGGGTTCTAGCCACTAGACTATCTGACCAAAAATATAAAAAAAAATAACATAGATGTGCAAATATCATAGATAGCGGTACAAAATATGGTATATTATTCTCTAAAACATGATATATCTATCTATCTATATATCTTTGAATTTGAAACTTGCTTCATTCTAATGCTTGGATTGTGCCTATGTGGCACATCTAACTTGATTTCTACTCTCTTATTCTATCTAATAATATTCTAATAATTATAGTTATAATAATAAAGTATAAATAATATGCAATTAATAAGTTACATAAATATAAAGATAACTTTTCACATTATTATATATAAAAAATGTAACATCTCACAAGAGTTGATTTTACGTTTACTGTACATATGCTTAATTTAAAGATGCTTTTGATATGCTATAATAATTTCATATGTTTACATAAGACTTATACACTAATCAAATTCTTTTTTGTTTGGTTCTATAGACTGATCAAATCCTATATCTAATCTAATCTATCTAATCTAATATAATATATATACACGATCACATGATATGTTTTCGAGAAAAATGAAAAGACACTCCTAACATCTTAAGAACACTAAAAATGATTAATGTGCTACCTAAACAATTTCCATTCATAATATTGGAACTCCAAAATTGAATGTTTTATTTTTTTTCTAATAAAATCTAACCCGCCTTTCTTTCCCCGGTTTAATCATGGGTCTTATCAAGGATACCAATACGAGACTCCCAAATGTTGTCCATGAATTCATCAAGAACCCAATCAATGACGGATTCATTACTCGCTACATCATGGGTGAAACCAAAAAGGGAAAGAGCAGATGTGCATCTTCTTCTAGGCAACCTCAATCTCAAGCACCTTCATCACAACCCGAGCCACAAACTGAACCATTTCAAATCCCACCCATTGTTGCCTTTGATCTTGCAAGCTATGCCCAGTGGCAACACCAAAGCAATGTTCACACATGGGATTTGCTAGCAGCCACTAACAAGGCAAACACATACTTCCAGCAGTCGTAGTACCTGATGTAGCAGCACGTCGGGTACCCTCCGAAGGTTATGGAGCAGTTCATAACTCCTCAAGATTTTCAGGCTCATGTAGCTTGGCCCGAGGATAGGCCTAATCCTTATGGAGGGGGTGGTTATTATGCAGGTGATGAAGACATGGCTGAAGACAATGGTGGTGATGAAGACATGGAGCGAGATGACCCAACAAATGTGCACAGTGCAAATTCCACTTGAGGAGATGATGATGATGATGATGGCTCTGATGGCATGCAAGGCTGAGAAGGCAAAGAAACGACTAGAAAGCTCACCATTCATTGAGTGATATTTTATAAAGCTTCCAATCAATTCTTTCCTTTTCTGTTATCTTTAATTTGCTTTACTCTTGCTTCAAACAATATTTGCTTCTGTTTATGTTTCAATTTGACACTTATGACTCAACTTTGTTTAATTAGCACTTTGTTTAATTATTGTGGGATACTTATGTCGTATTATTGTATTGTGTTGTTTTAAACAATCGTTTTAATTAAGTGTGTTATGTCGTATCGTTTAATGTTGTATTGTGTGTTTTGTGTTTAACAATTTTTGTGAAAACAAGTACTTCATTTGAGTTTTTATTTTTTGAAAAATGTGGAAGTCGTTTTAGTATATCACTCTTGCTCGAGTTGAAAAGGAAAAATGCTCAAAAGCTTCAAATTTCAAAGTTCTTGAATGATAGCCAAAGATTGAGCAAATCTCAGATGTTGATAATGATAGATAGTTGTGACAAAGCGCATAGCCAAGGTACAAGTTTCCGGTTTTTCTAGGTTTTACTTGAATGTGAAACAAGTACTTTGCACAAATTTCATTTCATTTAGTTCTCCGCAATAATATGTTTGATTGTGAACCACTTAGTTCTAGCCAAAATGTGAGGAAACCTCAAGTTGTTTATACTAAATGCAAGGAGACTGGCATTCATTGTTTAACTCGGTCGCTTTATGTTAAATCCAATAATTGTTTTGAATTGTGTGAAGGCATGGAAAGGATAAAGGCACATTTTTGTTAATGAGTAAAAAAACTTGACCACATATAGCCTGCCTTGTGAGAAGAGCAAGTATTTGCTAACCCATCTGAGCCAAATGAATCAGAGTCTTCAATTATGAACTATCAATTCATAAGCACATTGCTTGATGAAATTGCCCAAAGTTTTTTTTTTAAAAATCCAGTTCATTTTTGACGCACTATAAGACTCTGATATGTTTTTAATTGTTGAACCGTAAACCTTCATGTTTATTTGTCCCTAGGCCATAAAGTAAGGGAACATTCAAATAGGGTTATGTTTTTGTTCAAGTTGGGGAAAGAAGGTAGATGTAAATCAAGTGTCAAGTAAATTGGTGAATTTTTTATCAAAGACAACATTTGTTTGTAAATACAAAAAGAAAAGGAAAAGAAAAATGTGTACATGATAAAGAAAAAGAAAAAGAGAAAAAGAAAGAAAAATCCAAAAATAGAATAAGTTGTCAAGATCAAGGTGTATCATGTTTAAACACCAAGGGTTTGCTTAGAATTAAGGGGATTCTTGTAAATTTATCTTTTGAATGTGAATAGAAGGAATGTTCCCTTATGCTTGGCCATTTGAATTCAATTGACCCACAAATGTCCTTTCTTTTGTAGCCAAGCCAAGTTACAACCCTCAAAGACCTTTTGATCCATGCTTTTGTGCCTTTTGAAATGATATTTGGATGGACACATAACTTGACCTGGATGTTAACTGGATTGCTAGATGTGTGTCCATAACCCTCACTCATTGATTTCATTTTGTTTATTTACTTACAAAGAAGTGTGTTAGGTGTGGTTCGTGAATGAATGTATTATTGACTTGAACTATGTAACACGAACTTTGTGCTTAGGACTCATTTCATATTTGTAGTAGAATCCTAGATTAGTTGGAAACTTTAGACTTGCCCGCACATTCACTTTGAATCATTCATCTGAAAAAGTTTTCAAACCTTTTGTACTTGTGTCTTGTCTTAAAACTGGTTCTGTTTTCAATCTTTTGTTTGAGGACAAACAAAGAGTTAAGTTGGGGAGAGTTTGATAAGTGCCAGAAAGTAATATTTTGATTGTATAATTAAAGCACGTTTGTTTCTTGTTTTACAAGTTATTGAGGGAAAAGCCAAGAGATAAGTGATAAATACCCTATTACGCTTTATTTTTCTTACTTTACCCATTTGTGCAGGAATTGAATTCAATGGCGAGTCAGAGGCGAGCAAGTTCCAGAGAGCATAAGAAATCACTCATCCTCAATACGCAAAGGCGAGAAGGAGGCGAGTGAACTCGCAATGGCGAGTGAAAGGCGAGCCTCAAAGGCGAGTAATTCCAGAGAGCACCAGTTTTCACACGCCCTTAACTCGCAATGGCGAATGGAAGGCGAGTTAGGGCGGCTAAAAACTCCTCAGAGGTGACGTGTCACAAACCCACTGGTGAAGAAACATCAACTCACCATTGCGAATGAATTTACTCGCGAGGCGAGTTGATGCAGATCAGACATTCTATAAAAGCCCACTTGATCATTTCATTTAGGTTATCTTAGAATCTCATATAATATCTTGTAACAGTCTTAGAGAGAGAAAAATGGCTTGTTCTTCATAGAGTGAGAGTGATAGAAGGTGGATTCTTCCTCATTTGTTGAGAAATCACAAGTTGTAATGAATCCTTCTCTTTCAATTCATTCTTGCAAAGCTTCCATGACAATGAGTAGCTAAATCTCCATTGTTGGGATTAGAGGTACTTGATCTTAGCTAAACATGTAATCTTTTGATCTTTAAATATACGGTTCTAGCATTTGATTTGATATTGAGATTATTCTTGCAATTTATTGTTTATGTTTGATTTAATTGTGATTGAAAAATACTTTTGAATCTAGGTTTAGAATAATCATCTATCCAAACATGAATACTAGGCATGGAATTAATGTTTAGATAATCACTTCTTGTATCCAAACTTAAAGCTTTCTTATCATTTAATAGATTGAGAAATCGTCGATTAAATGATAAGACTGACTCTTTGGATCGTTCAATAGTTTGAGACATCGACGATTAAACGATACAATTGAAGTCACAATATTATTTGGACACGAATGATATTGTCGAGGGATACGTGATAATATCAAAGAAAAGCTAGAATCCATGTATGATCTTTAGGTTATGTGTGATGCTTGATCAAGGAACTCTATTCCTAACAAGTTTCACGCCTTATTAATCTCAACCTTTATTCTTGCAAAATTAGTTTCATAGTTACCAACAAACAAACCAATCTTTTTAACTTAAAATGATATTTGGTGTCGAACGGTCCGTGATATCGCACTAGTCCCTGAGGAGACGATACATATAATACTTATTTTTGATCGTTGTAAAATACTACATCAATAGCAGGAATAAAAAATGGTACTCCAATCAATAAATAAAGTAAAAAAAAAAGATCAAAATTGCAATGTTGGTGTGATTTTTATATTTAGACATGATGGGTGCAATTAAACATACTCTTATTGTATTCTTTCAATATAATCCTTATGGTCTTTTAAACTTCACACCATTGTCTCGATTATATGCTTACATTATTTGTTGTCTCGAATATGTTTTGAATTTAGAAAGCTTAAATTTTTCTTAAGCTACAATCATTATGTTGCGACATCTTTAGAGAAACTTCTATGTGAGATCTTTAGAAAATATTATCACTCTCTTTTATATTATCTAATTTATGTTAGAATTGTGAATATGTGGAACTGTTTGAAAAACTTTCCACTCACTCTTATTCTATTTAATAATATCTAATATTAATGTAATTAAGCTTCAGTTACATAAAAAATTCACCCTTATCTTATTTTATTAATGTTAATAGGGAAAATTACACACACCTCCTCTCAAGTTTACTTAAATAACAGAAACACCCCCCTCTAGTTTTCAAAACACACTTACCTCCCTTCCTTTTTAACGGTGTCAAATTTCTGTTAAATAAAGAAATACAAAAGAAGAACATAAAAGAAGTCTTATTCCGTTGAATCAGAGTTCACAGAATGCCGCTCAGAAATTATTCACCAGCTACAATACAACTACAAACTCTCTCAAACTACAATAGTGAAACAAATTATTGCTGTCAATTATTCACCAGTTGCTGCATACTTACAACCAATGGCTCCCAACCACTCATGGATCATGGTGGATTCAGATTCAAGGCCAAGAGTTTACTTTTTATCGCTCCTCTCAAGATGTAATAATTCATCTATGGCCGACTCACATGTTCATGGCAGATGAGTTGTTAGCCTCAATAAGGATAAAAACCTAGTTGTTTATGTGCTTTTACTTTTGAAAGATATGTTTTGGATTTTAATATGAAACATTGGAAGAACCTTCCCACTCTTGGGATCTAATTAGTTACAAATTGATTTACCTAAATTCCTTAACATTGGAGATGCTAGAATTATTATCCGTATTGCAATGTCAAGCATGACAGTAGATGATATTTATGGTAGATTGTTTGACTGGTTAAATATGAAATGGGTGGAAGCTACTGCCTACTATCAACAAATGATATAGCATCATCAATGGAAACAAAGATGTTTTTCTTTATATAATTTTTTTTTTGTTTTAACTTTTAACAGATAGGAAACAGTGTTAAGCCTCAAAGGGAGATATTTATCTATTTTAAGAGAATTTAAGCGAGGTTAGTCTCTACTATGAAACAAGACGGGGTGTTTTTGTCGTTTAGAGAGACCTCGGGGGAGGTCAATGTAATTTTTCCATGTTAATGTAAGATTGAATAGTACTAAAAACAATCTTATCTTAAAGTATTAATAGTGTTATATTCTCAATATAAGAGTGCTATACAGAAAAACATAATAAAATTAAAAATACAAAAAAAAAAATGGAAAACATAAACGTCAACATAAAAAAGAAAACACAAAAACAAAGTGATAAGAAGGTAAACCAAATCATTGACTAAAAAATCCGATCTAATAAAAGTCGGAGCAGCATTCCACATAGTGGATGTTTGATAGTAAACTTCAAAAGATGCTAATTTATCAACAAAAGAATTATCGTTTTAATAAATATGAGAGACTTTAAATAAGTTATAGGAAAGTTAAAGTAAGCAGTTATGTTGCATAATTTTCAAGGACATCATCAAAAAATAAAAAAAAGACAATATGTTAACCGGAGCTTATTTCAACTTTTCTTATAAACGATATTGACAACAAACATGATCGTACACCATTATGATCCCAAAAAAAAAAAAAGAACGCTCTAATATCATTACACTATTAGGATATACTATGATATATGTATTTAAAATTATAAATATCATAAGATCCACCAAAAACTATATTCATTGTCCTTAAAATATTTATATAAACCTATTATATAAATCAATCCAAATTCTCATCTTTTTAAGCAAAACTCATATTTTAATATAAATTAATATTAAACATAATAATATTACTACATTTCAAAATATATAAATCATTATATTTTATATGATTATACTTATCACTATTTTTATTTTCTCATTTATAAAAATATTACAAACACTAAGGAGTGTGTATTGGATTAGGATTTTAAAGGACAATTTTTGTTTCAAAAAGTCTTGAGGATTTTAAAAGACTTTGCAGGATTTTGATGACTTTGAAGATTTTAAAGGACTATTAAGGATTTCAATGGATTTAATTTATAAGATTTTAAAGGATTTGAAATGATTTTATGGATTTCAAGAGATTTCAACAGATTCTATAAATTTTAAGAAATAATTGAAAAAATATCATAACACACTCTCTTTCACAAAATCTCAATAAAGACTTTTATTTATTTTACTTTATTTTTTACGGGAGAGGGAGAGAGAGAGAGAGAGAGAGAGAGAGAGAGGAAGAAAAGAGAGAGTAAGAGAGAAGGGAGGAGAGAGAGGGAGAAATAGTAAAATCTTAAAAGAAAAAACAATCCTAAGAAATCTCATGTTTTCATGAAAGACTTTTTCATCCTAAAATTTCACTAGACAATCCATCAAAATCTAATTTATTAAACAATCCTTCCAAATTTGAATGATTTTGAATACCACTAGACTTTTTTTAAGTGATTAAGAGTCTTGATTGAATACCACAAGACTTTTTTTAAATGACAAAGAATCTTGATTGAATAACACAAGACTTTTTTTAAATTGAAAAGAGTCTTGATTGAATACCACAAGACTTTTTCATGATAAAAGAGTCTTTTAAAATTCCTTAGAATCATGATCCAAAAAACCCCTAAGTTAATCAAACCCGTGCAACGCACGAGTTATATAGCTAGTTATAAGTTAATGGTATTCGTAACTGTGTGGAATCCATATTAGATGATTGAGTGATCTAGAAAGAATATATGATGTGAGGCTTCTTCTACCTCTTACTCATAAACAATGCATCTTATGTTTTTGTCAACGCATTTTAACTAATAGAATGATTAGAATGTATACTCATCACAGATTGTTTGCAATTACAACTCAATCCAACATTCATTTATATATGATCAGTGGTGGAGTCAAACAAAAAAATGTGGGGTGACCGCCATCAAAATAGACTAAAATATATAACTCATATTGTATATTGCACATTTAAGTTATAATAAACCAAAAATGATCATTCAAAATTTAATTACATCTATAAATAATAATCATAAAGCAAGCTTCGTAATTTGGCAAGTCTGCCATTTGCCAATTTTTAAGAGCTTTTACTACTTTAAAAGTTTCTATTAATAGAATTATTTCCTTAATTATCTTTTCTTAATTTTTTAAGGGAAATGTTAACCAGTGTCCCGGGACACTGGTTAAGGATACTAAAAGGGAAATTATATAGTAACTATTGCATTGAAAACTGTGTAATTAATCCATAAATAAGTGAACAAAGTTTCCTTTTATGGTAATAAATTCTTTTTTTTATGCTTAACCAGTGCCCCGGAGGCACCGGTTAGCATGACCCGTTTTTTAATTATTTAATTTGTTAATTATTAATAACATGCATGTTTTCAAGTTCGGAAGTTGCACAGTGACAGTTCTAGTGTGTTTTCAATATACTATCTATTACGTTTTGGAAGCACTATTTGATGTGTAGATAGTATTTTCTTCCCAAGTCAGTCAATATTCATTCTTTCTACAAATTCATTTCATCTTCCAGTCTTCTGTTTTTCATCTACTGCATATAAAATTATTGACTGCAAATAAAAACATTAAGTTTTCTAATACCATACCAATACCACCATTTTTTCCTTTTTTGTTACACTTCCTCCACTAAACATTTTGTTTTTTATCTACTGCAACCTAAATCTTCAGTTGACCAATGTCCCTTCTTCCACAGCAAGGGCAACTTTCGGCCATATTGTTTTGTTTTTCCCCTCTTTCACATTCCTTCATTTTCATTCATTGTTTGAGACAGAATGTGTTGTTTCAACAGTGAGTATATCCTTTCATTGCATGTGCCAAACAAAAACAAAAAATTTCATTACTTTTCTCTGTTATAGGCTTATAGCTTCAAAATCAAGAAATACCCATTTAGGTTAAAAATGTAGAATAACTTTTGGGTGGACACAAGAATTTGTACACCTCATTTGGTCACACACAAAAAAAAACTACACGCGTGTTATAATCATTTAAAATTTAATGATTATTTATATATTATTTTTTTCTACTTTTTTCTTTTTATGTGTGTGACCAAATGGAGTGTTCATTCTATCTAATGTTTGTTTTCATTTTTAAGTTACTTGACGGTTGACATCATATAGAAGACACTTTAATTTGCATGCTGTTTTTCTTTCTCACTTTTTAAAACCATTATTTTGACAAGTTGAAAGATGCAATGTCATTTGAATTTGAAATTTGAAATGAAGTTGACCCTGCTAGAGCATCATTACACACTAGCCAATGGAAATACAATTTTTTATGCTTATTCTTTTGTTAGTTTAAACCAGAATTGACAACTTTCATATGAGCTTTTGTAAGACTTTTGCTCGAACCCTTGACATTTCTATATTTATATTCTAATTTATCAAGCTAAGTAGACTTCGAACTTTCATTTTAAAGGGTATTTTTAACTATTACTTTAACAACTAATGTTTCTAAAGTTTATCACTTTTGTTGGGTTAAATATCTCTTGTGTTGCATTTTATTTTTGGAGAATTCACATTCCAAGATGTAGACTTAGGGTCTAATTTTGTTGCCTCTCTTCTTCTCACATTGATCATATGTTTCTAGCCATTCTTTACAAGTTTTTTTTTTTGAAGTCATACGCTTTTAGCCATTCCAAGTTATGTGCTTCTCACATTGGTGCAAATTTATACTCTTATGTGAAAGAATTTATACTCTAGGGTATGCAATGTAGTCATGCTTTCCAGTTACAAGGGTGATTATTTGTTTTGTTGACTCAACATACAACGCGAGGAATTCTGAATTTGTAGGTTGAGGATGAGTTTCTTAGGTCCATAGGGTTTGTAAGTAATGGATCGTAAGGATCAATTAATTCCAAATTACATGATTGTGTGATTACTTAATGTTTTTGCTCTTCTAAATAAGCAATTAAAATTGAATTAACAAATTTTCTTGAAACCTTAGATCAAACAAGAAACTTTTCTCATACACCAAGAAACTTTTCCCATACACCATGAAACTTTTCTCTTCCGATTATTGTGTTATTTTTTCATGTTTATAGTATACTCATATTCTTAAACCATATTTAAATGTGAAATAACAATTATTTTATTTTTTATTTTATATTTGGCTCAAAATTGGTTTCACGGATCAGGATTTCTATCTTGAAGGTACCGCCTTTAACTGGATTAAAAGCAACGCAACCGGTGCTCGTTCTACCATCTTCCTAGCCGGTCTATGGTGGACGTGGAGACACCGAAACCAGATGTGTCTCAGTGTTGAATCCTGGTCCCTCACTAGGATCAATTTCCACGTTCAAAATGTGGTGGCAACAATCGAAACCAGACTGCATTCTGAAGCTATACACCACCCTGAACGCATGGTTTGTTGGAATAGCAGTAATTATAATTGTTTTGTGCTCAATGTGGATGGAAGCTGCTTGGGAACACCTATTCGAGCTGGTTTTGGTAGAATCATCCGGAATTCTGCCAGTTTATTTATCTCAGGTTTCTCCAGTTATCTTGCAACAACTTCTGACATTTTGTTTACAGAGCTTACAACAATCCACTGAGGTCTTCTTCTAGCCATAGATTTAGGCATTGACGAAATGGTTTGTTACTCATATTCCATGCTCTCCATTCAAGTCATCACTGAGCGTGCTTCCATTTATCATGCTATGCTGTTTTAATTCAAGATATTAAGGATCTCTTATCCATAAGGAATTTCTCCATTCACCATTGTCTCAAAGAATGAAACCAATGTGCAGACTTTTTAGCTAAACTCGGTGCCACGTCCAATGAAGAGTTTTCTACTCATGATACTTCTCCAAGCGACCTTCTCCCGCTGATCAAGAACGACACCATGGGAGTTCTCTTCCCTAGAGCTTAAGGCTTTTCTTTTTTTCCTTGTTGTTCACTTTTCTTTCTCTTTTTAGCTTTGTAACAAAAAAAACAAAATTTTCTCGTGCACCGCATGGGTATACACACTAGTAATATATAAAGTTGATTGTTAAATACTTAAAGTGACTTGAAATCGTCAATAATTGACTCAGAACTAATACATGCACTAATTTCCCTTTCAATATAAACTGACATGCTATCTACAGAAAGTCACGTTCCATCTTGTTTCTTAATTTAACAATATGTAATGAACAAAAATCATTGAAATTTGCAAAGGAAACAAAGTAAAGTGCACTAGACAAGAAAAATGGGTTTATTAAAGCATCATTTACAATTTGGTCAAATTAATTATGCTAAATTTCAAAGTATATATATATATATATATATATATATATATATA
>Ga0315915_1006589_pt1 | contig 14139 bp, 6 predicted proteins | sample MpolbnodulesMG_FD_207738 | JGI IMG/M metagenome (GOLD analysis project Ga0315915, IMG submission 207738) | Medicago polymorpha root nodule microbial communities from Los Angeles, California, United States - branched nodules | ecosystem: Host-associated > Plants > Roots > Nodule | place: USA... | reverse complement strand
CACTTCTCCCATCACAAATTGCTCCCTCCCATACATACTGACGAAAATACCCCCCTGCATGACTCTGGGTTACAACGTGAGTGAGTTCAGTCACTCTGAGTTACAACCCAGTTGTAACTCAGAGTGACTGAACTCATGCAGGTTGTATCCCAGAGTAACTTAACTCACTCAGGTTGTAGTCCAGAGTGACTTATGTCACACCGGGTATAACAGACTTAAGTCACGCGGGGGGTATTTTTTCAGTTTGTACGGGAGGGAGCAATTTTGAATGGGAGAAGAGCAATTTTCTTTTACACCTCTAACAAGACGCACATCTTCAATAAAAAATCCAGAGAGAGACCATTTGTAAATTGTTAATGAGAAATTGAAAACTGAAATACACAAGTCATACTTGATTCAACAAGCCAAAATTTTAGCTTATGAATAAAACCATTTTGGTTGGCTTGGAACTTGAAATGTGCTCCTATCTCAAATTCATTTAAAAATAATCCTTAAGAAAGAAAATCTTATAGATCCCATTACAAAACAAAATATGACTCTAATCCTTCATGAACAGTGCAAGACAAAGAAAATATGACTCTCGCATTTTGTCCAAACCTATATTCCAAAAGACAGAGAAAAAAGAGAAGGGAAAACAAAAACAATTTTTCAATTTTTTTTGTCAAATAAAAAATAATTTTTCATTGTTGATGTGAGAATGTAATATGTAAATATATTTGTGAGCGCTCTACGAACCTTATATTTTCCTTAAACCTGGTGAACCCTCGCATCAGTGACTCAACTCACCTAATATTTTAGTTTTTCATAAATAAATATTTATATATGTTTTATTATATAGTTTAATTAGTATACTTTGTTAATGTAAAATTATTTTTCACATGCATTCAATGATTTGTTGTCGTATCAATTCATGTGTTTTGAATATTTATAAGTATTTAGTATGATAGAGTCCTCTTCTCTCTATCTCAAACCCTAGCCGTCAACCATTTCTTCTTATTGTCTATCGAAGAGGAGCGATTTAGGGTCAATTTTGACCCAGAATCACCCATCCGAGTTGTTTTTCCTTATATCCAAATTAAATAAGTGGTTTCCACATATTTTCAGTTTTCTTTCGTTTGTTTTTGTGATTTCGTCGTGACTCTGTTTGTTTTGATTTTCCGTCCTTGTGCACTGTGTTTTTGATTTCCCGTTTTAGTGCGGTGTTTATTTGATTCAAGTTGAAAGATTAACCTTAAGCAAGTGCAGATCTAATCAATGACTTTTGCATCGTCAACTCTGCAGATCCGAAGATATGAGTATTCTGGAGACTTAAATATAGTCATATTTGTAGGCATAAGTACTTTGTCGTTTTATGCTATTAACATAGATGATGTGAGTTTGTTCGCAGAATCATTATTTTTGTTTTAGCAACTTTAAATTTGTATTGTATCGATGTACTCTATCAATTTAAATGAATGAATATCGTTTATTGTTGTAAAAAAAATCAATTCATGTGTTTTTATATTTATTAATTGACGTGACAACAAATTATTTAATGCAGGAGTAAAAGAATTATACACGCTGTAGTATGTTAATTAATTTTTTTATTATATTTAAATTTTTTAAATTACAGAAATTGAAATAAATTCGGTATCGGTTACCTACCCTTTTTTTTGTTGTAGTTTTTACTCTTTGCGTCCCTCCATTCCATTCCATCCACCGCTTCCTCTTTGCTCCTCTCTCCTGGTAACCGACACAACCATTTTCTGCATGTTTATGAATGATGCTTAGTTTTAAGAATTGCTTTCTTTTACTTATTAATCAATATTATTAACATTTAGGTGATTTATTTGTTTTCATATGTATCATTGGTTTCTTTGTGATGATAACTAGTAAGTGATCATGAAACTTATTAACATTGCAGATACTAACTTGGTTTCTTTGATCAAACATTTCTGTCTGTCCTCTCTGTCATGGCAACCAGTAAGTGATCAGACATTTATTTTCTCCATTATGTTTAGTACCTGTTTGGACCAGTTTATATGAGAGTTTATCTACTAACATAAGCACTTGTGATACTGTTTTATAGAACTTATGGGCTACGATATGTCCATAAATTGTTTTCTCCTTATTTTCATAAGCCCTCATAATTACTTATGAAAACACTTTGGCATTATTTTATCATTTGCTTTAGAAATGGCTTGTATGTATGTATGCACTTATGTTATCGTCGCTTAATTAGGAATTCATTCATATTGGTTGTTATTTAAAAATTAGTATATTGCTATATGATCTTTCGTGGAAGGGATTTATTTTTGACTCGGCGATAATTGGTTTTGTGCAGGACTTCAGTTTGAGAATTCTTGTGAAGTTGGAGTCTTCTCAAAACTTACCAATGCCTATTGTTTGGTTGCCATTGGAGGTTCTGAAAATTTCTACAGGTTTTCATTCACTTTAGCTTACTGAAAATACATTCCCGAAAATATATATTTAAGTTATTTTTTTCTTGATTTCTAATGGATTGGAATTGCAATAACAATTATCTTTATGAATAAATCAATGTGTTGTTTGATACAGTGCATTTGAGGCTGAGTTATCAGATGTTATCCCTGTGATCAAAACCTCCATTGGCGGCACTCGTATTGTTGGTCGTCTTTGTATTGGTAAAGTACTTTTTTCTTGGTTTCTTGAATAGTGATTGAATCAGTGACAAATTTTCTTCCTTTAGTAGTAAAACAATAAAAAGATGGTTACATCCGTTTCTTATATTTATTTTTTATCATTAATTAGATTGAAAACTATTGCCTAATTTACTTCATGTTGGTTTGCAGGAAACAAGAACGGGCTTCTATTGCCGCATACCACCACAGACCAAGGTGATTACTATTATTATGTTATTATTTGTAGTATTGTTTAATGCATGTCATGCAGTATACTCCCAACTGTTGTGTTAAATAGTGTTGTGAAACTAATCTAACCTCAACTTTCTGCATTGCATGTGGTGAAACATCTATGTAAAAGATTTTTGTGTCGTTTTTAGCAAAGAAAGGAAAAGCTTAAAAAATCAGTTGCTACGAGGTTATGTTCGTTAATGATTGCTCATTCATGTGTCATATTAAATATATTCATGTTTTGTAGTGGACTGAGAGTGATTAAAAGTTACTCCCTCTAGCCTTAATTATAAGCAAAAGTAGGTTAAAGAAAGTTGATGTAATTTTCAACCAAATATATCAACTTTCTTTGACGTACTTTTGCTTATAATTAAGGCTAGAGGGAGTAGTATTTTAGTCTTTGATTTTGGGATAGAATATCATGGCCTTGTAGATTCTTTGTTTGGCAAAATTATCCGACTCTGAGTTTGTTAAAACGATTCTGTTGTTATACTTTATTTTAAAGCTAATGTGATCCTTTTCATCATTTGCGTCCTCACCTCCTACAATATGAAATATAATTTTAAGTGGTGAAAACTTTGGTGCTACATTGGAACCTATAATCTGTCGTTCTTATTTCTGCATTAAAAACTATTCATGCATTCAAATGAGCTCTCAGAACGTTGCTTTGCTTTTGAATGACGATTTCAACAGTCGTGATGAATTGCTTAATAAATAGTGCTACAAAGCTTATGCTATGGCAGAGTCTAGAGAAGGTCGAACCCATTGCAGGTCTATTATGCTGTACAATGATAACCTTTTCTGCGGCTAATGAATAATAGTAGCGGTGTATTCATTAAACCATAACCAGGGTACCCTGCAATTTCAGTAAAGCACCTAGGATCTTTTATCGATCAACACCCTCATTGCTGGCTGAGGTTTGATCTGTTTAGTGTTTACTTGTCTCATTTAGTACAAAAGTACTAAGTCTAGGATTTTTTTTTGGTGAAAGAAAGGGGATCTTAAGTCTAGGATAAATTAGCATTTCTTTCCTCGTATATGGCATATTGGCATATCTATTGTTCCATCTTTTCTGGTGACAAAAATAAGCACTTGTTTTGATGTTAGACTGACTTAAGGAAATTGATATTTTTTTCATGGCTATGGTTGAAGAACTTCAACATTTGAAAAACAGTCTACCTGATCGAGTTCGTGTTCAGCGTATAGAAGAAAGATTATCTGCTCTGGGAAACTGTATAGCATGTAATGACCATGTGGCCCTCACACACACCGATCTCGACAAGGTATTGTATTATTATAGATTATAGCTTTTTGTGTGCTAATCTCTTAAACTTAGTTAGGGTTGAAAATTGGTTTAGAGATAAAGTCATATTTTCATGTTAAACAATGCTGAATAAAGAAGTGGCCTAACAGTCACATATCCATTATCTTCTGTTTTTTTTTTTAATTGTTCTTCTCTCAGTCTAGTATTTACTGTGAAATTGTTGTTTAGGAAACTGAGGAGGTGGTTGCAGATGTTCTTGGAGTAGAAGTTTTTAGGCAGACAGTTGCTGGTAATATTCTTGTAGGAAGTTACTGTGCTTTCTCCAACAAAGGTGGTTTGGTAAGTGCACGACACGTCCTCTTGAATGTTTCAAGTTTAAGAAATGTTTGATAGCTTTTGACCATACACTGAATGCAGGTTCATCCTCACACTTCCATTGAAGACTTGGATGAACTATCAACACTTCTTCAAGTTCCTCTGGTTGCCGGGACTGTGAACCGTGGTAGCGAAGTAATAGCTGCTGGCATGACAGTAAATGATTGGACAGCATTTTGTGGTTCAGACACTACAGCAACAGAACTGTCAGTGATTGAGAGTGTTTTCAAGCTGAGGGAAGCCAAGCCTAGTGCCATTGTGGATGAGATGAGGAAATCTCTCTTTGATGGCTATAACTGAATTTCTATATAAGTATTAACTTCTCATACCAAGCAGTACTGCTTCTTGTAAAGTTCCTTTTACCTTTTGATGATGGTTTCTTTCATTTCTCAGTAACAATTGCTTCCTTTTCAAATATGATCACATATTTTAATCAACATTTGTGGTTTTCAGTAATTCTGTTAATATCTTGTATTTCAATTAATGGTTGTCCACAAATCAAAGGTGAAATAATAGGGAGCTTACATTATAAATAAAATTTTAATAAAGAGAAAACCATCAAGTTTGTCTCTAAAGTAATAGGGAGCTAACAATATGGTATTTGAAATTTAAAATATAACAAAAATGTTTATGAAATTATAAGTTGTCAGTAATTTTGCTTAAAAATCTAATGAAAAAAATAATTTTTTGGTGGTAGGTCTAAAACTGGAGCTTTAGTAGCCTTATTTTTGAGCCGTCTTTGAAGTTGAGTAATATTATTAAAATGGAACTATTATCTGAAGTTGAATAATTTGGTAGCATTAGACAATTTCCAGGACTAAAACAATGTTTCACTAGCTAAATTCAATTACTTATAGCTTATATTTTTAATTGGAAGCAAATCATCATTTACCTATGAAATTGGATTACCACCAAGGACAAGGATCAGATACCTTTTTAGAGAGAAAGGTAGAGTGATTTTAGGCAAAATTTGGATAAAATATGAAAGATTATGAGTTAAAAATGGAGAGAAAAATATGTGAGAGAAAGCTAATTAAGAGAGATATAGAGAGAAATGTAGAGAAATTAAAGTCAGGGTCTAAATCCTTATCATCGATGGAGCTGCTGTCCCGATTTTTAGAAGGAAAATGTTTGGCAGAGAAGATAGAGATATCAGATAAGAGAAAATCATATGATAGATGTGATAGGAAGAAAAAGATAGAAAGAAAATGAAATGTTGTAAGAGTGTATGAAAAATTGAGGTGTTCAAATGTTATTTTTGTTTTTAGAAATAAGAAAAGGCAAAAAAGTTGAATGATTCGGTCAAAATAAAAGAGAATATTTTTTCTTCAATCTTTTGAAATGTTTCTATTTAGGATATGTTTGACAACGTCGGATTTTGAACTTATAGTTTATTACCTCATAATAAAAAAAGATTTGTTTAGTAATTTTTTTTTCTCACAAGCTTATAACTTATTTTTACTAGTTTGTAATTTATTTTAATAAGTAAATTCAATTAGTTTATAGTTTATCATTTTTTCTCTCAATTTTACCTTTGTCGTCTTACTTAAAAATATGTATCAATCAAGCATATTATTTGATACATCATTTCATATTTATAAGTTATTAATCCAATCACTAATTTTACCAAAATTAGCCCATTCGTTGTATACTAACTTATCTTTTATTCTATATTTTTTTGCCATAGCCTTGATTGAAAATCATAGGAAGCCTTTTTGTCAACCCATGTATATTCCAAAAGGAAAATCTAGTATCTAGATATTTGTTTAATTAGGTAGTGAATGATGAACGAGTTCTAATGTTAAAAAAGGACAAAACATGACATAAGAAGAAAATAATACATTATAATTGTCCATAATAAACAGAACATGACAAGGCAAGCTGTCACCGTTATGTTTTGTCTTTACTGGATTACATTTCTAATATTGAATTGTCGCATGCTTTGGGGGAGATATTGACTGCTAATATGTGAGTGGTAGCACTAGCAGTGGCAGATATTACTTGCCTGAAAAAAAGGGCATTGCACATGATAATGCAAATATTAAAACTCTTCATTGTTTGTATAAGAAGGAAATTTAGGACACAATCATTATGTTTATGTCTTGGTGCCGTACCCTTAGGACAACTATTTCACAATTGACCTTTTAAGATGTTGATCACATTTTGTAAATTCTTCTACTAGCACATGCAGTGGTATCCAAAAATACAATAAACAAGAACAAATAGGGCCTGCAAAAGAGTTAACATGAAGTAGTTATAATATATCCTGCATTTTCACCCTTGGAGTTTCACTTTAATAGTTATAATATCAAAAGGAAGATTTTCAGAATAGTTTCACATGAAATAGGGCATGAGTCATGAGATGACAGTTTATTAGTTATAAAAGGAAGCATCTATATATGCATAAAACATACCAAGAATAATGGCAGATGTTTTGTTTCATCTCCGACTTCTTCATCCTGCGTGCGACACAAATCGTAGACTGCAACCATTGTGTGCGACTTAATTCCATCATATGTGACAACAATTCTAAGTCAAAATCTATACATAGCAATGCTGTAATTCTGAGACAATTTTCAAATTGCAATAAGTCGATAGAAGTACACTTTTTAGACGTAAATTGGAAAACATTCTGCTCTTCACAATTAATATTTAAAGGTAGGCCTTACAAGCCGTTTTTTTTTTTAATTACTTGAATCATTCAATAAAAAGCTTCAAATAAAACATCAACATTAGACATATATGTTTGAATGATACAGGTTAAGTTCAATCCTAAAGTCTGTAAATTGCCACCACCTAGTATAATAGATTTTCCATTACCACCACCCAATTATTGACTTTAAGCCAATGAAGCCACTATATGTTTGACAATTTCCATTTTATTAGATTGTGTTTCCATTGATGCATTAATAAATTGTGAGTTTCTCATTTGAGAGTTAGAGAATGGATTCTCTTTTGGCTTTTGAACAATGTTGGCATCAAAGCCGGTTCAAAATCTAGAGTTGAGTTTGAGTGAGAGAATCAACGGAAAATTTGAGTTTTCTAAGGATGTTCTTATGCAAGTGAGCTGCCATGCCATTCTAAAAACTCCACTTTGCTGCGTCTGGAAAACCCAAAAACCTTGGACCGGAGGTTTTGACCTCCAAAAAAGCTTCCATGCGCCACCACAAGTGTCGCCAGAAATCCAAAGGTTGAGAACAACCGGTCAGCTGCCACGTGTTCCAACCAACCACTCACTGTTGATCACATGTCAACATTACGACGTCACATCTAAGAGCACCCCCAATGGTGATCTATTTGTTTCGTTATTTTGTGGGTTTTATTGTGACACTTCATCTTGAAATAACTCATTTATTCTCAACTCTCATGATGAACTTTTAAGAACTCATATTAGGTCACACAACTCTACATCACATATTAATATAATATTCGCAATTAATTTAACTACAAATGAAAAGATTAATTTAATTATTTTAAATTAATATTTTTACGAAAAGAAAAAAAAAATTGAACTTAAATTTTTTATAACAATAATTGAAAATTAACATTAAATTCATGGCATGTATAATTGAAAACGATTAAAAATAAAATTGTGATAGCAAAACTGAATGCAAAATTTATTGTTTTTTTCGGGGAAATTGGGTGCAAAAATTAAAAAAATACTAAGAGATAAAACATGATGAGTGTAAATAATCCCAATTTATAACTTGAGAAAACTTCAAATTGTTAATTAATTACAAATTTGTGAATGGTTGGACAGTGGAATTGGGATTTGGTGCTGTAACTTTTCCCGCAGTTTTAATGTCAGCCGTTGGATGAATTTGTGTCACAAGACCTCCCAATGTTGTAATCTAATCCAATGGCTTAAATGAAAAACAGTGTGTAACTGCGTCATTTTGAACAGCAGCAAATCCTGGTCTGCCTGGAGTACTCCAACCACGAACATGAGGTAAGAAAGTTGAGTTTTTTGCATGACATGCTGGTGCACAAAGAGCAAAATACCTGACATGGAGGTGCTCTAACATGTCAAGCCACTTATTTTCTGTCACGTTAGTTACTCGATCATCAAAATTTCCATGAAATTGCAAATCGGACACTCATCCTTTGGAAATTGCCCTAAAGTTTCTTAAATTACAAAATTGGCTCATAACTTTTACAAACTATCCAATCAGCTTTTGCTTCCATAAATATAAAGTTGCCCCAATTTTTTAAACAATTACAAATTTTCCCCCAAACTTTTGGAAATTACAAATTTGCCCATACATTTTCTAAAATTACAAATTTACCCCTAGTCTAACAAACATAATTTTTCAATAAAACATTTTTTTGCACCATTTTCATAGAAACTTCTTGTTATGTTATGTCTATGCGGTTTGATCTAATTCCACATTAGAAAAGTAGTTGCAATGTTGTGAATGTGCACTATTTTCTGAAAATTTATCTGATGCCTCATTCACAATCTAGTGTCTACAATAATTAATCTAGTAATACAATACTTATTCTCATTTTACCTTCTAAAAAGATGTCTCAAAGAAGAAAAAATTAACAAACTCTAAGAGATATTCAAATGGAAGAAATAAGAAGGCAGATTCAACAATTACAGGAAACTGTGAATGCATAACAAGCACAACTAAAAGTCCAACACATACAATCAGACACTGATGAATCCAATACTGATTCATTGTTGTAGGGAAGTCGTCGTCCACAAATAAAATCATTCTAAGACAATAACATCAAGGTAGATATTTCTGATTTTGAAGGAATGCTTCAACCAAATGAGTTTGTTGATTGACTCCAAATTATAGATCAAGTCTTATAGTATAAAGAGACACTGAAAGTAAACAAAGTCAAGATCATTGCTGTCAAATTAAAGAAACATGCTTCAATTTGTTGGGAAAGACTTAAAATGAAGCGAGCACGTGAATAAAAAAGAAAGATCGAGACTTGAGAGAAAATGTGTAAAGAACTAACAAAAAAGATCTTGTCTTCTCACTAATATCAATATATTTTTTTCAACTTCATAATATTCGTCAAAAGAACTTATATGTGGAAGAATACACGCGGTAAATTTGGAAGTTGGTGATGAAGTGTGACATTCATGAAAGGGAAGAGCAAGCAATAACTCGTCACCTTGGTGGATTTTACATTGATATTTTTCATCTAGTTCAGCTCCAACAATATTGTTCATTAGACAATGTTATTTGTATGACCATGCAAGTAGAGAAACATTTACCCACAAAGTTTTCTTATAGGAATTTTTCCTTCAATGAAAATTCTCTCCATACCCAGAAAACACTAATAGAGCAAACCATCGCCTCAAATAAACTTTCCCCTCAATCTGCAAAAGAAAACCATCATAAGACACTCAAATGCTTCAAATGTCAAGGTATTGGACATATAACTTCAAACTTCCCAACCCAAAGAACCATCACCATCATAAAAAGGAGAAGCATATAAAGTACTTGAAGAAAAAGAAATTATATAAAAGCTTGAAGTAGAAGAAAATGCAGAGTCGTTATATAATGAAGAGGTCATCAAGGTTGATCATAGAGAATCATGAGTGATTTGGCGTAGCCTACACACAATGTCAGCAAAGGAAGAACCTTTGGTTAAGACATGATGTTTTTCCACATCTAATGCCTAGTGCAAGAAAAATTGCGATGTTATCATTGATAGTCGAAGTTGTGAGGATGTGGTGTTTAACTATATGGTGACAAAATTGCGAAATAGCAATTCAATGTCTTAAATTGAAAAACACTATTGAATTGAGTCCTTTCCCAAATTCAACAACACCATTTTAAAGAATTTTTTTACACGAGAAATGTGGTGCATAACTAGTAAATGATCGAAGATATCCAATCTAACCATCTCTATATTGTTAGTTAAGTTAAATTTTACAAACAGAGTTTATTGTTATACAAGATACTGAATTTGAATATATTTATATGATTAAATATTAGTTATTAAATAATTTAATTATTTACAGCATAATTAATAAATGTTACTTTATTATACTTCTTTCTAGTAAACAAGTAGTTTGATTTTAAATAGTTATTATTAGATTGTACTTGTATGACATTAGCTTTTGGTGATATTAGTGACATTGTTGATATCTCTCTTCTAATCAATCATTTTTTCTCATCTAAATAATATATTTTAATTATTCCTCTACATTTCTCTCTTATCTTAAATGTACTAATGTCACAAAAGCTAATATCACCCAAGTGGAACCAGTTATTACTATCTCCTTTCATTTCTGAAGTGTCGCATTTGAAGATTTTTTTTGGATAGTATTATTGTCGTTTACAAAGTTCAAAAACACTCATATTGATTTATGAATAATACGTGTAGCTATTTATCACAGAGAGAGAAATAGATGGGATGAGATGCTAATTGATTAAGGGTAATATAAGTATAAATAATGTTAGCAAAGATAACAATATTTATTACCGTAAAAAAAATAAGGGTTAATTAAGTAAATAGTTCCTGTAGGTTTTTTTTTGGACGAAAATAGATGATATTAATTCATTCAAATTGATGGAGTACATCGATACAATACAAATCCAAATTTGCTAAAAACAAAAAGAATGAATTTGTGGACAAACTCACAACATCCATGTTAATAGCATAAAACGGCAAAGTACCTATGCCTACAAATATGACTAATATGACTATATTCATGTCTCCGAAATACTCATGTCTCCGGATCTGCAACGTTGACGACGCCAAAGTCATTGTCATTGATCAGATCTGCACTTGCTCAAAATTAATCTTTAAACCTGAATCAAATAAACACCGCACTAAGACGGGAAACCAAAAACACACCACACAAAGATGAGAAATCAAAACAAACAAAGTCGTTCAGAGACGACGAAATCACAAAAACAAACGAAAGAAAACAGAAAATATGTGAAATCACTTATACAATTAGGACCAAAAATTTACAGGGACCAAAAACTACAAATAAAAAATACAGAGATTAAAACCAAAACGAGACATATTTACAGGGACTAAAACCATATTTTAGCCTATAATTTAATACATTGATAACTACACATTTCCAAAAGGTAATATATAATGTTTAGAAATATAATTTTAAAATATTAAAATACAACTTTTAGTTTTTATTCTATTTTTTCTTTTGTATTTCCCATTGCCAATAAAAATTAGGGTCAATTAAATTTTTAGTCCCTATAAATATTCACAGTTTTGTTTTTAGTCCTTATAAAATAAAATCACATTTTTTATTCCTTGTGACATTTTCCTTAAGCATTTTAAGGAAAAAAATGCTTTTAAATAAATGTTTTTAAAATTCCTATAATAATAAGGACTATTTTTCAAAGTCACGCAAAATGTAAGGACCAAAAATATATTTAACCCTAAAATAATTTGGACTCACTAACTGCCACATCAACATTCTGTTAGAGAATTAACAGCAAAGACTAATTTTGATAACGGAGATAAAATATGAGGATTTTAAAAATATTTAATGAAATGTAGGGACTATTCTTCAAAGGAGCGTAAAATGTAAGGACTAAAAACATATTTGACCCTATAACTTATAAAGTATTGTAATATTTTTTAGGGTTAATTAAGTAAATGGTCCCTATAAATATTTAAAATTTCATTTTTAGTCCCTACAAAATAAAATCGCACTTTTTAGTCTCTGTAAAAAAATTTGTCAGCAATTTTAGTCCTTGTAAAATTTTTCATCGACATTCTTAGTCCCTGTAAAAATTTTATGTCAACATTTTCGGTCCCTAAAATGCTAAAGGAAAATGTCATAGAGACTAAAAAGTTTGATTTTATTTTGTAGGGACTAAAATAAAAATCTAAATATTTATAGGGACCATTTACTTAATTAAGCCTATTTTTTTTACAAGAGTAGTATAATTTTTAAATTTTGGTAATATAATTTTTCGACAAAGGAATATAAATTTTAGTAAATAAGAATATTTAAGTATAATTTTTTAATTACAGTTAGGGTTAATTAAGTAAATGGTCCCTATAAATATTCAGAATTTTATTTTTAGTCCCTTCAAAATAAAGTCACAGTTTTTAGTCCATGTGACATTTTCCTTGACCAAAAATGTTAACGGAAATTTTTGACAGAGACTAAAAATGTTGATGAAAATTTTTATAGGGACTAAAAATGCTGACGGAAAATTTTATAGGGACTAAAAAGTGTGATTTTATTTTGTAGGGACTAAAAAGAAATTATAAATATTTATAAGGACCATTTACTTAATTAACCCTTATAGTTATATAAATTTTTTTTGTCAAGGTTAGTATACCTTTTAAATTTTGGTAATATCAAATTTTCCTAATAAAGGTTATATAAATTTTTAGCAGTACGTTTTGAAATTATTCACCATCTAGATGATATTATACAAAATCTAAATAACATTTTCCTTTCAGAGACTTTATTTTTTACCAAAGTAAAAAAAAAGAATATAATTCTTTTTAGTAAAAAAAAAAAACTTTTTATACAACAATCTCAATCTCTGACTCTTGTGTGGGAGAAAATTTGATTGGAAGAGGATAATTTACATTATGTGTCCACATATTCTTCGACGCAGACTAGTTACTGTGCAACACGACCGTGAAAACTTTATACTTATAAGTATAACATAAAAAACATGATTTAAAGAAAACAAAAGACAGACAACATTAAAAAAAATAACAAAAAGTATGGAAACACAATCTTCAATTTATTGAATTATCTACAAAGACATATATATTTCCCATAAAAGACATATTTGCATCACATCACAAATAATTACAAAATACCTTAAGAAAAAAACAAAATAAACAAACCAATATATACTTTTTACCTATCCATTGACATGCAAAAACAATTATCAAAACAAAAAGCAAAATATTCATGTCAACAAAATAAAAGCAAAACAATAATAAGTAAATAATGAAGTCGTAGATTGTACTTCACTCAAAAGGAATAATTTCTATAATGATATTTTCCTTCTATTAACCGCTGGAAAAATATGGTGAAGAAGAACTACAAACACAAACTAAGTGATTGATCACAATCTGTTAAAAAAAAATAGACCCCAAAGGATTAATAATAGTTTTATCATCGAGTTTTAAACACTAAGCAATCGTTTCATAATTTTTATTTCTATTGGAGCACATCTAAGTGACAATTTGAATTCCATAAAAAATTCTAGGGTACTCACTGTCTTATTAAGCCTATTCAAGTTACTAATCCATGCAAATATTGAAGAGTATATAGCTTAAAATAGACCCAAAATCATAGACACAAATTATAGCCTATTGTAGAAATAGAATAGATGTGTACCTGGTTTAGTTGGTTGGTGAGAAAGAGGTTAGAGTTGATAGAGTCTTCTTTCCCTTCCTGATGCCATTAGAATGAGAGTGCATTGAAGCAGTTATCTGACATGATGGGATAGTCGGTATATATAAGCACCAGTAGAGAAAGGGACCTCTCAACAGGCTTACTTTGAGAAACGGCCCAACCCATCACGGCCCGTTTCTAATTACAGCCCATTAATAAACATCCATTTGTTTAGTGCAATATTATAATTATAATTAATAGTTGATATAATAATATATTATTTTAATTATTGACTAAGGTTAATCCATAAAACCCAA
>Ga0315915_1006584_pt1 | contig 14149 bp, 10 predicted proteins | sample MpolbnodulesMG_FD_207738 | JGI IMG/M metagenome (GOLD analysis project Ga0315915, IMG submission 207738) | Medicago polymorpha root nodule microbial communities from Los Angeles, California, United States - branched nodules | ecosystem: Host-associated > Plants > Roots > Nodule | place: USA... | reverse complement strand
ATCTCAAAAAAAAAAAAACTGAACATAACATGAAAAGAGTGAAAGCACTTTGAAGAAAATGTTGGTTTGAACATGAAACTGAAGTACTTGAATTGGGTGCAGGAATGTGACTACTTCTTTGATCACAGGACAGCAATTAGCAACTATGTCTTTCAGGGACAAAGGAAAGCTGTAAGTACAAAATTGTATTATTTATTGTATCTATAATGTTTCAATTGAGTTTAAAAATAACCGGCATGTTTTATTCAATTTTTGCTACTCAATATCAATATATAGAGGACAGGCTTCTTAAATGTGATGTGAAATTCTTGTCATGATGAGTGTGTTTTGCGATTTATGTAGTGAACTACGAAGTGTTAGAAGGAAGTTATTGTTGGAAGCCCTTGCCAATGAACTTCCAAATGGCACCATTAGGTACATGTCAAAAGTTGTTGCTATAGAGGAATCTGGATTCTTTAAAATACTACATCTTGTCGATGGAACAACCATCAAAACCAAGGTAAACAATATGTGTGACATGACATTATGACTATCAAATAATTTTTTTTTTGTTCATGCATTATAAGAAGAAAAAAGTATTACGAATTCGACCTTGTTTGCTTTAACCGATACATGAATGTAATTTGTAATTTAAAAGGTATTGATAGGATGTGATGGAATCAACTCTGTGGTTGCAAAGTGGTTAGGCTTCAAGGAGGCCACTTATACAGGTAGATATGGAATTAGGGGTTTTGCAGAGTTGGAAAACAATCACAGTTTTGAGCCTATGCTTATGCAGTTCTATGGCAAAGGTTTTAGAGCTGGAGTTGTTCCTTGTCATGAAAAAGGTGTTTACTGGTTTTTCACTTGGACTCCTACCACCCAAGGTGAATTCCCTTTTTTTAAGCATGCTGAAAGTGGACTCATTGTTTCGATTCAGATTGGTCTTAATTGTTGCTTGTATGAAGAGTTTTGTTAAGAGTCCCCAAATTGAACAAGATATGGTCATAAAAAGTATTTATAGGTGGGAGACATTTCTTACCTTTTTTTTAGAGATATTCCTTACTTTATAAGTCGATTTTATAAGGTTGAGTTAGGCCAAATCTCAATCCGAATATAGCATCAGAGCACATCCAAGACCTGTTGAACCACATGGCATTGAACAACGCGATTCACAATCTAAATGTAAGGAAGTGTGTTCAGAGTCTAAAATTAGATGGGATATAGCCTAAAAATTGTTAAGAAAGAAGTGAGAGACATATCTTACCTTACAAGTCAATTTTAAAGATTTGAGTTGGGCATAATCAAATTTTAAGAAGTTTCTTTGAGAACAAAAATTTTAATGTTTGAAAATCAAACATTCAAAAGTGTTTTGACCATTGTCATGTTAATGCATCAACTTGACTTATGTTGCAGATAAGGAGCTAATGGAGAACCCTGCTAAACTGAAGCAATACGTGTTAAACAAGTTAGAGAAGATGCCAAGTGATGTTAGATTTATCATAGAAAAAACAGAGATAGATGCTTTCCATTCAGCTCCATTGAGATATAGACATCCTTGGGAGCTTATAATGGGAAATATAAGCAAAGGAAATGTTTGTGTTGCTGGTGATGCTTTACACCCCATGACACCTGATCTTGGTCAAGGGGGGTGTTGTGCTTTAGAGGATGGGGTGGTTTTAGCAAGGTGTCTAGCTGAGGCCTTGTCCAAAAAACCAAAGGAAGAAGAGGAGGAGGAGAATTACAAAAGAATTGAAGAAGGGTTGAAGAAATATGCAAATGAAAGAAGATGGAGATGCATTGATCTTATTACTACAGCTTATATTGCAGGTGTTATTCAGCAGGCTGATTCAAAACTGGTTACATTTTTTAGGGACAAAATTTTGGTTCCATTACTAGCTGGTCAGTTATTCAAGAAGTCTGGTTTTGATTGTGGTAAACTCAATTAGCCCTTAATTAGTGACACACTTACACAATGTCGCTTTTCTTTTTTCCATGTTAATGAATTTGAGTTGTAAGTTATGCTTTTGATGCCAATAGTTTTCTTTCTTCACTATTATTTGATGATGATGAGCAAAGGTTGTTGTAGTCAAGGTCCAAACTCCTATCATAATTAATGAATGATCTTGTAAAAAAATAAATAAATCATGATGAATGAATTATGATAATTGTTCCCTCAATTTTTTTTTATGTGTCGTTTGTAAACAAAGTTGAATAAAAAATTAATACCAACTTTAAAAAGGTAGTTAAATATGAATAACAAATTTCTTCAAATTTGACAATTAAAAAAGAACATAGGAAGCAAATTACTAAAAAGTCAATTGTCTTTATCCATGAATACCAACTTTGATTAAAAAATAAGACTTAATTTTAAATAATTAAAAAAATCAAAGGTAGACAAAGTAAAGTTTGATTGTGTATGTGCTTTCATCCAATCATTTTATACCATGTCATGTTTTTATGTAACTAATTTTAAAATAATTCAAATGTTAAACAAATTTTGTTTAAAAGAAAATCAAAATTATATATGCATTTACAGTATTGGACAAACTAAAAGTTGTTAAAAAGTTTTTTTACCAATCAAAAAGTTGTTAAAATAATATTTATTTAGGAAAATAACTATGTCATGTCGTCATGAAATGAAATTATTGTTGGCACTATGATATCACCTTCGTCCAATTATATATAAATAAACTTCTTGCGGTGCTCTTCTTTGAACCATCATCCTTACCTATATAGCAAGCTTCTGTCCATTCTATATATTTCTATTCTAATAAAAACTTAAAAGGATAGTGAGCTATATACTTAGTAATGGAAACTGTTATTGAAAAAGATATTGTGATTGTAGGAGCTGGAATTGCTGGCCTCACAACATCCTTAGGACTTCACAGGTACTCTTTCTCTCTATATCTGTATAGTGATCATCTTTTTATTTTTTTATTTTCTTTTATCAGTGTAATGATATGTCTACACCCAAACACTTATTCGACATTTCACCATTGATGATGGTTTATGGTGGTCAGTTGAAGGCGGAGCTCCCATGGCCCAAGACTGGCCTCTAGTGAAATCGATGATGGTTGGCCGCCTCCTACCACCATTAGTATCATAATAATTTATACATAAATTTTAAAATTTTGGATAAACAATTTTAAATAATATTTATTTTTAGGTCTCCCCATATATGAGGTGTCCACAAAAGATTATCCATTTTTTTTTATTATAAAGGTAAGAGTCCATTTATAATTTATATTTATATACATGAAAATAACACATGAATGGAAGGTAACTAGGTAAGCGGATAACAAATTACGTCGTTAAGTTTTTTTGAATGACAAAACCAATCATTGTAAACACGAAATTCATGGACTTAGAAGATATTACTCTATTATTGGTGCAAATTATTTATGATCATTTTTATCAATGATTAATTTTCAGTCTCAATCACAATTTTTTTTTCATTTGTAAGATCTGAATTAAGATGTTGTTTAGGAGACTCGAGTCCAATTTCACTAAGATGAATGTAGAATTGAAATTGTTCCATCTATATAATTGATAGTAATGTTGATGATTGTAGATTGGGCATTAAAAGCTTGGTATTAGAATCTTCAGATAGTTTGAGAATTGGTGGATTTGCTTTAACAGTATGGGAAAATGCTTGGAAGGCGTTGGATGTTGTTGGTGTTGGAGACATCCTCCGCCACCAACATCTACAACTTCATGGGTAAGTACAACACAAACTACCACATCCTCCCTACTAAAGTTTCTAAAAATGAAAATAAAATATAACTAAACCCTAAAGAATCAGATTTTAAAAACAAAATGCATTTTAACATCATATCCTTTCATGAACATTTTCACATCATCTAGTAACTTACCTCATTCTTTAACATGATCTATCAACAAATACAAGTCCAATATTTAGATGTGGAGAAAATTTCCAAAATTTTAACAATTGAGAACTGTATTATTATTTTTTATTTATAAATAGAGGACCAAAATCATGAATCTACGAAAATTGGAGATTAAAAGTGCATACCAGTTCATTTTTTGATAAAACATCCCCTTTATTACAATTTTTTATACATAGGAATCAATCTCACACAAATTAGACATCAACTATTGTGCTAGACCTCAACAGTCCTCGAAACAATTTGATAAGTACAAAGTACAATTTAATAATTTGATTTGAAACGTATTAAAGAAAATTAGACAATATACTAAATTTGTTTCTTGTGCATGTGGATGTATATTTTAAAATATTTCTTCAATGAATAGACATTTTGGTTATGTATAAGTCCGTTTAAGAAGTTAGACTTCTTCAAATATCATTGTCCGTTTATAGTAGTATTAATTAGCGGGTTGACCTTGCCAAGAGAGGCTGAAACAAAAGAACTTGAATTGGAGTGCAGGAATGTGACTACTTCTTTGGTTATGGGGCAACAAACATCAACTACGTCTTTCATGGACAAGAAAGGAAAGTAGTAAGTGCAATGAACATATTATATTATATAATCTTAACATTCATCCAAGACTTTTATAAATTTCTACTACAATTCTAGAAGTGTTACAATTTTTCTAAATACTTAATCTGAAATTTGATATGAAGTTCTTACCATGATGTATGTTTTTATGCTATAGTGGATCCCGTGAAGTTCGTTGTGTTGGAAGAAATTTATTGTTGGAAGCACTTGCCAATGAGCTTCCTAGTGGAACCATTAGGTACATGTCAAAGGTTGTTGCTATTCAGGAATCTGGCTTCTCAAAAATACTACATCTTGCTGATGGAACAACCATCAAAACCAAGGTAATTAGAGAACAACTTCCATTGAGAGTTCAAGTAATTAGTCTAAAATCATTATTGTTTGCAATTTGCGGAAAAGGTATTGATTGGGTGTGACGGAGTAAACTCTGTGGTGGCAAAGTGGTTAGGCTTCAAAGAGGCCTCTAACACAGGGAGATATGCAACGAGAGGTTATGCAGAGTTGAAGACCACTCACAAGCTTGAACCATTGTTCATGCAGTACTTTGGCAAAGGTTTTAGAGCTGGGGCTATCCCATGTGATGACAAAAGTGTTTATTGGTTTTTCACATGGACTCCTATCAGCCAAGGTGAATAATACCCTTTCTTTTGCATATACAAATTAATTTTTCTTTCTCTTACAATCGGATTGGATCGGAGATCAAACCAATGAGACCTCCAAATCATGGTTTAATTTGTTCAACCAAATTGTAGTACAATTATGATCAAACCAACTAATGAACTAATCACTTCTCGATTCAACCAATTGACCGATTTGTAAAAAATTTAGAATATTGGTTTCAACGCAAAAAATGAAATAATAGTCCACTTTCTTGACATGTCTTACAGATAAAGAGCTAACACGAGACCCTGCTAATCTGAAACAATATGTGGTAAGCAAACTAGACAAGATGTCAAGCGATGTTAGATGTTTCATAGAAAACACTGAATTAGATGCATTTCAATCAGCTCCATTGAAATATAGACATCCTTGGGAGCTAATAATTGGAAATATTAGTAAAGGAAATGTTTGTGTTGCTGGTGATGCTTTACACCCCATGACACCTGATCTTGGTCAAGGGGGGTGTTGTGCTTTAGAGGACGGGGTGGTTTTAGCAAGGAGCTTAGCTGAGGCCTTTTCCAAGAAACCAAAGGATGAAGAAGAAGAAGAAGAAGAATACAAAAGGATTGAGGAAAGTTTGAAGAAATATGCAAATGAGAGAAAATGGAGATGCATTGATCTCATTACTGCATCTTATATTGTGGGTTATATTCAACAAAGTGGTTCAAAATTTGTCAACTTCTTGAGGGATAAAATTCTGGCTACATTCCTAGCTGTTCAATTGTTGAAGAAGTCCGATTTTGATTGTGGACAACTTAAATAGCTCTACTTAGTAACACAATCATCTTGCCTTGATAATGAACTTGTGTTATTTGCTTTTGATGCTAAAATTTCCTTTTTCTTTTAAGTATAGTTTAATGTTGATTAGAGAATTTATTCAACAAGTATAATAATGTTGTCAAAGTCCAATCATAGATAATGAATGATGCTAATTACTACTTAATAAGCAAACTACTAAGAAATAAAAGCATATATTTATCAACATCTAAATTAGTCAATTTATACTTTACGTTTAGCTATTAAAATCAGGCACTAATATCTTGGGACAAAAGACTACTTTTGAATGGATTCTCAACAATATGAAACTTGCATCATCCAAAAAAGCATTTTCATTACTTTGCTTCTTTCTTTCTTTTTTTCCTTTGGCTAGTATTCCACGTCTTTATTCTTTAACAGGGAAAAATATCCACCACCAGTATTAGTTTTCTTAATTTATTTTGTCGCTGTCATAATTTTTGGGCGGGTTTTCAAATAATAAACAAGTACATTATTTAAAGTAAGAATTCAATTTAAAAAAGAATAGAACCAGTCTTCTCAATAAACAATAAAATTTAAAGATCTTCCATAAAAATATAAAATTAAAGATCTTGTGTTACCGGAAAAAAATAATATATATCTTGTATAAAAACATCAAACATGTATTTTTTTTTCTAAAAAAATCAAATATATTTTGATTCTAGTAAAAATAGTAATTTTTTTTAGGGAAGTAAAAATAGTAATTTTTTTCAGGGAAGTAAAAATAGTAAATTTTAAAACTTTTTTTGAGAGCAGTAAATTTCAATTTCTTTTGTGGTGGCCGGGGTTCGAACTCCAAACCTTACATATATTATGCATTGTCCTACCAACTGAGCTAAGCTCACGAGAACAGTAAAATTCAAATTTGAAACTACTATTTTTGATTTATGAAAATAAAAATAAGTTTTGATTTTCATTCTTCTAAAATTTAAAATTAATATTTTTTTATTCTTATCATTTATTTTAAAAGAAACATATTTGTTTGTAAGGAACAAATATTATAATTTTGTTCCTTCAAAAAAAATTATATAATTTTGTAAGACATAATCATGTTTCTTTACCAACTAATCATTTTTAGACTTGATTGTTTTTCCTTGGTACACCTTGTGCCGGGAATAACGCTTTTCGACGGTAATATATTTCATTTTAGTCTCTTCAAAAAAAAAAAATCATTTTTAGACTACATGAAATAGTCGCGTGATCTTCTCTTAAACACATAAGGAGATAATAAATCTCAATTTGGTAGCAATAAAAATAAAAATAAAAATAAAAATATTCAAAAAAAAATTTAAATTTTGTTGGGATGAATATCAAAGAAATATTTTGAGGCTCAAAAGTATAATTAACTATTTTATATATAGAAGAAATAGCTATAATCATTAAAAACTCACATGCATAAATAAAATGACTGGAGTCTGAATCTCGATCATAACTTCCTACTTATCAATTTCAATATTTTTATTTTTATTAGTGAGAGTTAGATCCAAATTACAGTCACACAGTATGACCGATTAATAATCAAAATTTAATTGAGAAATGTATCACATAATGTCTAATATTCGTCAAATACAATTGTTTTTTTATATATGTGAAACAAACACCATATGTATAAAGCTGCAAAACCTAATCTTTCTAGTTATGCCGGACTACAATATAATTACCGTGAGAAACTATAAAAATACATTAAACAACAGTAACTAATAAAAAAAAGAAAAGGAAAAATAATTTACTTGAATTAATCCTTAAATCAAAAGTATTTAGAATGAAGGATCCCGATCTAGTTGAGATTTAACCACATAAATTGAAGTAGTGATGATAAAGGAAATCAATACTCGGGGAATTTGAAATTATGCATATTTTCTTTTGTTAATTTCTTTTGTGACTTACCGCATGTAAACATAAAAAAAAATATTTTTCTTTAAAGAAACCTATTAAAAAATATTTATTGATGAATATCTACTAATACTTTAAATTAATAGATTATATATTAATTTTCAAACAATGCCTTCTTAGAAGGTCATCCATGATTCCTTAAAAAAAAAAAAAGTCATCCATACCTTCTAATAAAATCTAATGCATTAATACTGATATGATTTACTAAAACAAAAAAAATAAAAATTACAAGAGATGATCTTAAGTTCGAAGTTTATAATAGATTATTTTTTTTAAAGATTGAATTAAAACAAAAATGATAAATAATATAACGAGCCAAAACGAAAATCATATTTATCCGATGGGATGGATCGGAGATACATATAACATACTTTGGCATCCCTAAATTACAAAGCAACAAGGATTCACGAAATTGTCCCTACGCCGCTGCAAATTGCAATAACAAATACTAGACTTGTTTCTTCTTCTTCTGATAAATAAACGCGACCGAGCTCATTCTTCTTTCTTCGTAAGCTTCACTTTCAATTTCTCTCTCTTCTATTCTCTTTTATTCCCACAGCTATAGCTTTTCTTATCATCCTTTTCAATTAATTCCTAATATTCATTTTCCTCAACGATTAACCTCTCGCAACCCTGATTCAACCTCAAAAGCTACCTCATTCCTTTCTTATTCGATTACTTCTTTTTATTCTTTCAGCTACCTCAGGTTATGTTAATCCGTGTTTTTTTCTTTAGATTCTTATTTTTATTATCCATGATGTTGTGCGCGTATGAATTTGAATTCACAAACTAGATTGTAATTGGCAGCTTAACCATGTTTTTGTTTGATTCTGTGACGTTATTTCAGATCCACTATTCTTTTTTTTAGCTTTTTTCTGTGCTTATAGATAAAAGTTTATGCCTTTGTTTTTTTTCCCCAATTTATTGATTTTTTTTTTTTTTTTGTTTTGAATATTTCTGTTTATTATTGTTATTTAGTTAAGGACAGATTTTGTTTCATGCTTCTAAGTAAATTTTAAAACTATGGAAGAGGTGTAACTTTTTTCTTTGAAGTAGAACTTGATTTGATAAGTTTTTTTTGTTTCAATTGCTGAATTTAAGTTTTCTTATTGATATTATATGATTTTAGATGGAAGTTCCACAACATGAAGCACATTCTGAAAATAAAGAGCCGGCTGAAAATGCTAATGCCGAACCTGATGGAGTTTCTTGTAAGAAAAGTAATACTATGCAAATTTATAGACAAGATGTTGTCAAGAATAAAAACTCTGGGATGGTTGGGATTGTGACAGAAGTTAATGGTGATTCTGATTCGGATTCAGATTCAGATTCCGATTCAGATAGTGGAGTCACTGATGATGAGGGTGAGGAGGGTGATGTTGAGGAAGGTGATGAAAGTAATAATGGTTGCAGAAATTCTGATAGGAATGATGCTTCTGTGCACCGTAAGACTGCTGCTCTTCAGACTAACGAGCTACGTGTACTCTGGATGGATGAATCTGAATCCACACAGAATTTCAGTGATGTAGAAGTTGTTGATCGTGGATTTTTACATAGTGATTTTGTAGCTTCGGCCTCTGACCCTACCGGGCAAGTGGGTGTTGTCGTTGATGTCAATATATCTGTGGATTTGTTGGCCCATGATGGATCTATCATAAAAGATGTCTCATCTAAAGACTTGAAGCGTATCAGGGATTTCACTGCTGGAGATTACGTGGTGCTCGGGTCTTGGTTAGGAAAAGTTGATGATGTTTTGGATAATGTGACTGTCTTATTTGATGATGGTTCAGTTTGTAAAGTCTCCAAAGCGGATCCGATGGATCTTAAACCAATTTCGAAGAACAATATTCTTGAAGATGGACATTTCCCTTATTACCCAGGGCAACGTGTAAGGGCCAAGTCTTCATCCATCTTCAAGATGGCTAGATGGTTGTCTGGCTTGTGGAAAGCAAGTAGGTTAGAAGGTACTGTCACCAATGTTACTGTTGGATCAGTGTTTGTTTATTGGATAGCATCTGCAGGTCATGGGCCATATTCTTCTGCTGCCCCAGCTGAGGAACAGAGTCCAAAAAACTTAAAATTGCTGTCTTGTTTTGCTCATGCAAATTGGCAATTGGGTGACCGGTGTCTTTTACACTCATCTGCACTGTCATCTTCTGTTTCCATCAACAAAAACAAATCAAAATTGGAACATAACGATTCTGTTAACATTGAATTAGATTCTAATCAAACAGGAAGCGGGTGTGATTCAGAAGACGCTACAGTTGAGGAATCAAATGGGAATAAAGATACTATGGACCTTGATCCAGTGGGTGCTTTGGAAGGGAATGATGGAAATGATAGAAATAATCCTTCTTGTGAATCTAGTTCATGTGGTAGTTCTATATCAGTATCAAAGGATCCTGTCCGTGAAGCTTGGCCTCTTCACCGCAAGAAAATAAGGAAAGTTGTCATCAGGAAAGAAAAGAGAGCCCGGAAGAAAGAGGAAAGCTTTGAAAAAGCTCTCCAAATTGTCAACACTAGGACAAGAATTGATGTTGCTTGGCAGGATGGAACGATAGAGTATGGACTAGATTCTACAAGTTTAATTCCTATTGATACTCCTGGTGATCATGAATTTGTTTCAGAACAATATGTTGTAGAGAAGACCTCTGATGATGGTGAGGATAATTGTGAAACCAGCCGAGTTGGGGTGGTGAGGAGTGTTGATGCCAAAGAGCGGACAGCTTGTGTGAGGTGGATAAAACCAGCTGCCAAGGCAGATGATCCCCGAGAATTCGACAACGAGGAAATTGTAAGTGTCTATGAGCTAGAGGGCCATCCAGATTATGAGTACTGCTATGGGGACGTGGTTGTTAGACTATCACCCGTGTCTGTCTGTCTAGAAGCTTCTGTTGGAGAGTCTACTGAGAAATCGAAGCAGGAAAACGAAGAAAATGGACATAAAAATGAAGCAGCAACCCAGACAGAAAAAGCATCTTCTGGCGAAACTGATGTGGAGTTCTCAGACCTCTCTTGGGTTGGAAATATAACTGGCCTTAAGAATGGTGATATTGAAGTTACATGGGCTGATGGGATGGTATCAACGGTATGCTCATTTAATTTATTTCCTTATTGTTATCTGTTATTTCTTCCCATTCTGTTGGTAAAAGATAAATGCTGCATGTTTACTTATATTCAGTTTTGTACACATCATTAATACACCACTTGCAATCTGGTTGTGTTGTTTCTGTCTATGGAAATGCCTAGGTTTTAAAATTTGTACGAGTATGATTACAACATAATCAGGATGTTCAATTTCCCAGTGATTAGATATTCTACTAGGTGCCTCAGTGTTAATAGTACTTTATACATAATACTTACAATCAGCGAAGGTGCCTTTCAGTTTCTATGAAGAGTGATTCAGGAAGACCTTTGTGAAATGGTGGAAATTGGTGTAGGATTTTGCTTCAGGATGCTTGTTGGGCTGGTAAAATCTGGTCCAGCTTATAGAGTCCCAATCAATAAGGATTAGATATAAAAGTTGTCAAAACTTATTGCAGAAGTTTGAACTAGTATTACTAAGGAAAAGGAGGGAAAGATGAATCTGCGTACGTTAGTTTGTAGGTATTTAGCAATCCCCATCTCTTGAGCTAGCTTTTGGGGTTGAGTTAGGCCTAAACCCCAATTTCTGAGTGAATATATATGATCCTTAAGGTGGAGTTATAGAATACAAAATAAGGTGGAGTATGAATATCTAGTCAAGGAACATTTGTTGCCTGTGCCATAATATAAAATCATAGTGGAGTTGTAGATATGTGTTTCTACCATTGTTTGATAGTCATATTTTTATTTTCTTTTGAGTGGGTGGTCTTTTTCTAAATGTCTGCTGAAAGGTTTTATATCACCTACATTGTAATTGTCATTTGTATTCATTTTAATATCTATAGGCTTAAATCATGTCATAGAAAAGCAGTGACTATTAGGAACAAGTGTAGCCTGTTCCTTTTGCTACTGAGATTACTAAAGATCCTTTGCTAGCATGTTGAACAGTCTTTTGTTGGTGCTAAAATAGCCCATAAATTTTGGTTTATGGATCTTTCCAATTCATAGCTTCAAACAAGGTTTGATTAGATTCTTAATCAAAACATTTTTGTGCAAATAATCCAAGAAGCAAAATAATAGATTGGATCTAGTATAAACATATATGGCATGTTTGTGTTCTTAAGCACTTGTTCATGTCTAATGATACAACACTTGTATTTCACTATCTATAATTTACTTTACTTCCAGGTTGGACCCCAAGCAATCTATGTGGTTGGTAGAGATGATGATGCTGAATCACTTGTGGCAGGGAGTGATATAAGCGATGCTGCAACCTGGGAAACCGTTGATGATGATGAAATGGAAGTCCAAGAGGATTCCAGAGAGGTTTGTTTCTCTTTCCAACTATAATGTGGTTATTAGTAAGTTTTAATTTTTAAACTTGCTTCTTTCTCGGAGGAAGCCTAAGGGAAAATCTGTCACCTGGTACTTTTAGCAGGATTCCTATCAAAAAGTTACTTTTAGCAGGATTTCTTTCAAAATCCTTTATTTTTCTTCATTTGAAAAGGTCTTTTGTGTCAGTTCCTCCCTTCGATAAATGGATTTGTTTTATGGTAGACATATCATGGGCCAACTAGAGATGTTGGTTATGGTTATTATTAGTCTATTTCTATAATAATGTAAAATTACATGCAGGATGTTAATAGGGAAAATTCAAGCAATGTTGCAGAAGAGAATGGAGAGAAAGACTCTGGTAGGGCCGCGGCACTTTCTGTCCCACTTGCAGCAATTCGATTTGTAACCAGACTTGCGTCTGGAATATTCTCCAGGGGACAGAAGAACTTGGATCCTGTTCATGTGCAGTCAAATGGTGAAATTGAATGTTCGTCACCAGTTAAAATTTGTGAGTCCAGTTCTCAGGAATGTATTGCCATTGATGGTGACAATTTGGGCAGCAAGAGTTGTAAAAATGAGGAGTCTGTTATTCCAGAAGGTTCAGAAAATGTGGAAGCATCTGAGACACTGTGCAGCTTGAAGAATAAAGAGGCTCCTGCCAGTTGTGACGATGATGCTTGTAGTTTGAAACATTTTGACATGGTTACAGATCCGTTAGACCATTACTATATTGGTGCAAATGGACAGGTACTGCTTCTGCCTTAATTCTAATCTCGAGGAAAGCAGGGAAATGAAAAAATGAATAGGCAGTTGCATGTTTATTTTATGCTTCATCTTCCTTTGATAAATATTAACCAAGATATACAGGCATGCACTTGCCTGAGTATTGATTAATCATCATTACAGATTAGTTTATTGTAGGTTAGGTTCTTATTTTTAGATTTAGCTAAATCAAATATCAACACTGTTGAATTTTTATCATTGGTGCATCGAACATGTGAGTATGCACACAAATACATTAAAATGCTTGTTTCTTTAAAATATAAATTCTTTTGTTATATCACATGGGATTGGAGGTCACTAAATGTTTTTCACTCCACTTGCAGAGTAACATACGAAAATGGTATAAGAAGGTGCAACAAGATTGGGGCATACTACAAAACAACCTTCCTGGTCAGTGAACAGTGACAATAGATTCATTCATATTGTATTGTATTTATGCTCCCATTTCAATAAATGTGAACAATGTAATCATTTTGACAGAGGAAATCTATGTACGAGTTTATGAAGATAGAATGGATCTTGTGAGAGCAGTTATTATAGGGCCATTTGGGACTCCTTACCAAGATGGGCTGTTTTTCTTTGATTTTCACCTTCCGCCAGATTATCCTGATGTTCCACCCGTAAGGCCTTATTTTGAAGCTACATCAATTTATTATGTTGAGACGTAAATAATATATTCCATTATATAAATTTAGTCCACATGAATGTATCTCATGTCTTCCTGTGTTCTTTGTCGTGGCCTCAAATGGTGCAGTCAGCATACTATCATTCAGGTGGTTGGCGTATTAACCCTAATTTGTATGAGGAAGGGAAGGTTTGCCTTAGCCTTCTAAACACATGGACAGGCAGAGGCAATGAAGTATGGGATCCAAAATCTTCTAGCATCCTTCAAGTTCTAGTTTCACTACAAGGGCTAGTACTCAACTCCAAGCCTTACTTCAATGAAGCTGGATATGATAAGCAGACTGGAACAGCTGAAGGAGAGAAGAATTCGTTATCATACAATGAGAATACATTTTTACTGAACTGCAAGACCATGATGTATCTTATGCGGAAGCCACCCAAGGTGATTGTGAATGATGTTTAAATATTTTATTTGCCCCTATTTTATCTTTGATTAGTTAAAGGACTTGCAATAT
>Ga0315915_1006582_pt1 | contig 14150 bp, 10 predicted proteins | sample MpolbnodulesMG_FD_207738 | JGI IMG/M metagenome (GOLD analysis project Ga0315915, IMG submission 207738) | Medicago polymorpha root nodule microbial communities from Los Angeles, California, United States - branched nodules | ecosystem: Host-associated > Plants > Roots > Nodule | place: USA... | reverse complement strand
TTATTTATAAGTTTTTAAGGTAGTTTATGAAAAAACAGTTTATGAAGATACGATTTTCGTTAGTGAGAGCTTATAAATTAAAATAAAAGCTTATTTATTTACATAAGCTATTTTTCATAAGCTCAAACCAAACAAGACCTAAATAGAGGTTTTATTGATCAAAATGCTATAAAACTTTCCGGATTTATAGAAGTGTTTATAAAAAGTGAGCTCAAGGGTTTATACAAATTTTGTCAGAAAACGAAAACGTATTGATAAAATTTAATGCATGACAAAGTGATTAAAAGTGACAATTCATTCACAAATTACTCGTATATAGACTGTTATTGCCATATCCAAGAAGGAGCGAGGAAAGCTACAACATGAACTCATGCATGTGTGCTAGGTAAAGCTTGCTAAAGCTATTCCGGTAATGTCATGGATGCATGTGTGTTTGTAGTTAAGTAGGCCATTAATTCAGACAATACTTTTTGTTAAGCAATTCAAACAATACTTAAACGCACACTCTAGCTATTTGTTAAATTTGAGTAAAAAATCAAGTGATTTTAAAGTGACGTGTCCGAAGTTTTGAACATCATACACACACACACACACATATATATATATTATGCAATGTTCTATCAACTGAGTTAAGTTTACGGGAATTGTGTGACTTTAAATATAATCAGAAAATCAAGTGTTTCTAATGAACAAATGGTTAGTTGTGATTAATTGACGGTGTAAAATATTTTGTGCATTTGAATCGGATCATATGATTATTTTGATCGAAAATATGACCCTCTTTAAATAAGGTTTACGTATCTTGAAATTTTATTTAAAGCCTATTTTATAGTAGTAATAGTAAATAAGGAACATGGTAGCAACTAAGTCTTCCTGAATAAATTAAGGAACAATTTTTTTATGTATAAGGAATATGAACTAAACATTTAATATACCGAAGTACGTACAAGTTCAAAATACTAGATAGAAACATTAACAAAATAATAACAATGAGAATATTAATTGTATTATTTGTAGTTATTAAAATATCTGGTATGATATGCCAACATACGGTTGGTATATATCACCCGTAATAAAAAAAATGGGAGTTGGATTAGAGACTTCCATTTGGAAGTGTTGATAAGTTGAATGTCTTGTTAACAAATGGACTCATTTTAAAATAACTAAAATAAAGTAGGGATTGAGCCAGCTTCAAGAGCCTAATATATTGAGATACTTGCCCCTGAGCTTCACATCATCACAACCTGTAAATTGCATTAGTTTTTAAAACTTAAATAGTAGATTATTATAAGGGGAAAAAACTTAAACGTGTAGAGGAAAAAACCAATTTAAAAACAAAACAATAAGCCTATAATACTATATACAAGCTGCTGCATCAACCAATCATTTGTCTAATTGTTTTCAAACAACAACAAAAACATCACCTTCTCTAACGCGTGCATGCACTTGCGTTTGAGAGAAGTATTTCTCCGTCACCCAATAGATATCCTCACCTCACCTCACCTGTATTTAAAGCCTAGTTAGAGGCACCCCAACGCCATTTCACAGTTCTGTCACAGACTCATAAAGAAAAGAAAAGAAACAAATCCACACATAAAGCTATACTTATTTGATTCCTAAACCCACCACCAAATTAAATGACTCATTCACTTTTCCCCATTCATCTTCTTATCCCTCTCATTATTATAATATCAACCACCGTGACCGTTCCATCTCCGGCTATAGCCGCTGGTGGACAATGGCAGCTCTTACAAAACAACATTGGCATTGTAGCCATGCATATGCAATTACTACACAACGACCGTGTCATCATTTTCGACCGTACAGATTTTGGATTCTCAAACTTATCCTTATCCAATGGTAGATGTCGTGTTAATCCACAAGAACAAGTTGTGAAAAATGATTGCACTGCTCACTCCCTTGAATATGACGTTGTTTCTAATACATTCCGACCACTCTTCATTCAAACCAACATCTGGTGTTCCTCCGGTTCCGTCTCTCCCAACGGAACTCTTATCCAAACCGGTGGTTTCAACGATGGAGACCGTACCGTTAGAACCTTCAATCCATGTCCAAACTGTGATTGGCAAGAATTCAACGCCAGCCTCTCGGCCAGAAGATGGTAAGTGCATGTTTAGATTAACGGTGAGCTTTGAAAAAATACTAGTCACCTTTTTCTTTTTTTTGGGCAAAATTATTGGTCACCTTATTTTAGTAATAGAAAATCATTTCTTAGTTCTTTTTTTTTTGGGTGCAATTTTATTAATTTTCTTCGACCAATTTTTACTTATATTTCTAATTTTGAAAGAATTACGAATTACCTAATTCCTTTAGTTTTCTTATGAAGTAACTATATCTCTAACAGGTATGCGACCAATCACATGCTACCAGATGGAAGACAAATTATCATTGGAGGAAGAAGACAATTCAACTATGAATTTTATCCAAAGAAAGATGCTACAGCAAAGAACACATACAGTTTACCATTTCTTGTACAAACAAATGATGCAAGCGCTGAGAACAATCTTTACCCGTTTGTTTTTCTCAATGTAGATGGAAATCTTTTCATCTTTGCAAATAACCGTGCTATTTTGTTTGATTATAACAGCAACAAGGTTGTTAAAACATACCCTTCAATACCAGGTGGAGATCCTAGAAGTTATCCTAGTTCAGGTTCTGCTGTTTTGCTTCCTCTGAGAAACTTACAAAAGCCTTTAGTTGAAGCTGAGGTAATGATTTGTGGTGGAGCTCCAAAAGGTTCTTATGAAAAAACATTACAAGGTAGTTTTATCGGAGCTTTGAATACATGTGGTCGGATTAAAATAACCGACCAGAATCCGAGTTGGGTTATGGAAACTATGCCTGGTGGAAGAGTTATGAGTGACATGATTTTACTTCCTAACGGCGACGTTTTGTTGATTAACGGTGCAGCTGTGGGGTCCGCTGGTTGGGAATCAGGTCGTAATCCGGTTTTGAATCCGTTTCTTTATAAACCAAATAGTTTAGTTGGGTCAAGATTTCAGTTACAAAAACCTTCTAGTATTCCACGAATGTACCATTCAACAGCCGTTTTGCTAAGAGACGGTAGGGTCCTTGTTGCCGGTAGCAACCCTCATGTAAATTACAATTTTACTCGTTTGTTTCCTACAGAACTTCGGTTAGAAGCGTTTTCACCTTCGTATTTAGAGTTAGGATTCAATGATGTGCGGCCTATAATGGTGTTTCCAGCACCCCAATCACAAACGAAATTGAAATACGCTCAAAAATTGAAGGTTCAGTTTCAAGTGAAGGCAACATTGATGAAAAACATGGTGTCAGTGACAATGTATGCACCGCCTTTTAACACACATTCTTTCTCAATGAATCAAAGGTTGTTGGTGCTTGATGAATTGAGTAGTAGTAAAAATATTGTTGGAGAATCGACATCAACATACCAAGTTGAAGTGACAATACCAAATTCACCCATTCTTGCACCTCCGGGGTATTATTTACTATTTGTGGTCCATCAAGAAGTTCCAAGTCAGGGTGTTTGGGTCCAACTACTCTAATTTTCAACTACATTATATGTTATAGTTTATATCCTTGTTCTTCTTTCTCTAAAATATTTATTGGTGTAATTTAAATGTAAGTGAACATATTTCTATTGTAGATGAGCATTGAATTCAGTTGGAACAATAAAATTCAGAAAGTAGTGTATAGGGTTTGTAATTTTACATGAAGAGATTGATTACTGCGATGGTAATTTTTAATAAAAACAAATGAATGTGGCTATTATTTGCTATTCAACAAATATACTCCATCATGTTATAATTATAAGAAAAAAAATGTTTTAGTCGTTATTTTAAGCAAAACTTAACATATTTTGATATATTTAATGCCATCATTATTAATACACTCTTCTTTTAAGTCAAAAACATTTCATGTAGATGGTAGATAGTTGAGTGGATTTTTCACTACATATCGAAAAGGACAAATTATTAAAATTGACTTATATTTGTGCGAAATCTAAAAAAATTAATTGTTGTGGGAGTCATTTTATTTTCTTATGGACGTGATTGGAGGTTAGTTGTACTTTTATTTTATTGGCCAAATATTAAGTTTGGTCCTTTTAGTTTGACAGAATTCTCAAGTTAGTCATTTAAATTTCAAAAGTTTCAAATAGATCATTTTAGTTTGACAGAATTCTCAAGTTAGTTATTTAAGTTTCAAATAGTCATTTTAGTTTATAAACAATTTCACTGTTGCCCCTGCTGTCAGTTAATAATTAATTGATGTTGATGTAGCCGTTAAGTTGTTGACTTGGATCAAAACGTTGCCTTTTAAAAGCTCAATGGTGTCAAAATGTTACGTTTAATGGTCACAAATGATCATTTAGCACTATAAATCTCGTTTAATAGTGCTAGAAAGGCATTTGTTGTCGTAAATAGATGTCTTTCTAGCACTATAAATGATCATTTGTGACCACTAAACGTAGCGTTTTGACATTCTGGAGCTTTTAAAAGGCAGCATTTTGATACAAGTCAACAATTTAACAGTTACATCAACATCAGTTAAACGAAGACTGACAGCAGGGGTAACGGTGAAATAGTTTATTAACTAAAATGACTTATTTAAAACTTTTGAAACTTAAAGAACTAACTTATGAATTTTGTCAAACTAAAAAGACCTATTGAAAATTTCAAAATTTAATAAATTAACTTGAAAATTTTATCAAACTAAAATGACGAAAGTGGTATTTGACCTCTTTTATTTTGGCAAATTTTATGTTATGTTATTATTCAATAAAAAACTCTTATTATTGTTTTTCCACCGCTATTACTAACTTGTTGCCACATTATTTTAATGGTCTCTTCGTAGGCAAGTTATTATAGGCTTCAAATGAATGGGTGGAATTAATTTTTGTCATGAAGTGTCCCTTTCGTGTGTAATGAGAATTGAGAAATCACCCTGATCAGACTCTTTAATCATCATCAGGTTTATAATGTATTTTTTATACGACTAATCTTGCTCAAATACTTGGACAACCTATTAAAGCTTTAAAACTTTCAATATTTCTTAGTCAAGACAGTTATTTATTACTAGAGGAAAAATCTTAGGAATAATTCTTTCCGTGTTTTTCTTAAGGTTCTTGACTAAATTCGCCGTGATTTTCTTAAATCCATAATTTTTTCAAAGTTTGTTATATCTAAAATATGTATGTTTTTAGTTAAGAATGATACAAAAAACACCTAACAAATTGTACTTAAGTTTTGTCCATTCCTCCTTATAAAAAAAAATGACTTAATTGCATGTTTGATCATTTATGTTTATTTTAGTTTTCAATTTGGTCCTTATGTTTTGAAAGTATTGACGTTTAAAATTATCTTATTGTTTTTTGAAAATTGTATTCTCTCTAAAAGTTTTTTTTTTTGGTACGAACTCTCTAAAAGTTTTTATATGTATTAGTTTGAGACATTTTAGCTAAATATACTCTACAAACAACTTTGATTTCATCTTGTCTATTTAAAAATATATTGTCCGACACCATTATTTTTATTCAATCCTACAAAGAAGTTTCACTAGTCTTGGTTGGGTAACGAAATTTTTTGTCAAGAATATTTTATTATATAAGTTCAACCTTATATGTAGATTTTTTTTTTTAGAAATTTGTATAAGAGTTATACATGACAAGTGTGTCTATACACACATGTGTACGCGCGTGTGTAAAAACCCGCTTTGATCCTTCACAGTTTTTTTTGGATCAAGTTTAGTTCCGGACGTCCTTAGAGCATCCACAATGGAGACACCTATTTTTTGGTTTTTAAATGGGTCTCACGTGTACACATCACTCATTTATAATTTTTTAATAGTGGTACCTAATAAGCACTCAATCTCTCCAACTCAGATCTCATACAAAGTTATTAAATGGGACTCACTAATCAACTATCAATAACTTTATATCATTATATTTCATTTTTTTAATATTAAAAAAGTGTAGGTCCCGCTTAAAAGAGAGTGTCTTAAGTAAGACCTCGGATCTTATAAGACCTTGAAAAAGATTTTCTCCATTGGAAATACATAATAGATAACGGATCTTAAATAGTTAAGACCCTCGCAATGGAGATGGTCTAACATTCTTATATTGAAGGCAAACCATTCCCTCTTTTATAAGTAATTGATGACTATTTTGTCCTACTCAAAATCAAAATAGGTTTCGATTAACATTTGGGGTTAATGGTTTTCTACTCAAAATCAAAATAAGCACCAATCTAAACAGATTTAGAAACCAAAAAACAATCCAATTAGAGGCCAAAATATGATTATTTTTATTAAAAAAAAAAGGAAACAAAAAAAAAGAGTTTCAAAAAAAATATGGGGGTTTGTGAAATTTGAAGCACTACCGGACAATTTAAGAAAGAACGAGACTTTACCCTTGAAACTTAAGATGAACATTGTGGATGTATGATCTTCGGCACGGTGGATCTGTTCCTAATAGTGTCCATTTGGCGTGCAGATTTGAAGTGGATGGATATTTTGATGAGTTTATTGATGTTGTATTATTTATAAAATGGTGTAATATAATGATCCACGTTATTGATTGTTTTATGTTAGTTAAACTAAACTATGTAATTTCTCTTTGATTTTTTAATTGGATTTTAGTCAAGATAGACGACTCTTGTCGTTGGTTACTTGTTAATGTCTTAAAATTGAATTATGTAATGTTGCCTTTACTGATTTTGAATTAATTTTTTAGTCAAGTTTAGTTTTATTCATAATTTTACTGAATTGTGGTGCATGAAGATGAAAAAATTGTAATATTAATTATCCTAATATCAACGTAACATTTCGAAACAATATTAAATTATTTTTTTTGTATCGGAGTGTTATGGAATGTGATAAGAATAAATACTTTGTAAGAGTATGGAATATGGCATTCAAAGTACCACTTTGAAAATAGACTTCGAAATTCTTTCCTTGGTGCATCAAATTGAGGTTTATGTTACAACAATTATAGTAATTAATAATAATTTGTATGGTTAAATATGTTTTTAGTCTCTATAATAATCTGTTACGGACTGTGGTTTATGTGTTTTTACAAAATTATAAATTACATAAGTTACTATTTTAAACCTAAAGGAACGATATCCCTTCAAGTGAATGGTTTTATCGTCGTTACAAAATATTGATCCCACAAGGACCGTTGATCCTCAATGTTACCCTTTTCTCCTAAGTATGCAATTAAAAAAACATTGTACTCAATCTTTAAGCTTGTCAAATGTAATCTATATTTAATACATGAATTGAATTTGATTACTTATTTAATAAGTCATATCCAAAGATACTCGATTTAATTTGATTTATTTGTCCCTAATTTTGAGTTACAAACGATAAGAATGCTTTAGAAAGTGTAGAGGAATAGTAGAAAATGAATTTTAATACAATAAATGTTTTGGTATGCTAAAATATTGGGTTGTCAATATGTCAAAGTTATGTCCATAATTTTGAGTTACAACAATAGGCTTCTACATCATCCAACGTGACAAAATAGATTCAAACTCTCAAACCCATACCTATCATGTCCCCAAGACGTGTCTTTGCTATTATGGATCTCCAATAATTTGACTCCAACTATCATCACATAGTGCCCAACTTCAGTTGGTAGCGTATAGAATGTTGGTGACTAAGGAAAAAAAATAGTATAGTGAGGTGTCGAGAGAATGACCTAATAATAATGACATTTTTGGATATACTTGCAGAAAAAATAGTTGTTCGCAACTTTATACTTTTCCATCGTATCATCGTCACAGACAAATATACCAACGAGGCATCCATATCTTTTCATGACGATTTTGGTTTCTTTCCTCTACATAACAAATTGTGAATTTCTCTAATATTTCATATTTAAAGTTGAGCATCAATTTATTAGTTGATAAATAACATAAATTTGATTTTAGCAATTGATAATTGAAGCACTCATCAGAATGAACACTCTATCGTGCTGGAATCGTCCAACATACGGTATGCCTTCTCTGATGTGATACCTCTCTTTTCAATGAATTTCAGCGAAAATACATTGATGACTTGTATAATTATTCATTTACAAATATACTGCACTTGCGCTTCCATATGCTTTTCATGCAGTTTCATCACGACAGTGATTAGGCAACCCATCAACTATAAAATATGTCACACTTAATATGTCATTGTCTCGCTCTAAAACATAAGATTAAGAAAGTGTACGTGAGATTTATCCAAAACAACCATCCCCGTTACACTTCTTAAGGCAGTGAAGCAATCTTGCCACCACCTTTGTGCCATCCTACACCAACACCTAGGGGTGTTCGCAAATTGGATTGGTTCGATTTTGAGAGGAAAAATCATCAGATCCAATTACTTCGGTTTTGTTATTTGTTCCTCCAATTGGTTTGGTTTGAAAATCGAATCACATCCAATCTGATCCAAAAAAAATTGGTTTGGATTGGATTGGTTTTCGGTTTTCATTGTTGTATAATTTTTCATTTTCTCTTAAGAAAATATATTATTTTATGACATTTCATAAAAATGTAAGGTTACGAAAAAGATGAATAAGTAGAAAATAAAATGGTAGGTTAAGTAAAATAGTTACAAAATCATAAATTAATAATATTTCTTAAAGGAAAGAAAAGAAAAATCAACATTACTAAAGAACAAGTCTAGACAATAGTTATAAGATTGTAAATTAAGGAAACATTTATAAAAATTTCATATAATAATATATATACAAGTATATATTTCGGTTTGGATCGGTTTATACAAAGAGAACCGAAAACCAATCCAATCCATTTAAAATTGCGATTTTTTTCGGTTTTTGGTTTGGTTCAATTTTTCGATTTTTTGGTTCGTTTTTTACGGTTTGCATTGGATTGGACATGAACACCCCTACCAACACCCATCAAGGACACACGATTTCCACTTGCCCCCATTTTGGTTTCCTTAGCTTGGGTTTAATGGGTTGTTGCTTATATTCCCTCCCTCTGGATGTTGGTGCATTAGTTTGCATGTAGTAGACACAAGATCACAATGAAGTTGTTGTGGTGCTGTGATACTGGCTTGGAGCTTGTAAATCTCTTCACAGTTATTATGTCAACCTCAAGAAAAATCTCTTACTCTTTACCAATTTGTTCTCAGATATGTGTTTGTTTGTTAACTTATGATTCTGCCATTGACTAAACGAGTTAGTGATTCGGATCACTTATTTTCTAACTTGTTTAGGTGACACTAATTAAACAGCGGTGTCATGACAGGGTTGACCACCTTGCATAATGCGTACAACAAAACGTAGATCAATAAACCCAATGAATCCCCTTCTTCATCTAAAACATGTGCAACATAGCCATTATCAATAGAAGACCAATTTATTTGCGGTTCTTTGTTTGCATCCGACATATCGATTTTTAATCTATGATTTGTTTTTGTTTTGTTTACTTTAAAACAAGGATTATCTACAGAGACAATTTATTTTAAAACAAGGATTATATCTAGAGACAGTTTATTTTAAAGATGATTATATCTTCTTACAAAGATAATATAATATTATTCAAAAGCCATGGAAAAAATCCTAAAAAAAATCCTGTAAAAAAATCTCACAAAAACGTTAGTGTTGTTATAATAAATTATATAAACATAATGATTATAGTTTTTACTATTTAGGTTGAAATATCTATCCAAATTGTCAACTTACAATTGTAAGTGATAATTACCTACTACCTAGGTAAATGTCAAATTAGAATAGTAAAACAAATAATTTCACACTTGTATACTGGTAAATTTAGTAGTATAAATACCACACTTTGGTTCATGTAAATACACATCATTTTGAGAAATCAAAATATATCATCCTACTTCCTTCTCTCTTGATTTCCTTAGTTTGATAAATCATAATGTTATTTATTATTTGAAGTATTATAAATTAAAGTAGTATTTTATATCATTTTATTAGTTCACTAATATCATAAAATAAGTATTTAAATATCTAAAATCTTTAACACGTTATCAACACGATCGTTTCTACCAGAAGTTTACACTACTGCTAAGTATGTTATCTATACTCATCACTTTAATATCATTACTTAATATTGTCAAGTATATCATTTATCTTTATCATCTTAATATTATTATTATTTGCCCCAGTTATAGAAAATTGGCAATCCGTCAAGTGATTCATAACTAGAGTGGCTATTATTTTTATTATTACTTTACCTTTTATTATAGAAAACTGGCAACCCGTCAAGTGATCTATAATAAGTATGGATATTATTATTTTAAGTGGTGGTCTAAAACCCCATATATACTATATTATCACGAAAGATAATTTCGAGTAGTGATACTAACTTTTGTTCTTAATGGAGGTTTAAAACCTCATCTAACTTGTATACTTAATGGAGGTCTAAAACCTCATCTAATCTAATTTTACTTTCATGCTTAATGGAGGTCTAAAACCCCATATAACTTTTATATTTCAATGGAGGTCTAAAACCCCATCTAACTTTTACATTTCAATGGAGGTCTAAAACTCCATATAACTTTTATATTTAATGGAGGTCTAAAACCCCATCTATAATATTGTTTCATGAGATAGTTTTAAAAAATAAATAAAATAAAATTTAATGTGATTATCATATGTATTCATTCACCACATACATGTTAGCTTATAATTTTCTCTACTACTTGTGTGTCCTAACAGTTAGATGATTTTTAACACTTAAAATGTCTTTCTCATTTTCCAACGTTAATAAATAGTAAAATCAACGGTAATGAATAGTAAAATCAACGGCCGTGAACAGTGATTTCAACGGTAATGAACAGTAAAATCAACGACTATGAACAGTGAAATTAACGGTAACTGTAACGGTCATTATTACAAAATTCACTCTATAAATACTTCACCCCCGTTCATAATTTTTTTTCACACCACTCTCAAAATACTTACCCATACTTTCAAAATGACTAAAATCTTTCTTCTCTGCATCACTCTACTTGTGGTTATTTTGTTCTTTATCAGTTTCACCCATATTGAAGAATTAGGAAAAGATTTTATAGGATTAATTATAATTAGCGTTTTACCATTACTGGGCTTAGCTTGTGTGGTTACTTTTTGTTTTGGTAGAGACTTAGATTAAAACATTTTCATGCTTTTGTAATCGTTGCTATTAAATAAAATGATACTTTAATTTTCGCCATAGTATATATGTTAAATGTTGATTATGCTCTTATGTATGCTAGATATAATCATGTCGAATGTTAAGCACCAATTCAAAATTTTAAACATAACTGGAGACAACTACATAACTTGGAACAACAACTTAATTGAGTATCTTGCATGTGGGGGACTCGAAAAAATTCTTGAAGGAGACGATTTGGGAGACGTCCCAGAGGAATTGGCAAAGAAAAAGTCGAAAGTGAATTGAATAATCAAGCACCACCTTGATGATGGATTACAAACAGAGTACTCGAATGCAGAGGATCCCAAGATCTTGTGGGACAAGCTTAAGGAAAGATTTGGGCATCAGAGGAAAGTCTTACTGCCCTCATTGATGGATCAATGGATCAAATTAAGGTTCCAAGATTATAAAAGTGTTGTTGCATATAACTCTGCCATGCACCAAATTATAGCACAATTAGAATTTTGTGGCGTAATTATAATCGAAGTGGAAAAATTGGAGAAAACATTCTCAACTTTTCATGCATCTCAGGTGTTGTTGCAACAACAATATAGATTGAGGGGATTTACTGAGTACTCTGATTTGGTTGCAGCCCTTTTAGTGGCAGAACAAAATAACGAGCTTCTCATAAAAAACCATCAGTTGTGTCCTACAGGAATAATGGCATATCCTGAAATAAATGTCACAACTTTTAATCAAGGGCGTGGAGGTTATAGTCGCCAAAAAGGACGTGGTGGTCATGCTCGTTTTGGTGGTCGTGGTCGGGGAAGAAATCATGGCCGAAACCATTTTCGTGGTGGAGGCTGTGGACGAGGTTATATGAATTATAGGCCCTTCAAAATTGACCAAACCAACAAGAACCATCAAGGTAAGGGTAAATACATCCAAGAAGGTCCCTCTAGAGATAATGATGATCTTTGTTATAGATGCGGAAAGATAGGTCATTGGTCTAAAGCATGTAGGACACCAGAGTATCTGTGTAAAAGATACAAGGCATATGTAGAGGGAAAGGAAAAGGAAGTAAATTTTAATGAAATTGAACCCAAGAATAATACCACCTGCCTTGAAGCTGCTGATTTCATTGGAGGAGAAATTAACATGGATTAAATAATTACTTAAAAATATATATGTATTTGAATAATGTGTGTTGTGCTTGAATTACTTTTATATTTTCAATATGTACTTAATTAAGAATTTGCATGTTGCGTGACTTGTGTAATACGTAATATTTTCATTAATCTTTTTTTTAATATTGTTAAATATGTGGTGCTGCTTTACTCTCTCTCTTTCTTCAATCCTTTTTTTTTTTTTAAGAAGGTTAGAAATGGATCCTGTCAAAGACATTTGCATCCCAGACAGTGGAACTACACATACGATCCTCAAAAGTAAGAAATATTTCACCAAAATATTTCCTACTAAAGGTGCAATAAACACGATCTCAGGTCCTGTATATTTAATTGAAGGAACGTGTAATGATATGTTTATGTTACCAAATGGGACAAAGTTTGTCATTAATAATGCTTTATACTCTCCGAAATCAAAGAGAAATTTGTTGAGTTTTAATGACATATATAGTCAAGGATATGATACTAAGACTACAACCGAAGGTAATATGAAATACATTAATATTACTACTGACATTTTGGGAAAGAAGAAAATTTTAGAAAAGCTATCAAAATTGCCTTCTGGATTACATTATACATATATACATGAAATTGAATGTAATTTAGTAGTGAAAGAAGATCCCAAAACTATGACTTTATGGCATGACCGTTTAGGTCACCCTGGTTCAACAATGATGCGTAAAATAGTTGAAGGTACCCATGATCATCCATTGAAAGGTTTAAAACTTACAAGAGAAGATAGACCATGTGAAGCTTGTTCTCTTGACAAATTAATAACAAAACATTCGCCAGGCAAGATTCAGACTGAATCACTTGCATTTCTTGAAAGAATCCAAGGAGATATATGTGGACCTATCCATCCACCGTCAGGACCATTCAGGTACTTTATGGTATTAATTGATGCATCTAGTAGATGGTCATATGTCTGTTTACTGTCAAGTCGTGGTATGGCATTTGCGAAATTTCGTGCACAAATAATTAAACTAAGGGCGCAATTTCCTGATTATACTATAAAGAAAATTAGACTTGACAATCCCGGTGAATTTTCATCTAAACCATTTAATAATTATTGCATGTCAATTGGAATTACTGTTGAACATCTTGTTCCTCATGTACATACACAAAATGGTTTAGCTGAGTCATTAATCAAACAACTTCAATATATTGCTAGACCTTTAATAATGAGAACTAAGCTACCAGTTACAGTTTGGGGTCATACAATTTTACATGCTGCAACACTTATACGCCTAAGGCCAAGTGCTGATTATAAACATACCCCTTATCAACTTGCAATTGGTAAGAACCAAATATCTCTCATTTAAGGATTGTTGGTTGTGCAGTATATGTACCAATAGCTCCACCACAAAGAACAGGAATGGGACCTCAAAGAAGGTTAGGAATATATGTGGGGTATGAATCACTATCAATTATTAGATATCTTGAACCTTTAACAAGTGATATTTTTCAGGCAAGATTTGCTGATTGTCATTTTGACGAAACAAAATTTTCAACATTGGGGAGAGAAAATAAACCATTGGAAAACGAAATAACATGGCATGTACGACATTTATTACATTTGGACCCATATAATAAATCATGGGAAGAAAATGTAAAGAAAATAGTACAATTACAAGATTTAGCAAATCAACTGCCATATTCATTTACTGATTTGAAAAAGGTGAAAAAGTCACATGTACCAGTTGTAAATGTACCAGCTCGGATTGAGATTTCGAAACTAAATGATGTAGCAAGTACATCTAAGGCACGTTTAAAGCGTGGCCGACCTATAGGTTCCAAAGACAAAAATCCCCGAAAAAGAAAAGGAACAGAAAAAGTGAATATGATT
>Ga0315915_1006578_pt1 | contig 14159 bp, 8 predicted proteins | sample MpolbnodulesMG_FD_207738 | JGI IMG/M metagenome (GOLD analysis project Ga0315915, IMG submission 207738) | Medicago polymorpha root nodule microbial communities from Los Angeles, California, United States - branched nodules | ecosystem: Host-associated > Plants > Roots > Nodule | place: USA... | reverse complement strand
TGTGGAAGGAACCTGTATAATTGCTTGTGTTCTTTCTTCTTCTGTTCTTTACATTATCCGCTGCACATAGACTCTGAACTCACTCAGACTCTGAACTACTTCAGACTCTGAACCTGAGGACAGTTATTTAGAACGTAAAAGAAGAAGTTTCCAAAAACACAATTCAACCTCCCCTTCTTGTGGTTTTTCTCACCTTCACAGTTAATTTTTCAATTTACAAGAATAGGTACTAAATAAATTCAAGATTATGTTGCCAAAAAAGAAAAATTATATAGTGAAGGAAGTTGAGGAGTTTTGAAGGTAAGAATGAACATGCTAAGATTTAACAAGTTCAAAGGAGAAAGATATCAAAGAATCTAAGCAGTGATTCATGTGAGAGTAGACTTATTGAGTCTAATCTTCTGATTTATTTTCCTATATTGTTTTAATATTAATAATATTCCTTTTCATATAAAATATTGATAATATTAATATTATTAAAGGAATGGATAATTGAAAATGAAATTAATGATTTATGCAAAAGATAGGTTGTACACTTTTGACATAAGCTTGCAAATATTTTTCAATAATTAGCAAAAGCATTTTAATCATTATTGTTTATGTTTATATGTGGGCTCTATCTCTTTTGGATTTATTCAAGTGTGAAAGGAATGTTTGAGTATTTGCAATCATTGTGGGCCCTAGTTGGCACAAAACTAGTCAAATATGATAGATTCTTGTTTCTAAATTTCTATTGTTGCTTGAAGAGTAATGGTAAGTGAGCCAAAAACACCAATAAGAGTCTTCCATATATATGTAGATGGATTTACCAAATACTATAATTTCTAGTAAGCTCAAGAATTATTATCAATTTTGGTAGGAGACATGACTCATGGCTTGGCTTTCGTGTTGGAATTCCACTAACGTATGCTGCCAATGTTGGTATGCAGCGATTGATTGGGAATCAAATTATCTTATCATATAGCAATTGATTATTACTATCAAAATTGATTGATTATGAATATGAAATTCGAAGAAAAAACTCATTGCTAATATAACTTGTTTTACCATGAATATAGTAGAGTGGGGTACTTTTTTGGTCATAAGAATATCCATGGACAGAATCCAAAGAGGCTTTTTAGATGAATGGATATTGTCATAGTTAGGCCAAAGTATGGTTACTTTTTTTAGGCCAAAGTGTGGTTACTTTAAGCGGGGAATTCGGAGTTTAGAACCTCGATCCTTACATATATAATATAATGTATGTATCAATTGATTTAAACTCATGGAAACAAGTTTTTTACTTTGTAGCATTCAAAAAAAAGTTTTGTTACTTCGTAAGTGCATAATATTTTTTTTTTAGTTGAATAAGTGCATAATATAAATTTAGTATGGTTCACTTTAAAAAAATATATATTTAGTACAATAGATGAAATATATATTCATAATTAGTTAAATAACTCATAATTAAATACTTGTAAAAAAAAACTCATGATTAAATAAATAATTAATTTGTAATCGTGACATTTTTTTAGTCCTATATTAATTGCATGTCCTAGTTTTTTTTTCTTACAAAAGAAAGTTAACATGTAGCTTTTTATTTCTATACGACCATGAAAGTGTTAATACGTAGCTTAAATAACAAAATATCTTAATTCTATTTAATTAGATCATACATGATATATTATGTATTTACATAATAATATTGAACTACGAACTTTATGATTTTTGTTTTTTAAAAGAACTTAATGAACTATTTAAATGATAGATGTATATGCATGCAATATATAGTTAGTTACCCTTCAATATTACATAAAAAAAATAAAAAATTACCCTTCAATAATGTCTTGAATAACTCCTTTGCGTGTAAAACTTGTTTATTTGACGATTAATATATGTCCTAACATGTACAAACAAAATGTATATATTGATTAATTACCTCCATTTAACCATAGAATAAGGGGCTTTGTGGAAGAATTTAGACGTGATTCCACAAAGTAGTAGAAAAGTTCTCTCCCTGCTTTTGAATCAACAGTTACATACCCAGCATATTGATCAAAATCCACCCCTTTTGGTTGTCCAGGCAAAGCCTTCACCTTATCAGCTTCCATCAACCTTAATTGTTGTTCAACAACATGTACCTTTGAAACATGTTCATCAACAATAGTACTTGAATAAGCTTCTACATGTGAAGGCTTTTGTTGAGACCTCTTTGATTGAATAAACTTGTAGAGGTATTCACTTTGTTGATTGGCTTTACATGAGATTGCAAAGTGGCACACTAAAAAAATCAATGACCACAATAGTACTTTTTGTGACAACATTGAACTCATCTTTATGTTATAGTGAGTGAGTACCTGTCCTATATTAAAACCTCTCATGTTTTGTGCTATATTTATAAAGTTCTAATGGATATATATCTCATTTAATTAAAATTAAAATTGGAAAAGACAACTTCATACGTTTTTCTAATTAGGATATATAACTAATTAGTTAAGTTAGTAGAAAAAGGTTCAATAAAGTAATTGCATATAGAATATTCTTATGTAATTATGAATGTAGACTGGATGTTAATTGTTATGCAGCCTATACAATAAAAGTAGTAGTGAAAAAGTATTAATGTTTAATCAAAAAAGAAAAGTCTTACTCTATAATTTAGGCGTGTTTTTATCTAGATATGAATAGTCGAACTTAATATACTTTGGTGTTTGAGTATTATTGTTTGAGAATCAATTCAAATTTGTTGAACAAAAAAGAATCAATTCAAATTTTCAATAAATAATTGAAGTGTGAAATTGCATAGTAAAATGTTGGAATATTTTCAAAGGTGTTGAAAATGTGAGAAATATTTAAATGGGTGATCATATGAGAAGAGTTGGACATCCTCAATGTTTGTGAGATGTTAGTGTTATCATTCGTTGCAACTCTTAATGAGGCATACTTGTAATCTAGGGTAAATTATGTTGAAGACCTTTAATAATGGAGATAGGCAAGAGGAGTCAAATCACATTATTTGTGTTAATTCTTTGAGGTGTTCTTGTTTGTGTTTCATTAAAAGAGTGTGTGGGTTAACCCTTGGCAACCATATTCTTCTTAACATGTTCATCTGCGACATCCTATCCATGTTGCGGTGAAAGCTTCACCTCATATGGTCATGTTCATAATGACTTTGTTCCTCCTCTTAATTATTGGGTTTCCAGTGTGAGTGATTATGTCTCACATTGACTATGAATGGAGAAAATGTTAGATATATAAGAGAAGATGCCCATATACCTAATGCCTTAAGGTTTTAGGTAGAGATGTGGTGTCTAAGTCTCTTAGTGGTTTTGAACGTTTAGTACATTGTTGCTCTCGGCGCTCCTGGGACTCCCCCAACATTAGCTATACCACAACATCCATCCCTTCTTAATACCCATGTTTGCCATTCTTCTTGGTTTTCAATTGTTAATTTGAATATTTGGTACACCTCATCTTTGTCTTTCATCAAATAAACTCATATCATTCTACTAAGATATAAATATTTGTTTCCTCCCGATTATAGTGTCATAAAGGGATCACACACATATATATGAACAACGTGAAATTTATTTTGTGCCCTCGTAGAAATCTGAGAACTAAAAGATATTATAGGTTTGCTTACCTATCAAGTAATTCTTGTTGGAAATATTAAGAGTAAATTAGAATTTGGATAGTTAGGAAAGATAGAAGAGAATTGTTGTGCCGTGACAAAAGTCACTGCCCTGAAAGCAAATTATTACCCATCTTTCCATTGCCATATTTCTTATTGATATAAAGGATATTAATGACAAAGAAACCCGATGGAATGAATGCTTATTTTTTTCTGTAACGTTTAGCCAATTGAATATGAAGAATTAAGGAGACAAATAATAGTAATTGATTGCCATCATATCCACAATCCCCCACTAATGGCAATCAAGGAAAGGAATTGAAATCTTGCCATGGAAAAGAAATTGAACTTTGGGAAAGGAAAAGTTTTTTAAGTGTTAATGTCACAAGGATGGAATTAACACGTAGTGAAGTGAGGCAACATCTCCTATCTATAAAGTGAATTACTCTTGTACTTGATAGATTAAAGATGAGACCCCACAACACACACTTTTACCTTTAAAATTGTGATAGCTCCGCGATAAATAGTTCCACAATATTTAAGACCTTTATCACCTTCGGTCGCTCATGAGTGCTCTAGAAAGATTGCTCAAGTCTTTCATAAAAGGTGGTCTAAGCCTTCACACTCAAGTAGGTAAATTCATCAAGTGCGTCTCAAAAGCACCACCATAAAAGGCTTTGAATTTATTAAGAACATAAAAAAAAAAGTTCAACCTCAAATTTAACAAGCGGCGAGTCCATCAAGTCCGTCTCATAAGGACCACCCAAAAATTAGGGCTATGAACTCATTTAAGAGTTAAAAGCTTAACATCACATTAAGCACTACCACACGCCATAGGGATGAAAAATGTAGTGCATATAGGAGTATTCATATGACTTCGTTTGACTACGAATTGGGTATCCACCGTATTTTCCTCCACTAATCGCTTTAAATTCACCCCCCTCGACGTATCCAAGACAAATTTCCTGGGTAATTCTTTCACAAAAGGATCTTAAATTATTTCATTTTTCTTCCTTTTCTCACTTCTCTTATAGTGAGATAACATTATTTTTAGGGTTAATAGGTCTTTACCCCCTGTAATATAGACAACTTTTGGTTTTGCCCCTGTAAATTTTTTTTTTGGATTTGGTCCTTGCAAAAAAAATTTTGTTTTAGAATATCCCCTGGGCCAGCTGACCGTGCATTTTACTGATGTGGCATGCTGCGTCACCTTTTTTGGATGACGTGGTGCGCTGGCTGTATAATTATTTTTATTTTTTTAATGGGTACATGTGGCAATTGTGATTTTTTTTAAAAAAAATAAAAAAAATCTTAAAAAAAACGAAATTTTTTTTAAAATAAAGAAATAAATTCTGAAAAATTAATAAAAATTGAAAAATAATGAAAAAAATTCTGAAAAGATTTAAAAATTAACGGAAAAATGATTAAAAAAATGAAAACAATTCTGGAAAAATTAATAAAAATGAAAAAAAAAAACTGGTAAAATGAAAAATAATGAACAAAAATCTAGATAATTTAATCAAAAAAATCTGGAAAAATTAAAAAAATGAAAACATTATGGAAAAAATTAATATATATCGAACTTTTCAAAAAAAATTTAAAAAATATGAATAAAATTAAAATTATAAAAAAAAATCGAAATAAAGGCTTGTCATATAAGTTTTTTTTTTCCAATCTGAACTTTTGTATTAAAAAGTTTATTTTATTTTATTTTTTATACAAAAAATAAAAATATTGGAAAATATTTTCATAATTAAAAAAACAAAACATTAGATCATGAAGAATATAATTAAGAGCTTGTTATTCAACAGTATAACATGACTTATATACCGGTGTCAATCAATATCCATTGTATCATGTTGTTCATCTAGATTATATTTTTGAATAAAATAAAATTCTAGAAATTAATTTTCAAAATCAAAATAATTGTATAATATAAAAATTTTGAATTTTTTTTATAATTTTAATTTAATTCAGAATTTTTTTTTTAATTTTTTTGTAAATTTTGATATATATTAATTTTTTTCAAAATTTTCCCTTTTTTAAATTTTTCCAGATTTTTTCATTAAATTTTCTAGATTTTTTTCATTTTACCAGATTTTTTTAATTTTCCGTTATTTTCAAATTTTTTTCATTTTTATTAATTTTCTAGAATTTATTTATTTATTTTTATTTTTTAAGAATTTTTTTTAAAAAAAACCCCAAATGTCACGTGTACCCTTAAAAAAATATAAAAAATTATAAAGTCAGGGCGCCACGTCATCCGAAAAAGGTGACCTAGCATGCCACATCAGCGAAAATGCATAGTCCGCTGGCCTAGCGGGGTATTCAAAAACAAATTTGTTTTTACAAGGACCAAATCCAATTTTTTTTTACAGGGGGTAAAGACCTATTAACCCTTATTTTTAATTTCTTTCACAAATGGATTTGTGTCATCTCTCATAAACACTATTATTAGTCACATAGCTTATAGCTTGTGATCACAAAATATTTAGAATGTGGGGATCTCCTCAACAAAGGTATCTCATTCACACCAAGTCTCTCAAATATTATGTTTCTTGACCTGCAAATTCAAGAGCTGAGAATTTTGATTCTATTAGTAAATTTGACTATGCATAGTTTGCTTATTTATTTCCAAGAGATGTCACATCATCATGAGATAAGTAAGTACTTCACAATGGAACCTACCTCGTCTTTATTTGAGATCCAATTTAAACTATTCAATCCTTCTAAGATCAACTATTAGAAGAACACGATATCCAAACAATAACATCATTATACTACATGCAATATCATGTATAATATAATATAATTCATAAAATCCTTAACACAATCAATTATCTCTCACACGAATTGAAAGACTATCTTTTAAAATTTCACTTGTTTTACATGAGATTGCTACCTTAAGGCATATTCACTAATTTCAAACCATATTTACCATGAAAATTAGCTCACTACTAGTACCTTATTTTTATATGAAATAATAATAAAATAGCATTGGTTAACCCTTTCCTTAAAAAATAATAATTTGGTTAACCCAAATATACTCATGGATAGTGAAATTATCTTAAACATAGCTTTTTATTCATAATTTTTCAACTTCTTCTACTCCTACTAAAAGGGAAAAATTATACAATCTATGTCTCTTTTTTTTCTTTTTTTTTTTCCTATTACTTTTACTTCCACTTTGCTCAATAGTATCAACATATTGCACACGTTGAGAAATAAAAGGGAACAACAATTACATCGAAAATTTATTCTCATAACCCCACATTTTAAGTAATTTAGGCTTTGAGAATACTTTTTATACACTTATAATTTATTTTATAAGTCTTTCCCCGCCATGTAAGCCAAAATTAAAAAAGAATTATATATGACGAATAAATTCATCAACAATTCTACTCAAAAATATTTCTGACATGTGATACAGCAAAATTCAATTACTTCTATAAATGTTTTCATACATTCACATACTCCATGGATTGCCATATATTTATGGATGGTTAAAAACACATTCATTTCTGTAATACTATGAAATTTAATAAAAACGTAAAAGTTCTTGACTATGGAAATGAAACAACATGCCAAAATAGTCATATTTAGGTCACAAAAATATCAATATAAAATTCTAAAACATGTAAGAGAATTTTTCTATCATATACTAGTAAAACGCATGGCTATACATTTTATATGAATTCCACAAAGTTGTTTCACAGTTTTTTAAATAAAACAATAGCAACTTGTAGTTAATCATAAAGGTCACAGTTTTCACTTTTTTTTTTCTCACTAATAGAAAAAATATTTAGATAATTTCTTCCAACCATGGACATAAAAAATATCACTTTTAAATTCAACATCTATATGCATAAAGATCTTTGAGTTTAAGGCTTACTTGAACTCGGAGCTCATCTTTTTACCTCAAATTAAACAACGATTTATTTAAATTCTCATCCACAACATTCTTTACCATCCATTTGATGAGAGTATCGAGTGATCCTTTCTATGTAATTCGCACCAACATGAAACACAGAAAAATCACAAAGTTAATATTTCCAAATATAATAAATAAATAAATAAAAAATTTTGCTTTCAGATTGTTGGAAATATTAAGAGTAAATTAGAATTTGGATAGTTAGGAAAGATAGAAGAGAATTTTGTGCCGTGACAAAAGCCACTGCCCTGAAAGCAAATTTCCGGTGGACCTCCGGTGCAACCCAATATCCGGTTTTGCTCTCCAAAATTTACACAACTACGTATGTGAACTCGTGCACTCGAGCTCAACACGTTGGAGCCTTACAAACAATGCTCAAAATTACAAGAGAACAATAGAAATGAAGAGGGCTTATTAGAAAGCATGATGAATTGGATTTCTTTTCTTCCCTGTCCCGTCCCTTAATTATCTTTTATATTCAATATCTCTGTGATGCAAGAGTGTCATAAACAAAATGAATTACTCATCTTTCCGTTGCCATATTTCTCATTGATATTAATGACAAAGAAAACCGATGGAATGAATGCTTATTTTTTTCTGCAACGTTTAGCCAATTAAATATGAAGAATTAAGGAGACAAACAATAGTAATTGATTGCCATTATATCCAACAATTCTTACACATATCTGATAGTACTATAATCTTTGGCAAACTACTGACCAATTCATTTGTTTTCAAAGGTTCTTATAATAGGCGTCTTTAAATTTTTATTTACACTAGTGACATTAACAAAAATATATATAGATCATTACAATAATATTTTTTTCTAGAATTTTTAGTGCACACTGTGTACAATAAAGTCTGTATCTAACATTGTATTATAGATTAGCCAGAGGTTGCGGATCATAACCCCGCAAAATACGAACCCAACAACTTTGAATAGCAGAAGCAATACGTCCATATAAATAATACATATAAAAATTCTTTTATAAAAAAACAAATACATATCACAATTATTCTCTACAGTTTTTATATTCATAAAACATTATTCTATATAAATAACTAAACAAACATGAGGAAAAAAAAACCCCAAAAACAAACACTTGAATAAAGAGATTTGCATCATGAGTTACGTATGTGTGGATGACTTAGTATTTTAGTCAAATTATCTCTAGTTATGGTCCTTTTAGAATCTGTAGTATTATATTATTTTTCTCCCCTAAGCATAATGGGGGGCTCTAGCCCATAAATATCATAAGTTAGCTCCGTCCCTGAGCCCTGCTAATCTTCCTAAAGAGATAAATATACAAATTTTTGTGTGAGTATTAGTTGTCTCCATAAGTATATCCTCTACCTTAAACTCTAGTACAAAGAACCCCTCACGCTCAATCTATTAATGGGTAGATTTATACCACAGAATTATCAAAGCATTATTATTTATTTGAAAAGTTGAACCGTTTTAAAAATAGGATAGGATATGCCAACTTTTATCAACTATAAGACCAATATGACATCCTAGAACTTGCAATGAATCTATCTCCCCTTCATGCATTTTCATTCAAAATATATAAATAATATAGATTTATGCCTCATCAGAATGAAGAAGCCCCAAGAGTCTTTACTTGTCTTCTTCAATGGGTTCTTGTTTGGATACTTTTTTTTATCTCCAACCTCATTGTGTATGGTCTCAAAGTTGTTATCTGTTTGTGTACTGCCACTACTCGTCACAACCGTATTATCCTTACCTGCATGGTCGTCTTCGGCTCCTATACATGTCGTGGTGACAACTTCACAACAAAATCTATATGATAATTTCTTTTCTTTGTGCATGCATACGGTCATGTTCCTAATGGTTATGTAATTCTGTTTCCTCCCGATGATAGTGTCTCAAAGGGTTAAGGGACTACATACATCTATATGAACCACATCAAGTTTATTTTTTGCCCTCATAGATTTTTTGAGAAACTACTGACCAATTCATGTGTTTTCAAATTTTTTATAATAGGCGTCCCTTAATCTTTATTTTACACTAGTGACACACACATATATAGTAACACTCTTTTTTAGATTTCTTAGTGTACAATGTCTATAATAAATTATGTATCCAGCTAACATTTGTACTATAGATTATTCAAAGGTTGCGGGTCTAAACCCCGGCAAAGTCGTACCTAAATTTTTTGAATAGCAGAAGCAACGCACCCACTTATGCATGCGTGTGCACATATACACATATATATCATTAATTATATATATCAATTCTTTTTTAAAAGTATAAATACATATCACAATTATTCTCTATATTTTTTATATTCAGAAAATATTACTTTATATAAATAACTAAACAAACACGAGAAAAAAGACAAAAAAAAATAAGCACTTGAATAAAGATATTTGCATCATGAGTTATTTTTTATGTGTGGGTGACTTAAGAAACCAAAGTAAAATCTAAAATTAACTTACGGGATCAAAATTATAATTTAACCTACATTTTATTCTCCTCTAAGTATAGTAGAGGCTCTAGCTCACAACAAATCATAAGTTAGCCCTCCACTATTCGTTTTAGAAAAAGATAGAGCCTCATTTTTTTATGAGTTAGCCCTCCACTAACTCATAAGTATAGTGGAGGCTCTAACTCATTTTTTATGTCTAACTTTTTTTTGAGTAAGACCCCGCTGCCTTAAGCTCGAACGAAAGTCGTAAAAGTCTTCAATAAAATAAAGGTATAAATTACTAGAGCCCTTCATGCTCAATCTATTAACGTGTAGATTTATACAATAGAATTGTCAAAACGCATTCATACATTATCTTCCATTATTTATATTATAAATATAGTGAATTAGAAATGAATGGTTCTGATTGGTTACAATGGTAATTGTTTTTTTGAAAGATGGTTACAATGGTAAATTTTATCCACCTTTTGTTTCTTTTGATACGTAAATAAAACATTTATAAAAAATTAATGTTGTGTCATGAATGAAGGTGCCGTGAGTCATTCATTCCATTGTGGTCGCATCGCATTACACAAATTGTGTTATTAAGATTTCTTATTCATCTTTATCTTTATAAATAAACGTGGACGTTTCAGGTATAGTTCCTAACATAAAGACAAAATACTTTGAATTGAATTTTTTAATATGTGTAAAATGAACAATTAACTCACTTAATTTGGGAGGGAGGGAGTATTAGTTAGCAAATGTTAATGGAAGATTAAAATACTTTATGAATCAAACTCTATCATAAATGACAATGATGCTTATGCTTCGATGACGTGTGCATCTACAAGATGAGTTCCATGTATTGTGTATGTTGCTTTTGTAAAGAGAGATCCAAGGTATCAATTCAACCGTGTCAATTTGGATGGAGAAAAAGTCATTGTCCAAACACAACTTGCCGTTTAAGAACACTTATTGGATGGAGATCTTTCCCATTGGATGTTTTCAAGTCTTGTAAAGAGTGTTAAGTACGGAATTTAATTTTTTTGTGAGCCACTAAACTAAAAATTGCATAAGTAAAAAGATAAAGCAGAAAAATAAATGATGAATTTGCAAAACTAAATAATATTTTTTTGAAGGAATAAATAAATTTATTTGATTGATTGTGTGTATCAAATCTTAATATATATAAATGTTAAACAGTTCTGATAAGTTTGCTCTAATTAATCCCGCCTTTTTTGATGGATCTGAGTAATTTTTATGAAATAAAAAGAGTTTGCGAGGAATCGAAAGAGTTTATAGGTTTAGCATGAAGAGCCTTTTGAACTTTTGGGAGATTTAAATAGGTAATGGTATAATCTTCAGCACAAGGGTCGAAATTACTGACGTGCAAATTTCATTTAAGAAGATTTTGTAATTAATTTATCGATTAATTTTACCAAACACTTTAAATTTTTTAATCAGATAGTCTGTCCATTATTTACTATAGATTCATCTACCATCGGCTAACATATGAGCAATTTTTTATCAAACAGAATTTAAGAACTCTACTCGAGCAAGTTCCGATTTCGCATACCATATATACAAAATAGAATGCTACTTACAGAGTAACTAGCACCATTTTTTGTTGCAGATGAATTAAAAACTGGGGCATAAATGTTGAAAACGTCAATATTTACAAGCTCATCATCCGCTTTAAATTCATATAAGAAGCATTCCCTTAAATTTGTTACATTCCTAAAGTCACCATAATATTTTTCAATTCCTGCATGGGTTTCGTCAGAGTTTAGAGCATGCGTCCAGTAGTAGTCATAAATTCCCTTTGTACAGAATTCGTCATCTGTCAAACCGTTCCCAACCTGCAAGTCAATGTGTATTTGGATGAAATTTGTGAATAAGTATGGATTCTCAGGTTTGAATTCCACCTCCAATATATTACAATGTCTTTATCAATTAAGTTACGTTCATAGAGATTTTTAAGCCTCATACGACCATACTTATTTTCCTCTTTTTAGCATTTTCCTTAAAAATAAAGTCAAAGTTTGATATTATTTTCGTTTATTAGTTTTTTCCCCTAATAAAATGGTAGAATCATTCTATAAAAAACACAAAGAAGATTAAATGATAGAATCTGAGTTAAATGATATCACCTCCATTTTTTTATTATAAAAGATCATTTTTTATTTTTTATGTTCGTTAGTTAGATAAATCAGTTATTCAATAAACCTAAAAATGAATTATCTTTTATAATAAGGAACAAATAGATAAAACTATCTAAATTCTCCTACTTAATTTGAAAAAGTTCCTTATATCAAAATACTATTAAGATCTTTTAAAAGTATTGTTTGACCTAACTTCTTCTTTTAAAAAGAAGTCAATTGTACCAAAAAATATAAAAGATAAGTAAATAATAAGTCAGACCAAATATGGTCCTATTTAAACCACACTCACAAGAAAAACACATAAGATTATTATGCTTGATAGAGAGAGAAAAATAATCAATTTTGATGGTTTCTATTATGAAACTTAACACACTTATTAAGTATATGAACCCTGTTCAATTTTTTAACCAAATAAATCAACTTTGTTTGACTTTTTTTTTGTTGTCAAGTAGCCTAGCGGCTGGAATTCACCTTTTTTCAAGATGAATGAGTGGGATATACGAGGTTCGAACCCAACTCCTGCATATAACATCACATGTCTCTGCCAACTGAGTTATGCTCACGGGGACGACTTTTTTCTTTAAATTGAGACCGAAGTAGTCGTCAACATTTAAATATAAAAAATTTATCTCTCAAAAAAAAATTAAATATAAAATTTTAAATTAAATTTATATTGAGCACTAAAGACTCTTACCGCAATTCCTTTCAAATCGATCACTTTGTGATTTTTCCTTTTCTTATTATTTGATAGAATAAGGTGAGCTAGCTGAGGAACATAATGGCCAGCATAACTTTCACCAGCTATGAAGAAATCTCGAGTCTTATACTGTGGAAATCTCTCAAACCAGTTTAGAAGAAAAGTGTAAGAATCTCTGGTTGTGCGATTGTCAACAATGTTAGAGTAATCTAAAGAATTGTTTGAATATGAAAATCCAACTCCTGCCGGAGACTCTAGGAATATGACATTTGCCACCGCCAAATTATAGAAATAACAACTTATCAATTTTGAATCATCATAATTATGAAAACATGGAACAATTTTTTAAAAAAAGTTAGTTTGTTGTTCGTTGAACTATTTTAGAATTTTTAAATTTTTGATTAATTTATGTTTTAATTACTTAAAAAAAAAGTTAGTTGAACTATTTGAGAATTTTTAAAAGATTCTCGAAAAAATTCTAATTGGATCATTGAACTATAGGTAATTTGTAATTAATTTTAATATTTCTTAATAGAAAAACTATTGAAAAATTATCAAATAGTTTAGAGAGCTAGAAAAATAATTAACCATTAATTAATTCAATAAGAAATTTTTCCATCAACTATTATTAAGCTAATGCATGCTTACCAACGTTCCATGCATCTTTATTAAGGGAAAGTGTGGTTCCATCACTGTTGACTCTAAAACGTCCTAATTCTTGCATGGCTCCATATCCCAATGAAGAGCATCCAGGTCCTATATATCATCAATTTAGTCACCTTTTAATTATTTAGTTCTTTGTACATATATTCGTTATTATTGTAGCAATCACTCTCATTGATTAATTGTCTCAAATTTAATACAACAAATAAACTCTAAGAATAATAATATATTGACCCATCACTTCCTGTGGGTCTATAATCCAGTTATTTTCAATGGGTACTAGGTAAAAGCTCAAGATTAATATTATAGGAAGGAGAAATTTTCCCTAAAATTAATGATTACTGAAAATAATATTAATATTGGTTCAATTCACACTATTTATTTTTACTTTTTCTTAGCAAAATTAAAAAGATAAAAATGAGAAGAAAGTGAAAAATGGTCGTTGATGCCTTGATGGCATCCTCAGGCCTTATCTCTGGTCTTCTTTCCCGATCGTAAGATGGTACAGTGGCCTTATCCAACAGCTAAGGGGAGGCGTTGGCCGAGGTCACAAGGGACCCATTTTTCAAATGTATTTTGTTAATTAGATCATACATAATATGTAATATTCCGCGTTTTAGTTCAAGATGTTTTATCCGTTAGCTCGTCTCATGCGCGTTTTAGACCG
>Ga0315915_1006575_pt1 | contig 14163 bp, 6 predicted proteins | sample MpolbnodulesMG_FD_207738 | JGI IMG/M metagenome (GOLD analysis project Ga0315915, IMG submission 207738) | Medicago polymorpha root nodule microbial communities from Los Angeles, California, United States - branched nodules | ecosystem: Host-associated > Plants > Roots > Nodule | place: USA... | reverse complement strand
AATTGTTGATTTTGAATGATCAAAATTAAAAGTTACAAAAAGAAAAAAACTTCAGAGATTAAAATATGAGTTTTTTAACAGAGGGACAAAATTGCAACAAATATAAAATTAGAAGGTCAAAAATGGATTTAAACCTAGAAAATAAATCAAAGTTGCAATAACCATTTTAGTGATTCAAATTCTCACAACTACCTACTTAACATTGAGTGAAAGTAAGGTGACAGAGATAGTATAGCAGGATGGGTTTTAACCAAGCACTGCACTGAACCAATGGCACTGCCTCCAATCAATCTCACTCTGCTTGACCAGACACTTCACTGCCACACTCTGCTCTATTTCATTTCTGGTTTTGGTTATTTTGGGAAGAAAATTAATTAATAACGAACTTTTATTACCTTTTAGGAATTTAATTATTTAACTCATTGAACTTCAGTTCAGCTTTTACAAAGTTTTTGATTTGATTAGACATATGATATAGTACATGTCAATCTGTAACCTAATGCTTATCAAACACAGTACCCTTTTTTTTCTTCTGACCTTTCCTATTTGGTTTCTCCTTTTTCCCAAATTAATCATAACTATGAGTAAATCCCCACCATATTTTTTATTTTTCCTCATTGTACCAAATCAAAAGAAAATCACAACCACATAACAAGGGTCAAGGGTGACCCATAAGAAGATGACATGAATAAGAATGCTATTTAAATTACATGCACACCATTTTAACATAAAAATACACATATCATTATTTTATTTCTTAAAGAGTCAATGGAGAATAAATATGACCATGTCAAAATTTTTGATATTTATATAATTCTTCCGTTTTAAAATGAGTGTCATATTAGCAAATAAAATTGTTTTAAAATGAATGTCATTTTACAGTTTTCAATACAATAATATTTTTTCCAATTGTATCTTCCAAGTAATATTATGCACCTTACTTCCAAATTATCACTTTTACTTTAATAGAAAACAATCTAATAGTTAATAAAGATAAATTGGTAAAATAATAATTTTTTTAATCGTTGTATTTCTTAATATGTGTATAAAAATCGTAAACGACGTTTATTTTAAAATGGATGAAGTAATCATTTTTCTTTGCTAAAAAAAATTAATCATTTTTCTTTAATTAAAATTAAAAGTTGAAAGAAGAAAAGAGGATAGTCTGACATATATGTGAATCCCACCTCTCCTAGGAGGTACCTACTCCTTTTGCATAGTCCCATGTGCGACACAGATTGTTTCAAAATCTCACGTGCACCTGAAAATGTTTTTTTTTTCTTTCTATTTCACACTTTTTATTGTTTATTTTATTGTTTTCTCATTTTGACTTGAAACATGAGTACAATACCTTTTATTGCATTATTGATGATCAAAGTCTATTTGTTTATTATTTTTGGTAATCAAGTCTCTCATTAAGACAACATTTTGAAATATATATTGTCATATTTAGAGGGAATTTTTTTAATCATTAGAGGGAATTGATTCTCTTATGAGTAAACTTCAAATAAGATAGTGAAATATAATTTCTCACATGTCAAAATGATTGAGAAATACTATATATAGTCCCTTATGTCACCATTTCACTAATAAATATAGTTTCATATAAGACGATTGAGAAATACTATTTTGTTTTAGATTCCATCTTACAACTTTAGGTTTCCTTAATATTAGCCGTTATGTCACCATTTATTTCACTTACCTGGTGATGAGGTGGGACAATCATATTATTTCTTTAAGCTCTATCTAAGATGTGATTCATTGTAATACATAAGAGTATCTCTTGTATTCTCATTAATATATTATTTGTTTATTGAAGAAAAATGTGACTATGTATAAATGACGTGACAAATTTATATTCACACATAAAGTAATGATGTTTGTATAACCAATTTCTAACAACTTTTTAACAACTTTCTCTTTCATACTCACATTATATTCTTATTCTCTCTCTACCTTTTTCTCTTTCTATTGATTTTGACTAATCAAAATAGAGAAAAACAAAGTTGTCTTAGAAGTTGTTTAGAAAGAGGTGTACAAATATCACTACTCCATAATTTTTCCAATGTTTAGAAACAAAAATGCCATAGATGACTTGTGACATCAAGGGCTAATTTTGAATGAATCTAAGTTGGGGACATGAAACTAGAAAGAAAGAAAAAATCAAAGGACTAAACCATGAAAAACACCAAATTACAAGGATGGAAAACATAATTTACCCTAAAGAAAAAATAATAACATGAGTAGTGTTTCAATTTTTTTTAATAATTTAAGGTTTCGATGGGTCGAGTATTGAAAACTCATTGGTGTTAAAGCATATCTCAAGGTTTGGAGACAAATGTAGTTACATAGTACTGACCTAACAAAGTCATTATATTTGTAATAGAAGTTGAATTCACGCTTTTACCGAGTACCAGTCAACTCTTTACCAATTAATCTCGGATACTCATTCCTATTTTTACATCTATTCACATTAACCATTGGGAGCATGCGGTTCTTTACACAAGACAGCTATTATTCTAGACAAAACAAGGTTATATGCCTAATTTGTCCCCTCAACCTCATTACTTTTTTGCAGCTAGTGTTTCAAATAGAGTGGTGGAGCATAAATTGTGTCTCAAATGCATGTCTAAAGGACCACAAAACCAACATGTTGTTTTATAAGGAAAAGTTGGGACACTTCTATCATTCATAGAATGAATAACCTAATTTTTTACACTATGCTTTTTTAAATATATAATTGTTTTCTTTGAATAGACTATGGACTATAGTCCTAAATTTTTCCACTTAGCCTTTTTTAATGTTTCCTTTTTACATCATTTTTTTCTATTGATATCTCTCTCTCAATTCCATCACATTACTAGCTACATTTCTTATTTTTACTCTTTTTTCTTTATGGCTTTTCCTTTTCTCACATCCTCAATGGCCCCCAATGACATGTGAGACAATCTTTATCCTTCTCTCTCTGTTCTTTGTTGGTCAGATACAACTCATATATGAAGGTACGTAGTATCAAGCGAAAGACGTTATGATTCATTGCTAAGATAGCTTCCATTTAAGCTGCCAAGAACTTACTAGCTAGCGTGGTCCAAATAAAATAAAAAATCTACATTTAAGGCAATATAGATTTTATATGATAGAATAAGAAAAAGAATTATATACATTAATCCATAAGGGACCTGGTCAAAACTTCTTATCATGCATTAATAATTGGTTGTGTTGTACAGACAGTGTAAAATTATTTTACACCTAATTTACCTAAAAATTAAACTGATCAATTAGATTTATTTGTATTGTTTATGAGTTTTAGTACTATTTTTTTTAAAAATAAATAATATTCTAAAAAAACAACAAAAAAAAAATCTATAACTTACTTTTAATCCCCTCAACCATTTGTCTTTGTGAGCTTAGCTCAGTTAGTAAGGACAATGCATAATATATGTAAGGTCTGATGTTCGAACCCCGAACACCAACAAAAAAAATTCCACTCAACCATTTAGGAATTAATTTTATTAATGATAAATGTACATAAATTTCCAAACATAAAAATGATACCAACAAAATAGGGGGGGACCAAATAAAAACTATAACGATCTAAAGAAAATGAACAACAAAAGAAATTACATAGCCCCACAATTTTCCAAATTATTATTCATATCTTATTTGTTGAAGACATGTTTTTACACCTTGATTAAAAAAAAACATTAAACTGTCCTCGTGAGCTTAACTCAGTTGATATGGACAATGCATAAAAATATGCAAGGTCCGGGATTCAAATCCCGGCCACCAAAAAAAATAAAAATTAAACTGTTACTTTTTCATACAGGGCAGTTTATACCGTCATTGTTCATGATAGTATAGTAAACCAAGCATGCAATAAATGCAAAAGATTTTGACAATGATATATTGTAAAAAAAAAAAAATTTAAAAAATATAATTAAATTACACATACCTAAAGTTTGATGAATCATTAGGAATAGAAGGAGCATTGGCCTTGAGAAGAAGATATTCCACCTCACCCATGTCTCCATTGAACCCAATATTCTTGCAACCATAACCAAAGGGATTACCAAGTGCAACTAGTTTCTTTTGTTCCATTGGTTTTGCAAAGAAATCAAAACCTACTTCTTCCATTTTGGATATGATGTCATGAGGGACACCATGGTTAATCACATTGAAGAAACCATATTCTTCACAAGCTTTTACTATGAGTTTTATTACCATTGATTTTTCAGCTGATAGGTCTATCATTGGTAGGTCAATAGGTATAATCCTTTCCCCTAAGATCGAATTTGGGGAAGCCACCACCATGTTAATTTTTTCTAAGAAAATAAAGTGAAAGGGAATACAAAGTGTTTATAAAGAAGACAAAATATGGGTTTGAGTAGTTTATACTATATAATATATAAGAAGAAAAATAGAGAGGAGGGGAAGAAGAGGGAGACGAAAAGAGAGAATATGTGAAAGATGATGAGGAGAAGTAATGAAGGAAAATAACGAAAATAATGGGATATTTATGCAGGAAAAAAACATGAGAGAGAGTTGTACCATGAAGAAAAATAAAGTGAAATCCAAATATAAAATATGATAATGAGAAATGAAAACTCTATTCATATTTTTACTATATTTTTGGGAATTAAGATTTTTTTTAGGGTGTTACATTTTTTTCATTTTAATTTTAAATTATTTGAAACAATAAGTTTATGATATTTGAAAATATAATAATAAGATGTATTCAAAAAAAAATGTTTTGTCACACAATCCTTTGATTTATTTGCTCATTATTCAATTTTTTTTAATAGACTGATGATGCACAAAGCATCACCTATATATTCCACCAAAAAGAAAAACAAAAGAAAGGGGGACTAAGGCCAATACCTTTCAAAAATTAACAAATCTAAAACAAGGTAAGTCAAGCCTATTCCTAAAGAAGTCAGCTCTGGCTTGAGATGGAATGTCATTCATCCAAACCAAAGAGTTAATAGACATCAAGACCAAAGAGTTAATAGACAGCCCAATATTTGCTAAACTATCAGCACAACAATTTCCTTCTCTAAATATATGAGAGACTATGAAGTTCATTTGTTTTGTTAAATCAATGCAATTTTTCCATCTATTCCTTATGTTCCATGGAACAAAGGACGAAGACTTAAAGGCTAACATAACCAATGTCGAATCAGTTTCTAACCACAGATTAGTCCAGCCTTTGTTGTAAGCTATCTCAATTGCATTCATAGCTCTTAATGATTCAGCAAATAAAGATGAACCAAAACACAAGTTCTTAGCAAAGCATCCCAAACAAAAATAAGCCTTGAATTTATTCAAAAAATAAAAAATAAGCCTTAAATATTCATTGATAAGAATTTTGTTTAGGTTAAATATGTTTTTAGTCCCTATAAATATGTCAACGTTTTCGTTTTAATTCTTTAAATTTTTCTTCAATTTTTAGTCCCTAAAATTTTTTTCATCTTCACTTTTGGTCTTTTAAAGTAAACTGATACGTAGAATTCATATTTTTGAATAAAATTTTAATGACAAATTCATAATATTATAAGAATCTCTCCAAAAAAAAATTAGAATTTTTTAACATAACATGAATTTAATATAAATTTTTATATTTTTTACGATTAAAAATTCATATTTAATTTGCGATTTGTTAATAAACTCTAAAAAAAATTCGATTTTTTTTATAATATTTACACATTTCTGCACAATTTCATTAAAAATACAAAAATTAAATTAAAAATATGGACCAAAAGTAGTGATTGAAAATTTTATAGGGACTAAAAGTTGAAGAAATTTTTCAGAGAGACTAAAACGAAAAGTAGGTATATTGATAGGAACAAAAAACATATTTAAGCCATTTTTTGTCTCTATAAATATTCATACCTTTTTCATTTTAGTCCTAAAATTTTAATTCAACTTTTAGTCTCCAAAAAGTTTTCCGTCCACCTTTTTTGTCTCTGATTTTAAGTCATGTCATGTGTATCCTTTAGATTTTTAATGATATTTTTGCAAAAATCTTAATTAAATACAAATTTTTTCAGCGCAAAAAACAAATTAATATCTAATTAATCCCTTGTTAGAAGAGTTGAATTTTTTCGGGAGAGATTATTATAATATTCTAAACAGTCTTGCAAAAAAATAGATTCAAAATTTCAAATGATACACATGAGTTGAATTAAAAGTTGGGACCAAAGTGATGATGAAATCTTTTGGAGGATTAAAAGTCGAAAGGATTAAAATGAACACTTAAAATATTACCTACTTAATTGCGTATTAAGTTGAATGATGTTTTTTTTCCCACAATGGAGAAACAATAACAACAATTGCTTTTACCATCAAATAGAACCAAATAGCGACAATTACACAAGAGAGTAAAATATAATATAGAAATGGAAATGGTTTTGGTGGATAAACATTGTGGTTGATCAATGAAAAGGAAATAAACTTTCATATATCAATTTTATTACATTAGAGTTTCAAAATTAAACCACCTTAACAAAGTAACAATGAGAGATCTCTTAAGTTTGGAAAAATCACCAAAGTACAAAATAGCAAGAAAAACTGTTGAAAACTAAGGGAGTTCATAATTCTATGTGGAAGTCAATTGTTCAAAAAAAAAAAATGGAATTAACAGAATTTAAACGGTGTTAAATTATAAGGTAGATGCTTGTCATTTTGATAACAAAATAAGTGAGATTAATGTTTTGTTAAAAAATCGAGGGGGTGTTTGTGTTATTTAAGAAGACCTTAAGGGATGTTAGTATAATTTGCCCATCATAAAATTATTGAAATAGTTGTTATTACATAATATAGAGTGGTAGACTAAAAATATATCAAAATATTAAAAATAATAAAGATCTCATCAATGATAAAAATGTCATTATGTATCCTGTATATGAGTATTACAACTATGTTATTTAGTGACTCATTGATCATTTATGTCCTGTGATTTTTATAGTCATACTTCTAAAGGATATAATAATTAACAATCTACAATGATTATTTTTTAATTTTATAATATGACATTAATATAAACAAAAAACAAAGGCAAATTGTTTTTACAAAAGAAGCAACCTTGAAAATGTGTAATTTTAAAAAGTAGTTGTATGTCTTGTAATAAATATTAATCCTGTGTATAATTTATAAGTGAGAAATATTTTGTAACTTTCTCAAAGTTATGTTATTTTGTGACTATTATTTTTCCGATATATCAAGAGGAGGACATGCATCAGGGGGGAAAACAAAGACATACACCCTCCGGTTACTATTATAAGGAAAAATTCATTCTTTAGATTCATTTAATAAATGATGCATGCGGTCTATATAATATACCACATACATCATTTATTGAATAAACCTAAAAAGTGAATTTTTCCTTATAATAGTGACCGGAGGGTGTACTAACTAGGTTGAAATCTATGTGAAATCCCTAGCTTGTGTTGCCTGTCTCATATAGTAATTAATAAAAAAGAGGAAAAATATATACAAGAGGGGGACTTGACCTAAGCATCATAAGAGAAACAAAAGAGAAAGAAAAGACGGCAAACCATAACAATGATGACAAAACGCTGGGTGACATTCATATTTAACTTCAACCTTAAAGGTGTATCTTTACCGTTCAACCTAAATCTCATAAAAAATTCTCTCTAACAAATCCATATCAGCTAAGATTCTTGAGTAGTGATCAATGACTCTATTGCGTGTAGGGCCATCCAAATCAATCAGTGTGCCAACTATACTTGCTATTTCAAGTAATGTGCATTCTCACCAATAATGTTATGGCAATTCAATGCGACCAATCTAAATTTGGGAGTAAGATTTTCTTTTAGAATAATAATTAAAATCCTTCGTCCATTGAGAAAGATGAAGAACCCCGAACTTAGGATCTACGGTACATGTTGCCTAAATCTTACGTTGATCATCAGAAGTATCAAGATAAAAGTCGTAGAAACCACTATCAAGAGACACCATTTCCATTTACCGGCTGTCTTCCAAATCATACCAGCCTTGATAACAAATCATGTGTAGTGTATGGTTTATCCCCTTTGTTCAGAACCGTCTACCCCAAAGAGCTTTCTAACAATAAGTGAGACCCTTATTTTGTGATTATCAATCAGATATAATTGAATAAATTTAGATGCAAAAATATGTATGAAATAGTCATGTGTTTTTTTTTCTCAATAAAAATATTTTTCATGTGTTTGTTTAAGTATCAACGATAATTGTTTCTTCCATTTTTTTATATTATTAATAAGTGAAATGTAACATTTTTTTGTTAGAATTTATTTTTATTAATATTTTTTTATACTAAATATGTAAACATTTTCATTTTTCATTGGCTTACCTAATAAAGAAAAACTTATAAGAAGGTAGTTATATTGCATCGAAAAAAGGAAAACTCATTGGAAGGTAGTTTGATTGCATCAAATAGACTTGGTGTGACATAAAAACACATGAACGTTATAAAACTTATTTTTAGTAAATGTAAACTAAATATATGGTTATTTTTTAATAGAGTTAAAAAATTATTTTGACATTCAATAATTTATATATTATTTTTTAAATATTTTATGAAAATGCATAATCAATTTTGTGTTTGTTTATCGTAATTGTTAGCGTAATTGTAGCGATTGTTAGTGTCATTACTTGATTATTAGTGGAGATTTTGTAATTATATGAATAACTTGATTATATGAGATAATTGCTACTGTTGATTGTATATACAACCATATTGTATCCATGTACATGAATATATATCAGAAACACATTTTGGAAAACCTTATTATGTCTCTCTGCTAATATAGTATACAAAGCTTAGGTCACCGATCTTTTTTTTTTCCTATGCCTGCATATTTGTTATCTGTTTTCACCTCTGCTCCTTATCTCTTCCCTTCTTGTGCAGCTTCTGCTTTGTGTACCTTTGCAAACCCAAATCTCAATTTTTTCTATTTTGTGTCTCCATCATTTCACCATGGAGAAAACTGAGAGTGTGAAGCCCATTGCAACTACTTGACCGGATCAAACTACAACCTTTGGGTTCAAGGAATGAAAAGTTTTCTGATAGGCCGCAAGCTTTGGCGTTATGTCACCGGAGAATGAGATATCGTCAAGCCAATCCGAGAAGACAAAGAAACTGCTACGATATTTGCTGACCGTCTTGAGGATTCGGACAACAAAACCACGAGAGCATTACGTGGTTGCGCAATACTTCAATTCCATCTATTCATATTCAATTTTCTAAGTATGATTATGCAAAAGAAATTTGGGATTATTTGGAAAATAGCTATCAAACCACTAGTTTTGCTCACTATTATCAGTTGTGGACTACACTTCTCAATATCAAGCAAGAATCTGGTCAATCAGTAAATGACTTTCTTGCTCAGTCCAACCGATTTGGTATCAAATATCTCTGGCAAAATTAGTGAAGAACATCTTCATCTAATTCAAGTCCTTATGGCTCTTTGTCCAGAATATGAAGTTGTCAGAGCCGCGCTATTGCACCAAAATCCACTTCGATCATTGGATACCTATATTCAACAAATCATGTTTGAAGAAACACACCTGAATCTGGATTAAACTCCTCAATTCGATGATGCTCTTGCAACTACGCGGTCCACACAACAAAGATCAAGCCATCAACCATGTAAGAACTGTAATCGAATTGGTCATGTGTTTGCCAATTGTCCTGCTATAGAGTTCATGTTTTGTCATGGTATTGGCCATATTCTTGAGCATTGTCCCATGTGACCTCCAAAACAAAATTGTTGATCTTTCAAATCCAACCATTGTCCTAATATAGAGGGTTCCACTACCATTACTATGAGTGATATTGTGGCATTACTCAAACAAGTTATCTCTTCCAACACCTATACTACGATATCTGCTACTCACAGTAATTCTCAATTTTTTTTTTTTGACTCTGCATGTTGTAATCATATGACCAATGACATTAAATCACTTCCTTCTGTAACAATTGTTTCTTCTCTACCACCAATACACACAACCAATGGCAATACAATGAACATACTCATACCGGTCATGTATCCACCTCCAACCTCACTCTTCCTGGTGTCCATGTACATGATCCACATACGTATTAGAATTGGGTCCCCTTGCTTTTGGTGTTAGGTGGGTGTTTTTTTTGGAATGGTGGTTTGAGGTTCCTCATGTATACGGTAATGATTTTCAGCACCTTGTATTTATCTTTTAAAAATATAAATAGAACATTGTTCTTTTAAACAAAATAAGTTCTTATTTTATTACATGCCTCTTTTCACCTACAGAATCGAGCCTCCGGATTCGTAGGAACGACCCTGATCCTAATGTCTTGGGATTTAGTTGATCTCTCTAAAGACAAGATTCCTATTGGGTGCAAATGAGTCTATAAAATTAAGACTCATTTTGATGGAATGTTGATCGTCACAAAGCTCGCCTAATGGCCAAAGGGTATACTCAAGAATATGAGATAGATTTTGAAGAAATGTTTGCTCTAGTAGCTTGAATAACATTTGTTCCTAGTCTCTTGGCTATTGCTACCATTCGTAATGAAAAATCTTTCAGATGTATGTCACAAGTGTCTTCCTTCTCTGCTAATAGTAGTAACAATAATTTTTTTTGAAAAATTAATTTAATTTATTTAGATACAACTATATGAAATTGATTTTTTGTTACAAAGTTACATTCATATACTTTTATCAACTCAATGTAGGGCTCCTAACACAAAGTGAAATAAACACATTCAAAATAAATGAACAATTTTTTCAGACTAGACCAGCTCAAATGAAATTTTATTGCTTTAATATCATTTTATTTACTTGTAATTTGTTCATTCAGTTTTAAATAGGCTACTTTCTGTTCCCACAAATGGACATCTGAGGTCCAAGCCTTGCTGGTCATGGTCCCCTATAATATCAAAGGTGTATCACAATCCCACACACGTCCCTCTCAAACTTCAGTGCCATAGAGTACTAGGTACTAGGAAGTAAGGGCTCACACCTCCCCCATTTGAACCCTTCAACCACTGACTGACAAACTAAACTTGGGCTCCTGCGTTAACATGATTTTACACCATTTTGTGGATTTGATGTTTCTATCTAAAAATCTGATACTTATGGTCCCTCTATAATAATTTTAAACTAAAAATTTGTGAACTGATATGTTTTAAATAACCAATTTGCGGATTCCATATAACTATAACTATTAAATCATATTAAAATGGTGTCTTGGAGTTAGATGGTTGCTCACAATGTAGGAAGCTTGTGTTACAATTTTGTAGATTTGTATATTATCTAGCATTATATAACACTCTAACTTTAGAATGGGATTGAATTCCCCTTGTGCTTCCATTAATGATATTTCGCATATAAAAAAATGATTTCATGTTAACAAAATGTAAACATGAAAATAAATCGGCTGTCACGTTTTCTTTTCATTATAACACCTTTATATGAAAATAAATCGGTTTTCACGTTTTCTTTTCGGGTACTCCAGCTTTAACTCTTCATGATGGGGAACAATGTTAGGGAAACTTCTGATTATTTAATAGAAATAGGGCATGCTAACTTGTGTCCTTAAGACACAGGTTAAAGATTTTATAAATAGTAAATAATTTTTACAAAATATTAATTTCAATCTCAAAAAATCTTTATGACTTTACCTTGGAGGATTGCAATAGGTGGATTCGTGGAAGCCAAACATCGACCAAATTTTAATTGCAAATCAAAGATGTGTATCAAAATGATGGTTTATCATTTTTAATTTACATGATTCAGTGCACAATTCAACAAATTGACACACTTCAAGTAACTAAACACAGTTCAAGTAAATTATGACACAAAAACGAATTTTTACTCGTATTTGGTTCATCAACAACCACTAAGGAGGACATCTCTTCTTCCTCTCTCTCTTCTCTCCTTCTCAAACCCTACTCGTCACCCCTTTCTTCTTCTCTTTTCAGAGGGGTGATTTAGGGTCAATTTTGACCACAAAATCACCCATCCGAATTGTTTTTCCTTCTATCCTAATTGAATAAGTGATTTCACATAATTTCTGTTTTTTTCGTTTGTTTTTGTGATTTCGTCGTCTCTGAACGACTCTGTTTGTTTTGATTTCCCGTCTTTGTGCGGTGTGTTGTTTATTTCTCGTCTTAGTACGGTGTTTATTTGATTCAGGTTGAAAGATTAGCTTTGAGCAAGTGCAGATTCGATCAATGACAATGACTTTGGCGTCGTCAACGTTGCAGATCCAGAGACATGAGTATTCCGGAGACATGAATATAGTCATATTAGTCTTATTTGTAGGCATAGGTACTTTGCTGTTTTATGCTATTAACATGGATGATGTGAGTTTGTTCAGTGATTCATCCTTTTTGTTTTTAGCAAATTTGGATTTGTATTGTATCGATGCACTCTATCAATTTGAATGAATGAATATCGTTTATTTTGTAAAAAAAAATATTAATTTCAATCTCTAAAAAAATAAATTATCACAATTTCTTAAGTAAAATTTCCACTTTAAATTCTCTAACACCTGCCCTAAGGACACAAGCCTAAAATTTGAGAGCATTCCTTTAAAAGTACACACGGCTGCTCCACCTCCAAAGTGATGATGAATTGCTGGGTCTGGGTTACTCTTTGTCCATCAATTATATCATAAAATTAATAATTGACAACCAGAAGCGATAGTACAACCATATATGTATTTTTTTTTATATATATATATATCGTGAAAAATTATTATTAATTAAAGTGATATTAATGTCAATTTAAATTATGTCTCTTGAGTTACAAAGATAAACTCTTAGCACTGAACAATCATGTAAATTATTATATACACAAGTACTAACATACCACCTGTGTTCCTTATTGTAAGACACAATTCACTATTCTTATTGTAAGAGACAATTCATTATTTAGATTCATTAAATTACAAGTACCAACATGCTACCTCCATTGTTTATTATAAGATACACTTCACTTTTTAGATTCATTAAATAGCTAATGTATTTAAACCCTAAAAAATGAATTGTCTCTTATAATAAGGAATGAATGTAGTATTATTTATACATGTAAATTATTATTAATTTAGCTAACAAGTTGAAACATTGTTTAATTATTATGGTTGGTTTTTGTAAAACAAAAGATAAAAAAATCATGCAAGGTATCTAAAACACGTTAATGATTGAGATAATTTCATTAATTTTCTCCACACGTAAATTGTTTTTTTCTATTTTTAATAACAAGATAGCCCATTTAAGGCTTCTTCTTGTTGATGTTAAGTTGAAAAATGAATTGAAACCTATGAACTACATACACTTTTGGATTATGCGTGTTATGGAGTCGGACATGTATCGGTGTTGGACACTGACGCATATAATTACACTGAATTATGTGATTTTTCAAAATTATTAACATTGTTGGCTTGTCAGTATGTGTCGTGTCTGTGTACATGAGCATGCTTCATAGTTGGCAACTCCAAGGGTCATGCGATTGCAACGGAACAATAGGTTCAGATGTCATGCAATGGTAGCTAGTGGACAAAAAGAGCTGCGTATAAATGCAACATTGATGTATCCTTCTTATCACGAAACCACATTGGAATTCTTTGGAATTTATATATTTATTGGATATGATGAAGGTAGTTTTGTACTTGTCAAGACTATGTGGCTATCTCCTCTTTGTAATTTGAATATGGGAGAAGCTTTAGGCTTACTCCATGCTTTCCACTGGGTGCATGATGACGAGTTGATAACGTTGATTTTGTTTTCGATTTGAAAAAAGGCGTTTACTATTTTAAGGGAGGGTATGACATTACTGGTTTTAGTTATGTGTTGTTAGATTGTAGGTAGACATTGTTGTAATTCTTAACTTACAAACTATCATGTTAAATTTAGTCAGAGACAATTTAATTAGCAATGGTAGCCACATCTTTATCTAGTTGCAATACTTTTATTGATGTACGTACCAACATGTATTGAACGTCTGGTTATGAATTAAACCTTATAAGTTTTGAATATCCGAATCAAATCTTCTTATTTTATTATATTCGTCATACCCCAATTTTTGACCTAAGGTCTTACATTCATATACCCTCTGATCCGGAATATTATCTGACTTTTCAGAATAAAAATTCGGCAGAGAGGTATTTTAAAATACCTCA
>Ga0315915_1006566_pt1 | contig 14172 bp, 7 predicted proteins | sample MpolbnodulesMG_FD_207738 | JGI IMG/M metagenome (GOLD analysis project Ga0315915, IMG submission 207738) | Medicago polymorpha root nodule microbial communities from Los Angeles, California, United States - branched nodules | ecosystem: Host-associated > Plants > Roots > Nodule | place: USA... | reverse complement strand
TCAAAAAATGATTTTTTGATATATTTATATTATTTCATTAATTTCATATTCATCAAAATAGAAAGGGGAAAATTGAAATTAGATTTTTTTTTTCTTTCATCTTCTACACCACATCCCTCCTTCATTTTCTCAGGTAATTGTTGCTCTTTAGACGTAACAATGCATCACGAAGTTCATTACCAAGATCATCATCAAGTTCATCCCAGATCTATAAATTTATCCCCTACCAGAAGTTCATATCCAAATTCATTTTCAAATCCATAAATTCATCATAAAGTCAATCCCAAAATCGATAAAATTCATTCTCAAAATTTAATTTACTGAAAAACCCAAAAATTCATCCCAAGTTCATCCATAAACTCATCTTTCTCTAAAACGCATGAATTCACTTCCAGAAAAGTCACAAACGACAAACCATTTCGTATTGGAACCAAGAAAGCTCAGTCTACCTTCCTCTCCACCTTATACAACCTCACCTCCCTTCAATGCCTCCATATGCATAACTCACTAGCAAAGTTCACAAATTAGATAAACATTTACAAATTCCACTGTCGTATTACGGTTACCAGGATAACTTATAAATTTTCCAAATCCAACCATTGTCTATCATCTCACAAATTCCAACCAATACATTGAAAGAGAGGCCAAGTTTCAACCAATATACTGAAGGAGAGTTAAGCCCATTAGGCTACAAATGATCCCTTCATTTGATCCTCTTCTAAAATTCTTCTGGGACCCAAACCAGCCGATTGAACCATATTCACAATCAAGCTCGACGAATAAAAAAGAAAAACATAAAACAAATTCGATTCTTCTGGATCTATAACCCTAACCACCAACGAACCAGTTTAATTCGAGCCAGGTCAAGACATATCTAAAAACAAGTACCACTTTTCCATGAGGTAGTTATCGTGACACTTAAGTGAAGCCACATTGTTTTCCTCAACGTTGGCGTGTAAGCATATCAGTGAAGGTTAGGGACGACAAAAAAATCCACACCCGTGGATAAAATCTGTCACGGACACGAAGCGGATACCTTAATGGATATCCATGGATAAAATAAACGGATATTTTAATTACCTGTTGTTTAATGGATGCGGATGCGGATTCAACGGTATCCGCACCCACGGATATCCATACCCGTTATTAAATCAAGTAAATTACATAAATAACCTAATAACTTTCAACTTCCTAAGCAAAAACCCTCTTATTGCGAGTGTTATTAGTTATTACGCTCCTTTAAAAGAAAGTGAAAGTGATTGAGATTGTTGAAGCATGAAACTTTGTTTTTGTTGAATATGATGAACTTTACTTAAGATTTTGTTAAATCAAAGAACCTTATTTTTATTAAATGTAAGAGACTTTATTTATGTTTTGTTAAGTCAATGATCTTTGTTGTTATTGTAATTTATGGATATTATGTTTTGCTAAAAAGAAAATGCATGTGATGGACCTTTGTTTCTAAATTTTAGGTAAAAAAAAAACAATAATTTTATTTTTATAAATGTTATCCATGGATATTTCTATAAACCCGCGGATACCTCAAAATCTGCGGATTACTCGCTAAACGGATATTCGCGCGGATATGGATAGGGTACGGATTTCATATTTATCCAACGGAGCGGATACATATATCACACTATCCGCATCCATGAATATCTATTTTACATCCCTAGTGAAGGTTGGATCATTGGTTTGGTTGGATCATTGGTTTGGGAGAGAAAAAAAACTAATAAGCAAGTGTTAACAAATATGGGTTTTGTGTGTGAGATTCATTCTTCGATGTGTTGTTTTTAGGAAGATGGACGTGTGTGTGAGAGGCTGAAGATCTATATCTTAATTGAAATTTGGGCATGAAGATAAATGCATTAATGATGATGAATAATGTGTTCAAGAAGAAGTTGTGTGCCAAATATGAATTCTCCTTTGTTCTATTTTTAATAATTAAAATCTAGAATTTATAATTAAAAAAAAGCATTTTTATAAGTTAATTTTATATTATAAATATTTAAATCACAATCATATGCCATGTGTAGCCATTTTGCACAGTTAGTTTGTACCACTTCAGCAAAAATCAGCAAGAAATCCACCTCAAGGAGTTTTTAAAACAAATTTTTTGCAAGGGTGTATTTCAATTTTTCTTTTAGGGATCAAAACTCAACCACACTATATTTGCACGGACCAAATGCATATTTTAGAAAAAAAAATCAAAGGAAATGACCAATTATGTGAGCGGATGGAATCATGGGATCAAATCCGTAATTAAGTGATAAAATCAATACTTCATTTGATCGTTATTATAAGCAAAAATTATTTTTTAGATTCACTGAATAAATGTATTTAGTCTATATCCTAGATCATATACATCAATTGTTCAATAAATCTTAAAAGTAATTTTTTTTTTTATAATAAAAGGTGAAGACAATACGAGTATTACACTTTGAAAATCGATGTTACATGTGATAGTTAGAAAAATCACAAGAATTTAATTAAAGACGGTGATTATTAGTGTCAGTGAGTGGTTTTTTTTTTTTTTTGCACAAACAAAAATGATGTATATTAATAACAACGGTGATACACACTGTACAAGGCATGCAAAAAGTGAATCACCGATCCAAGGTTACAGAGTCAAAATATGGATGTGTCCACCCATACATAACAACGGATGTGTCCACCAATCAAAAGAGCAATAACTAAAATATGGATGTTTTTCCTTCACCCACAAAAAAGAGTATAACTTAACTTTCTCAAAAAGCGCATAAGGATGTGAATCCGTATTATTAAAGATACGGTCATTCTGATCCTTCCATATAATCCAAACACATGCATACTAGATACCTGTCAAAAAGGAATGAGTACACAGCGGTAGACCAAGCAAATAAGAAAACTGATGCATATGATCACGTAGCTCACTAGGAAACACCGCATATATTCCTAACCAATTCTGAACATGCGACCATAAAGAGTTCGCAGTTCCACAATCCAAAAAAAGATGTCTAACTGATTCTAAGACATCACATCACATCCGACAGGGCACAATGAGTCCGTATGCTAATGATATTCCGTCTCACCAAGTTGTCGCGGATTGGAAGTCTATTGTGGAGTAATCGCCAGACAAACAAAGACACCTTCGCCGGTATATACCTATGCCAGACATCATCAACGAGATTTCTATCGATCTGATCCCCCGAGTTGGTGAGAAAACGATGGGCATCCCGCACCGAGTATCCATGAATAGGGTCCATAAGCCACCTCCATTTGTCAGTTACATTAGTCTGCAACACAGTGTTATGTAATTATAATGAACACTCCCTCACACTTTCCTCCTCCCATGCTAACAACTGACGCCTCCACAAACACGCCGCGCCTCCTGCCCCCCCACCCCGCTCTACCCATCTCCTCCACCGAACACTCCTTATTCAAAGCCAAATCAAAGAGTCGAGGAAACTTGTATCGCAACGGCGATTCCCCAACCCAATGATCTAACCAGAAGAAGGTATTCCATCCATCTCCCACAACCCTACAAATATTGCCTTCAAACCAATTCCCCACTCCCTCTCGAAGTCTCCCACGAATATTACACAACATCCTCCACCAGCCTGAACATTCTCCACCACCCCTCCTGCAGTCGCCCCCCATCCTCACCGTAGCGTGCTTTTAGCACGCGATACCACAACCCCTCCCTATATACTAACATCCTCCAACACCATTTTTCCAACAAGGAAATGTTAAACTCTCTCAACCTTCTAACCCCCAATCCTCCATCCTCCTTTGGAACACATATAGAGTCCCATTTTATCCAAGCTATTTCCTAGAATCCTCACTCCCACACCATTTTTTTTTAAAGATATATTCAATAGAGGAAATTATACCTGCAGGAGCCTTGAAAAAGGAAAGAAAGTAAATTGGAAGCGAAGACAAAACATATTTCAACAATATCAGACGACTACCAGAAGACAAAACCTTGTTATTCCACACGGATAATCGAGCAACTATACGGTCAACAACGGGTTTCCAAAAGCTCAACTTTCTTGAATCTCCGCCGATAGGCAATCCCAAGTACACAAAAGGAATAGGCCCTCTTCTACAATTCATAACCAACGACGCCTCCGCCAACCACGTGTCAGTGACATTGACACCAGTAATCATACTCTTATTAAAGTTCACTTTCAACCTTGAGATTTCCTCAAAGAACAGCAGGACCGCACACATAGATCGCGCATTCCTCCAACTCTTTTCACCTATTATGAGTGTGTCGTTTGCGAACTGAAGGTGGGTAAGCCGCACCACCTCACCACGGCCTCCACCATAGCCTTGAAAAAGTTGCGCCTCCACCATGGCGTTCATCAATATATTAAAACCTTAGACAACCAGCAAAAATAAGAACGGTGATAGAGGATCCCCTTAACGGACGCTCCTCTTAATCATAAACTCATTTGTAGGGCAACCATTTACAAGAACCGAAGCCTTTGCCGTTCCCACACATTCAAACATCCATTTACGCCACTAAGTTGGAAAATTCATATTTTTCATAACAGAATCAAGATACCTTAAATCCATAGAGTCGTATGCCTTTTCGAAATCAACTTTAAACATTAGGAGTTCCTTATTCATACGTTTGGCTTCATCCACTGCTTCATTTGCAATAAGAATTCCATCTAATATTTGTTTCCTTTTGACAAAAGCTGATTGGGAATCAGATATTACACTTCCAAGAACACCACGGAGTTTGTTTGCCAAAACCTTTGCAAGCACCTTGTACATGCACCCAACCAAAGAGATAGGCCTAAAATCATTTAGTTGTTGAGGACTTGTCACCTTCAGAATTAGCGCTATAAAAGTAGAGTTCACTCCTTTTGTCAATTTCCCATTGCGATGAAATTCCACAATAAACTTCATAAAATCATCTTTCAAAATATTCCAAAATTGTTTTAAAAATCCGAAGTTAATACCATCCGGTCTGGGACTCTTAAAACTGTCACAATCCCAAACCGCTTGCTTTACCTCTTCCTACTTGAAAGGTTTTTATCAAATTGCCTGCTTCACCATGAGATATCTTATGAAATGGCAAATCATCCACACAAGGCCGATCAACTGCTAGTCGTTTGAAGTGATTAGAGAAATGTGTAAAAACCGCATCCCTGACACCTTGAACCCCTTCGACACTGACACCATCAACTGACACCAAATTAATAGCATTGCGGCGCCGACGTTTAGAGATAATACTGTGAATTTTTTTTTGAATTCTCATCCCTTCTTGCAGCCATTTCAGTCGTGACTGCTAATGAGAATAGTTTTTACAATGAGTCTTGTTAACGATTGTCATACAAATATTGTTTAAGGAACCAACAAAAATTTTATGCGTAAAATACAAGTCAAATACGTGTAAAAATCAAAACTATATACTCCATCGGAACTTAATGATATGTAAAAATTTACGTTTTAGATTCATTCAATAACTATTGTATTGAAATGTATTACAATCAAATACATTAGTTATTAGATAATTTAGGTAATAATTTTTTTTATAAAATTGAGACTGAAAAGAATGGTTTTCAATACAAAAATTACTATTACTTTTAAATATTTAAAGAATGTTTTAAAGCCGATGGATACAGTTTTCCCTTAAAATTTCTTGGAGGGGTTATTTGAATAGGTGGTGGTCACGCGTTTACGGTGGCTCCCACCTAATCCTATCATCGAAAACAAACACACACGTTTTGGCACATCGCATTCACACGCCTTCAACGTTTGAGTTTTTGTAGCCTTCCACGTGGCAGTGTTTTGTGCATTCATTCATTTACCGAGGATGTGAGCATCACGTGAAGTTCACGTGAACCAGGTTGGCCCATCATAGAAGAAACTAGGGCACGTGAAGTACATTTGACTTTATTATGCATCTTTGGCTCCTTTCATACCTAAAAAACAAAATATTATGTTCGTTTCTATTGCTAAATGCAGAATGATATTGATACCATTACTAATATTCTATTACAAGGTTTAATTTAGTGATTGTGTAGTACAATAAAATATTGTCCTTTTCTTTCTATTTCAATACATAAAACCAAGGTTTTGTTTGATAAAATAAGGTATAATAGATAGATAGATAGGTTTTCTTTCTATTTAGTGATATGCATCTCTGGTTCACGTTCATTTATTTGTTGATATATTTCGACATATATTAAACAGATTACTTCCTAAATAAAAAAATAAAAAATTAAACAGATTATTATTAATAAATGCTATAAATCTCCCTTGACACCTGAAAGAGAACTCGTTTATTAATATATATGTCAAAATATGAACAAATAAATTACATGAACTAGGGATGCAGCTACTTAATTTAGTTGAAACGTGAATCTATCATTAACTTGTCTCGTAACAAATTTAACAAAAAAGTTTCAAAAATGCAAAGAGAATATTTGTTTGGAACTGGGATCAAGCCCAATCAAACTAATGTATCTAGTTGCTAAGAGATATCTTATGAAATGCCTTAGAGACATGCAAGCGAACTGGTGATTCCGTTAGCACCATCTGATGACAATCAAATGCTAATTCAAGAGATATCGTTTAGATCAGAGTATGTCCTAAAAATACTAACATGTGAACCAAGTTAAAGTACACATTCTTTAAACCTTAAAAAATATGCACCTTTGATCATATACTGACACGATGGCCAATATGTCGGTACACCACCTCCTCTAAGGAGTTGTCGTCATTCTCAACCGTGCTTTCACCACTTCAATTGTCGATCGAAGACCATTTCCAGTGGCGAGGTCTTAAACTTTTAAGATTCGGTACCTATTAGGTATTCTTATGGAGATAATTTTTTTGGGAGTCCTTTAGGATCGAGAGTCTCACTTAAGACCCTCATTCTTAAGTGGGATCCATATTTTTTAATATTAAATAATTGTTATGTAATAATATAATTTTTTTTAAGGAATGTAATAGTAATATAAAGTTATTGATAGTTGATTAGTGAATCTCATTTAAGAAATTTGTGCGAGATGCTGAGTTGGAGGGATTAATTGCGTAATCGATACTACTATTTTTTTTTTTTAAATAAGTGATGTGTATACGTGAAATTCAATTAAATACTAAAATAAATGTCTCCATTACGGATGTTCTAAGTAAACTCGAAATTAATATTGACGAATATTATTAACATATATTAATTTCACATGTTGATCGAAATCAACTTTTGCATATTTTTTTATATGTATCGGCCAAGGTTTGATCTCTTGACCAAATATTAAAAGTGACTTAAATATATTTGTTTTGGATTTTAACTGGAGTAGTATTTTATTGCTATTATTTTTTTGAATTCATTCCTGGATGGAACCAGCAAATGACGTGCATGGGTGCTACAGAACAGGAAACATTGTTTTTTATTTCTCTAAGATTGGAAAGTTACGTTGTGATAATTCTTAGGCATAAGAATCTAAAGCTTTTGAAATTGCCGTATGAACAAAGTCGCAATCAACTTAAATCTACGTTGAGGATTAACATAATTTCACTTTTTTTTTTGAAAGGATTAACATGATTTCATCATGAGTGCATGAAGACAAATAAAAATAACGATTGATTAATTATAAATGGGGATGGATAATTATGCTGGCCCAAACATTCTCCATATTGTTGAAACGAGTACGACATATTGCAAAAATCCTTGTCTAAGTAACTAAAATGTCTATTTCAGTATGGGACTAAGATTAGCGTCATTGATGCATGAAATGTCAATTATTTTGAGCATCAATAATAGACTTTCACCAGCTAGTGTTCACATTAACTCTATAACAACGTAGGATTTTCTCTATAAAAAAAAAAGGGTTAAATATGTTTTTTGACCTTACATTTTGCACGATTTTGATAATAGTCCTTACATTTCAATAAATGTTTTTAAAATCCCTACATTTTTCCTCCGTTAGCGTAAATAGTCCCTGTTGTCAAATTTCTAACGTGATGCCAATGTTGGCGGTTCAATCTCGCCGGAAAACGACGGAGAACTTCTCTATGAACTTCACCACGATCTTTCTCCGCAGCGTCGTCGATGCGGATTGCCAGTGTTCGTCACGCTTCCGGTGAAATATGTTGATTTAGAGGGGAAGATTTAGAGGCCGAAAGCGATGATGTTATCGTTGAAAGCACTTGCTGTTGCGGGTGTGGAAGGTGTTGTGGTGGAGATTTGGTGGGGTGGGGTTGAACTTGTTATGATGGCTTGCGTTTCATCAACATAGCACTGATGGCAGGGACCAATTGCACTAACGGAGAAAAAATGTAGGGATTTTAAAAACATTTATTGAAATGTAGGGACTATTCTCAAAATCGCGCAAAATGTAGGGACCAAAAACATATTTAACCCAAAAAAAAAACAACGTAGGATTTATTTTTGGGTATATTAACAAGTGTCATTAGGACACATGTTAAGACTTTAAAAAAGAAAATAATTAACAAATTTTATGAAGAAATAATGTAGAAAAAACTTAAAATAATCTTTTTAATAGGTTTTTTTTTTACATTACCCCTTCACAATAACAATTTTTTGGCTGAGGGATACACAGTGAGGGGGGTGTATAGGCTCCTTACTGCTCGGCCTCTCCCCGTTGCTTGTGTCCCGGAGGCTCTTTTGTGGAGGAAGGATATTCCTTTGAAGGTTGCTATGTTCACTTGGCGTCTGTTTAGATTTTGCTTGCCTACTAAATCAAATTTGTGTCACATTATTTAGGACTTGATTCTCACACCATCGCCATTTTGAAGTATCATTTAGGTGAAGTGAACACTTCCATCTAAGCCGATTGATGGACAACGATACTAAAAACAAACCACCCTTTCATGTATCATCATAGTTGAGAATACCTTTTATGTTTCTCTTCAAATCAGAAAGTGTAATATTATCATTGATTAAAAACAATTTTTTTTGTCACTCTTATACTGAATCACACTTAAGTTAGAATTTATTTCGAATGAGTAAGGTGGTTTTGTGAGTGATAAAGAACCAAAAACACCAATGTATAATTTACCTAGTTATTACATCTGAATTTTGAAATTTGGTTGCATAAAATACAATATTACGTTATTTTGTTTGATTATGGAGTTTAATATGCGTTCAAATTGTAAAACCATGATGAGTAAATTATCCAAAACATACATCCAAATTTCAGAATCTGAACAGGTTAAAAATTGGTAAATTTCATAAACTATAAAATTACAAGTTACATAACTCGTTTACAAGTTATATCTACGAACACTATAAAATTTCGTCAACGATAAATTTATTTAACAAAACGGTATATTCAAAATATGTGAACAAAATATGATAAGATTCAAGTAAAGTTACTAGCTCAAAAAAGTTAAGTTACAAAAATTGCACATAATTTGGGACCAAATATGACATTACAAAATAATATATCATAATACGGATATCTCTTCCCCTTCCTCACATGCCTTCAATACTAGAATACACACATCATTAACTTTATGAGGATCTCTTGTTCAATATCTCTATATATATATATTATGTGTGAGTGATAGAAGATAACATTTTTTTGAGTTATCGACCTAGTTGGGATATTCAGTTTTTTCTTGATATTCTTCTTATTCTTGGTTTAAAAAATAAAAACTCGTCTAAAATTCATTCTTTAAATATATCAAAGTTCCACTAAGTATTTAACTTGAAAACTTTTCATGTTATTTCTATTTTATTTTATTTTTTTATAAATTAGAATAAAGCAATCTTTCAAATCTATCATAAATCTTCAAATATTTACATGAAAAAAAAAGGACTTTTACCAAAAAGAAATTCAATTGAGAGTCTATATTTGCTTAATCTCAAAATTAGAGATACCGCTTAATTTACTTCGAAAAAATTAAGATCCAAATTATACATGGTTCAAATTGGAGAGACTAAAAGTGAAGCCGACAGACTCAACTATGTAAAATTAATACATGATCATGTAAACACACCTATATAACCGGCGTTCTCGATTCAAATAGTTCTAACATGCAATAATGTTAAAACTTTTGGAGCAAGGGACTCTCAGTATCAAAAGGGTATATTTAGACGGAAATTAATCGAGGTTCAGAAGCGAACAATAATTAACTAATGATGGACGCATTTTCGGTAGTTTGAGATGCATAAGAGCAAATACTAGGTGCCTAAAAAGTAATTTTCTACTTAAACAGACAAGCAAGCTATATTTTTCATGGGCCAACAAGTAAATTCTTTAGTCAAAATATTGGGAAATCGCTCTTTACTTCTAAAATTGCTCGCAGACACCCCAAAATTATTTTAATACCCCCAATATTAGTTAACTTGTTTGTTCTCATACGATAGTTAACTATCATTCTCTCTTTTCTCTACGACAATTAAGTGTCGTTGCTACATGGTCTTATACCATAAGAGTAACAACAACCTTCACATTTTGAAAAACACATAAACTCCAACCAAGCTCCTTCCAACCTCCCATAAACCAACCTCCATCCAATTTCTTCAAAGTCGACCAACTCATCAATTTAATAATAAGTAAGTGTTCATAATCCATTAACATTGACATTATTAGTTTTATGTGTTAGATTTTTTTGTTCAAAGTTGTCATATGTAAGTGTTTATGGTGTATCAAATTGTTAATTTTCTTGGTAGATAATGATCAAATGTTTGCACGTTTGCACTATGAATATTTTTTAGTGTGAGTTTAAGTGAAATGTGGTAGTTTAAAAATTAAAATAATACAATGAACCAAGAATGTATATTTTGCACTACAGGTGTTTGATGAAATGCCTGAATGATTTGTTCATTGATTTTTTTTTTTTTTTGTGTCGGTTGATTGTATAGATATGGTTAATAACCCAGATAAGCGCAGACTAGGCAGGGAGTCCATGATCGATAGCGCTTGTAGACAGAGAGAGACAGAGAGATAGGTGGTTAACCTTCCTCTTAAATGGGGACGGGGGCATATAAACGTGGATGGGGGAGGGGGCCGCACAGACAGGTCAATCGCTAGTGGTCAACTCCATACAAAATCAATATTATGTGACTGAGGAGATAGGAGTGTTTGCAGTGCAGTTTAGATTGGTTTTGATGTAAATAGTCTAATGTGAATACATGTATTAACATAAATACTTTGGTTTTGATGATCAACAAAGAAAGTCAAAGAAAAACAACGATGCAAAAAGTGGAAAAGAAAAATCAATTTTAAGTCTCGGACTCTTAGTTTATGTTTTATTTGTATTAAGACAATAAATCACACACTCATAATGTTTTTTATTTATATGTAATTTTGCATGAAAGATTCTTGCATGAAAATGTTTTGATTAGAAAAATCATTTTTATTTTCGAAAAATCATATAACAAATTATGCCACAGATAATTTTGTTTCAGCACATTTATCTTCGAAGACATAATTATGTATTATACACGCTTTAATGGATTTTAACGGATATGTATTATTTCTTTGTGTATTCAATTTTTGTTAAGCATTGCATTCTCGTTTTTGCCTATAAAAGTAATGCTAACAACACTCTCTCAAATCAATGTATGTCCCACCACTTTATGTGGGTTTCATTTTCAAAACGTATGACCTACATTGATTTAAGTCCATTAAAAAGTAAGTATTAAAATGAGTATTCAAAAGAGAGTGTTGCTAACACTATTCCTGCTTATAAATATGAGGTTTGTAGTAGCTCTTTAAAGTTGAACACAACTCATTTTTGCATTTCAACATTGTAAAAAATTATTATCCCTCTCATTGTTTATATATTTGCTAATATATTCTCTTTAGAGGTCTTTTATACGGATAACACTTGTGTATCATTAAGGTACCAATGTTATATAACATTGGTCAATTAGAGTGTGTCATGTGACACACCTTTTAAAAAAATATTAAATAAAGCACTTATAAAGTAACATTGGTATGTGACACACTTTAATTGGCCAATGTTATATGACATTGGTACCTTAATGGTACACAAGTGTTATCCCTTTTATACCACATAGTTAAGTTGTAGTACTTGTACTTCAATTTGTTATATCCACACATTTAGTGTAATCTTTTGATTGTTGTATTTCTTATTTGTATTCGGTGCAATCCCAATGTTTCAAAAGAGGTGATATGTCTTGGTTTTAGAGACTCTTTTACAAATGATAATTTTGTTTGGAGAGTGTTCGATATCTTGTAAAGGTTACAAGTTTATCCTATTTAAAAGCTTGGTTAGTGAAAATCTCAAGGATCTTCTTGTGTCTTTTCTCTCATCATCTTTTACTTTATTTGTTATTTATATTACCTTGCAATCTTATTTTTCCATATTTATTTAAACTTTTTATAAGCACTTTATTTCTTTTGGTTAAAATATTTTTTAAGTGCTTATATTTAAAACGTCTTAAAGAATACAATTCGCCTCCCCTCTTATGTGATTGAAGTCACTTGTTCAACAACCCGATCCAAAATAAAAATTGCATGAGGTTCGGTTAGGTTCGGTTTGGATGACTATTCTAAAAAAAACTTATATGATCCGTATATTCGGTTTAATTTGGACCGGTTTTTGGATATACAAAACGTAACATGCAATTTGTTTATTAATATTACACATACACGATAAAATAATAGGTTTGATGCAAAATATAACTGAATGTATTAAAAATTAACATTACCGAATAAAAATTATCGATTATATTCAAAACATACGAAGAAGTAATAATATACATTAAATTAATTAAATCTATAAGATTAAAAACCAACAAGCTATATATTAGTGCAATATAGAATACTAATAAAATAATAATTAAGTATTAAAATTTACATTTTCAGTTTGGTTCGGTATGGTCCGATTTTGAAAAGTGATCGGAAATTCGATCCGATCCTAGTGGTTTTTATAAAACAACTTTTAAGCACATAAAAAAATATTTGATTTTTTTGCGGTTTGCATTTTTTTTTTGGATCGATTTGTGGTTTTATTTTGGATCAGTTGGAATCTAAATACCCCTAAAGAGGAGTATTATGATCCTACTGAGCAGCATTACTATGATCCTACTCATGAGTATTACTATGAGCATGAGCAACATCATGAGAGGTTCAAGCTGATGACGAGCAGCATGATGCACCGACATATGTTGCCTTTGATGGACCCATTGCTATTTATCGTTATTGTCCTCATTTGAAGATCATGTTGTTCACAAGGTATGGATGAACGTTGACGTGAGTGTAATTATAATTTTTGTATTTTTAACTTTCAAGCATTTATTTTGGTTTATATTTTTTTAACTGTTTATTTTTTGTTGTATTTTATAGTCACGCGCGTGAATGTTAGTGCATCGGGAACGAGAAGAAGATATCTTCACATACACACCCACACAAGCATATGAACTGGTTATGGAATCCAATTATAGCTTTGGTATTTTCCTAGTGCTTCATACCATGGATCATGACATGCTTCTCGCTTCGTCTGAGAGGTGTCATAAGAAGACTAGTATTTTCCATCTTATTTTTGTAGAGATGACCATCAAATTGGATGTTTTGTCATATCTTCTACACATCAAGATTGAACGGAGGAGGTTGAATCACCATACAAAGATCTCATTGGACATGGGTCTTGAGCTAATGATAGAGTTAGTTGGTGTTGTCGAGCTGACTGTAATCGAGGAGTGCTTGAAATAGTTTCGTTTGTATATAATTATTCCATGACTGAAGTCCTCATATGAGGAGAACCTAAATGCGGCAACTAACTTGGAAAATGTAGCTGTGAGCGAGGGTGCGATAAATAACTATAGGAAATGGTGTGTGAGAGCTTTCTTGCTTTATTTGATCGGATGTACAATATTCATCAACAAGAGCAACAAACACATTGACCTGATATTTCTTAAGGTGGTGCAGGATCTTGAGATGCTTCATGAGTGTTCATGGGGCGGGATGTCATTGGCTTTTATTTAGCATTACCTTTCCGAGCCTACAACTTTCGAGACGACTTCGATTAGGCAATACATAACCCTGATGGATGCAATAATTTAATTGATATTTATCTTTGTGTTTTCGATTTTATATTTCCTATTATATTATGTTTAATATAACTGATAACACGTAAAATGCACTATTATTTTGACTCGTCTTACACATCTTTTTATTTTGATTTTTATAATTTTTTGCAATGTTATGCTGGTATTGTGTCTATTTCAGGTATTTA
>Ga0315915_1006564_pt1 | contig 14172 bp, 8 predicted proteins | sample MpolbnodulesMG_FD_207738 | JGI IMG/M metagenome (GOLD analysis project Ga0315915, IMG submission 207738) | Medicago polymorpha root nodule microbial communities from Los Angeles, California, United States - branched nodules | ecosystem: Host-associated > Plants > Roots > Nodule | place: USA... | reverse complement strand
CAGCAGGTCTTCACTCCTTTATATAGAGGTGTGAAAGATACGTTGGAAATTGCCAGCACATTAAAAAGAGTCGTTTGAAGCTTGATCAAAATCACCAATGATCTTTTGCCTGATATGGTTATTGTCCAATGAAGGATCAATTTCAAATGCATTCCTAGTTTGAAGGAACATTGTTGCAGGCATAGTTGTTATTCTCGTCTTGATGCAGAGACAGGAACAGAGTAGTGGAGGAAGTGGTTGTACAGTTCGTATAGCTGTCCTTTGTTAACGCTCTTGAGAGAACAAGCATCCAATGCTTTCAAATTCTTTTAAAACGGTTGTTGCTTCACTCTTTTAGTCTTCTGCAATGCTGGACGAGATTAAATCCATTGAACAGCCTTTGAAGCTTTAAGTCTCTCATCTTCTGATGAACTTCAGCTTGATATTGCTTCTGATGAGATGCTTCTGAAGACGTCATCTCTTCAGAACCACTTAACTTCAGGAGCACTTCTCTTCAGATGCTTCAAGCTTTAATCTTATTGATTCCTTTGCTCTCTTTTGTTCTTTCAGAACCTTATAAGATATCAAAACTTTGTCTATGGTCCTGTACACTTGAACAAATATTAGCATATCGAATTGACAATTTTTAATACCTTGTTATCATCAAAACTCTAAAGGGTAATGTATGTTAAACACATTTTGTTCCAACAAATGCAACCTTCAATAAATGCATGAGACTTTGTGTGACAATTTGCTTCAGCAAATTGTTTTGGCTTGTTATCCCACGTGCATGTGGGTCCTCACACAATGTTCACCAACATTGGTTGTATCAGATGTATTAAATTACAATTTTTTGTGAATGTCTAAGATCGCAACTGTGACTGCAATTTAAAACCATGGCGCAAACAAGGCCAATGGATTATATGGTTTATGCGGTTTTATTTCAACCTTTGCCATAAAATTTGGGAAAAGATGAACTATAGTACAATTTTGTTTGTTTATCTTCTTAATATGGGAAGCTTTTTTTTTTTTTTTACAATATATGAAACAAGGGTTCCAATATTAGCGAAGCTGTAGAACTGATTTTGGGATTGGAATGTTAAAGATGAAATTGATGAATATCATGTATATACTACATTTACTTATTGCCCATTCTCCAAAATTGATGTATGGAATGCCTTGAGTTAGGTTTTTTTTGGCATTAAATTTTTTACATGATTGTCACTTAAAAAAAATATGATAATAGATGCACAAAGTCATTGGATTGCATTGTATTGCATGTAGATCTATAATTAAGTCTTTTTTTTAATGGTAAATCTATATATATATATATATAGAAAAACAATAGAAGATAGTACAAATACACCAAAAGGTCATCCGAAGATGCTCGGAAAAACAACAAAACTCCCAAAAACAACAACAAAAGCCAAACCGAAGAAAGGAAAAACAACGGCGAGGCAACACCTCTGGCCCCTAAAAACAAAAGGAGCAAGGAATACCAACAAGGAAGATCACCAAAGGGAGACCACCCAACACCTGCGAAGCATCTGCAAAAACAAAAAGCACAAAGAGGACCCAGGGAACATGTCAAAAAGGAAACAGACCTAACCTAACTCTCTTACCCCTTCCTAGACCTGTAAAAGACACGAATTGCTGGGCAAGACCCAGGGGGTCACAAACTCCCAACCCAACCACCTAGACACCTGATATCACACTGGTAGAACAGAGGGACACAACAAAAACATATGCACCGACGATTCAGACGGCGCCTCACATAAAGCACAACCTAAGCCCCCTTCCGGGAGAGGAGCACCCCGCCTAACTAGGTTTAGCCTAGTCGGAATCCCACCTAAGAGGAGCTACCCTCAGAAAGCAACCACTTTAGAAGGAGCTCGCAACTTCCAAATCCTAGAAACAACTTGCAAACAGACACCATCTGGGGCACCATCCGCTTGCATACCCCTCAAAAGAGAAGAATAAGACGACTTTACCGAGTACCGACCATCAGGACTGAGATTCCAGGACCACCGATCCTCCCTATCCACACGGGAGTGCCTGGTCACAACCACGAGCAGCTCACTGAGAAGGTCAGTCTTCCAAACAAAGAGGGGTCTCCTCCACCTAAGATCCCAAACCCAGACACCCCCCTCCCAGGACCCTAACTCCCCACCACGCCCACCAGCCTAAAGGGAAAGACTAAAGAGGCGAGTAAACTGCACGCGAAGAAGAGTCGAAATACACCAAGGCATCACTTGAGGTGTAAAAGCCTTTTAAGGAGTGTAGAATATTTTAATTAACTCTAGACTACTTGAAAGGGTCTTATTGGAGAGAACACAGCCCAAGCCCAAAGAAATACCAGCCTGCAAACCGGGGCCCACTTGACGCTCCTGCACGCCTTTACACGCGTTTGGAAGTGGAGTTAGAGGGACCACTTCTGTTGACTTAAGAACCTTTCCTAGCACACGTTCACACACGCTAGAGAGTGGGATGGGAAGAGCTTCTTCAGTTTACATTTCAAAAGTACCTTTATTGCACGCAGATCCACCATGTTCTCTTTCTAAAGAAACTTTCCTCCTCCTATCACTATCCTCATCTTCCCCATGTACTGACTTCAACAAAATAGAAGGGTTTGACAAGGTATTTTCCTGACCAAAGAACCTAGGAGGGGATGTTTGCTCTAAAATGGGTGTTTTGTGTAAGGAGTTGTCCCCCTCACCCATACCAGCTCTGACACTTGTAACCTCTTCCCCATGCCACCTTTCAGATCCAACAGATGAGTAGGAAGACCTCCCAGCGTCTTCTGCCCAGCAAGCTTCATCGGAAAACCCCTCTTCACCAGCCGAGAATCCTCCAGCCACCGCTGAACTGCCGACGACCAGGCAAACCTGACGATAAGGCGCTTCTACCGACAACTCTTTCCGGACGTACACCGCAAATCTTCTGCCTCCATCCACCACCGTTACCGGTGCTGCCACCAAAGAGATATCCTGAGTTCTCACTTTCACCCTTGCAAATACATAAGCTGGTTTGTGACCTCAGTTTCTATCACTACACCGAACCGAGATCCCACCAGCTCAAACACGTTCTTGCACCACAAATGCACCGGTGTTCCAAATACATAAAGCCAAACACACCGACCCGAAAACGGCAAATCCACTGACCATCTTGTAAACCCCTGAAACCAAGACAACCACCAGTCCCTCCTAAACATTAAGGATTCCTTGAGAAAACCCTTAATCGGAGAGCTAATTAACACTTGGTCTCCTCCCATCGTAGCAACATGTATATTTGGCATCCCCGCAATGGTAAGCTGCTTGCGGATTTGTTGCACACCAAGCTTTGGTAACAAAAGCCCCACAACACTCTCCAACAGCTCCTCAATCCTACCTTCTGGAACCTCACAATGTACCTCAGCTTCTACTGCCCTTGAGACACCAGGATCATTTACAACCACCCCTGCATAGGATACCCCTGCCACCACCATAGGAGATGAAACTGCAACTTCTTTTGGTTGAGTATTCGACAGATCTTCCACAACCACCGGCGTTGAAACCACAAATTCTCATTCAAACCTAGACAAATTGACATTCAGTTTAGAGGAGTCCAACCGGAGTTGCTTTAGCTTAAGCAGCAGCTCCTCTCCATTCCCTTCATCTGAAAATCTAACAAAACCAAATCTCTTGCCATCTTTATTCCTCTTCATCGGGATGAAAACATCCTTCACTTTCCTGCACGCACCGAAAATCTTATACAACTCCCGTGACTTAGTTTCCTCATGAAAATTTGAGAAGTAGAAAGAAATAGAATTCACCAGCCTTGCAAGGATGATAGCCGGTAGCGGTCCACGATGTCGGCTCGCCACCGGTTTCTTCTTTCTTCTCGTCATAGATAAGCTTGGCACAAGAAGGAGTCACAAAGATGCATGGCACTGTCACACAGAAAGATGACCCCAAAACCTAGAGAGAAGGTACACTTTCTCTCACTAAAAAATTTCTAAAGATCTTTTTTTCCCCCAGTGTGATGCTATAATTAAGCCTCTATCACACACACATACATTTTAGTTTAAGAATAGATAACAACGAAAATTTTGGCACGCGTATATAGACACAAATATATGATTAATACTTAGTGATGTTAAATTTCATCGTCTTTCTTAACCTCAAATGATGAGTTTAAAATGGGATACTATTACTGTGAAATGCAGGTGCTAAAGTTTATGGGCAGTGGTGTTTGGAGCTTATTTTTCGAATTCACCTTAACTTTGAAGATTTCTGTGTGTATCAAGAAATCTTCCTATCCATGAATTGGGTGTGCATATTAATAATACTTATTTTACTTTTGAAAAAAAGTAACAAGATTCTTTCTGACACATCATAATATACTCCGGGACATTATATAATATATGCAAGGAATCGGACTACTAGCCACTAAGTTATTTGACAAAAAAGACATCATAATTGCTTTTAAAAAAATCACACCATAATTAGGGTTTTTGACTCCACCTTGAGCATCTTACCTATTGTTAAAACATTGTGTGTTTGTTCATGAATTGAAAAAATCTTAAAATTTTTATATAAGAGTTTACATAACACTAGTGTAATGATTTTTCTGACGTGGAATCCGCAAACTCTATTTTTATTTAGCAAGTGCGAGACATTGACTCATTACATAAGGTTAGGCTTACATTCATACTTAAACTATCTAGTCATATGTCATCGAATCGATTGACTATTTTGCTTAAATCAGTAGCTCCTTTGTCAAAGAAATTTGAATGATTTTGGATAGTTTAAATTATGGCACTTTATTTCTCTACAAGTTAATGGCATTTAGAAAAGTCTATTTTGTATGTGTATATATTTTTCTAACTTCACACCCTTTTATTTTTTTTGAAGGAGTCTAACTAGACACCTTAAAGATTCACTTTATTGTGGTATGCTCCAAAACTTTTATATTGCAATAAAAAAATTTATATTATGACCATAACTGCAGTATATGTACCTAAATTTGAAACCATGATGTTGGTTAAATTGTCGTGGTCCTTCTTCTATGATTCTTACTACGATTACAAAAATCAAAATTGCATCACCTTAGGTTTTGTTTGGGAGGGGGAAGGAAAGGTTTTGGAGGGAGAGAAATCTAGGGAAAAATTGAGAAATCTTTCACATTTTTTGAAAGAGTATTTTCTTAGAGATTGATAAATTAATGCTTATGATTAATAATATATATATTTTTAATTTTAAGAATATTATAACAACATATATGAAATTTGAAGAATTCATATAAACTCTCCCAAACCCCCAAAACCCTCCTCCAATACAATTTTTAGTTCCTCCAAATGATGAGGCTTTTATATTTCTTTCACTTCCCCTCCAAACTCTCAAACAAAATCTTAGAGTACTTCTAATAAAAATATACTTTTTTGAAGGAAATAAAAATATACTTATCCACAAAAACTGACGATAAAAAATATAATTTCTCTTTAATCCCATCTTTTTTTTTTGAAAGGCTCTTTATTATAGAAAATAGTTGTTTAAGGGTATAATTGAGATAATGAAAAAGTAAGTATACATATACTCATATAATTTGCTACACTTTTTAAATGATAAAGTACAAAAATTGGACATATATATGTTGAGATGTTGAGAAAAAAATTCTTATTTGATGTTTTAAAGATTACAAACATGTTAAATTTATTTAATCTTATTATCTACTAATTTGTTTTGTGAAAATTGTTTCATGAGAACGACCTGAGAACGCTCTGCTTACACAAAGCAAATAAAACATTTACATAAAAAATGAACAAGCTAGCACAAGAGGAAAGTATGGCACAATATTGGAAGTTTTACCTTGTAGCCCAATATTTATGCCTTAACCCCTACAAAACGTACAAAATTCCAATTTTAACCCACATAATATTTTCCTTGTAAATCAGAATAGAGGGAAAATGATTTTCGTAACCTATAGAATAATTCGAAACTTCAACCCACAAAAAATCAGTACTCCAAACAAGAACACACATAAATCCAGATATTGCAAAAAGATCCAAACAACCACCGATAAGTAACCCCATCCAAACAACCAATCTTTAACAAAATTAAGTTTAATTTCAGATAATGGAGGAAAATTGAAAAGATAAGGTTTACAAAGGCAAAAAATGAAGATTTTAGGTTACTCAATATGTCCTTAAATTAGAATTAGCACCAAATCTAAATCCAAATCAAAATGAATAATAAGGGAAAATCAATTCATGTCAAGGCAAGGGTGGTTTAATTCGAATTAGAGAACGAAAGAGGGATTACAGTTTATGAATAAATAACTACTCTCTAATCAGTTTTCACATTTGATAAAATAATTGAAGTTTAGAAAGAGTTTGGTTTTGAAGCAATATGTGTCCTCTAAGCCTAGTGAATGGATGCTGATTTTTTAGAAGCTTGGCGTAAATAATGATGAATTCTTTACCTTTGAAGAGCTGAACCAGTTGTTGGAGGGAACATGTTTTAATATTGAATACTGTTTGCCACAGTCAATTCCCTAAAAACTTTTCTCAAGCTTTCCGGTATGGCAGTCCAACTCCATATCTCTTATTAACTGGAAAACTTATGGGGGGAGGGTGGATGGGTATGATTTTTAAAAAGGCTAAAATTGGTATTTTCGATGGTTTGTCAGGATAAAAGGATAATCGTAGGGGTATGAAGTAAAACTTCCCAAAATATTTAATTCAAAGATGTGGTCTTGGGCCTTAAGAGATTTTCGACCCATTTGAGCAAAGCTCATCAAGAATAAAATATCTCATTCAAGGATAATAAAGCACATGAGTTTTAAAATTATGACATCACTAAAGCAAAATAGAATGACATAAGCAATGTCACTTCTAAACATAGCAACAACTCACTACAACTGTATCTCTCTCACGTAAAGCAAGCAACGACAAGTTGATCGTAAAGAACATTCTGAGAACATCCTACTCAGTTTAATGAAGAAAAGTAAAATCAATTGAAACTTTGGACAGTTGCCAAAAATGTGTCCAACATCTATATTTTCACTCTTGATCATCAAATCACCCCTCACCTATAAATACAAGTGGTTTTGAAGGTTGAAAGCAAGAGTTTTGAAAGCAAGCATTCTCTCAAGTGAAAATCATCACTATATACAAAGCTCGCTTTTCACAAATAAACAAATTCCAAGCTCTCTCATTATATCTTTTGGATCATACTTTTTTCGAATTTGTTTAGTAAATCTCAAACAAGCGTTAAGAAATTTATTTGATCCAAACCAAATCTCATCATACAAAGTGTATTGTAATTCTCAAGTTTATTTGTAACAATAGTTTGATAAAGAAGTGTAACAACCTTGTGCGAAAGCAAATAATTGTAGAATCCTACCGAGATTGATAATACATGGTGTAACAGACTGATCTGGTGTGATCAAGATCTTATAGTGTTAGTCGGAATTTTTTGTTAGCATGATACTATAGTGGATAATCTCACATGAGGTGTGGGGACTGGAAGTAGTCAGGTTTGGTGAACCAGGATAACTCTCATGTGTTATTCTTCTTCCATTTCTCTTTTTATTTAAGTTACACGATACACACACTATCACACTCATATTAATATTTATTAATATCCAGATTATTATGGTCCTAATTAATCACAACAAAATTAATTTCGAGTTCTCAGGTCCTAACTTAATCATTAATACTGCTTTATGTTTAAATTCAACTTATAATATTATTTTTCTCATTTTGTTTATATAATCATTCTCCAGAACATTCTGATCATTGTTAAAAACAAATTAAGACAATTAAGCTTTAATTTATCGAGAACATTCTTTTTTTGGTTATATGAGAAAGAAAAAAAACTAATTTTGTTGGACTAACATCAATCAAGAACCTTCTTGATTATATAAACTTAATTTAAGTTTCATGAATAATTTTTAAAATGTCACAATTCAAACCCCTCTGACGGATCTTCATAGGAGCGGAAGGTAGCCACGGCTCCCCCCAACTATTTTTTTAATTATATATATATAATGCAGCGCCTTCTCCCTCACGACACCCCCTTTGGTTGCTAATCTGAAATTTCGGTATCCACGTCGCCACCGATTCAATTTTCGACAGCTTTCCTTCCATTGTTTTGAATTTCAATTGTCTTTGATGAGAAAGAATACAATCTTCTAGAAATCCCCAGTTGCAATCTGAGTAAGAAATGGGGTTGGGGAACGTAACTATCTAAAGAAGACGAAAGGAGGTGGAAAATTATTGGACTGAATGGAAGAAGCAAAAATGGGTTGATGGGAAAGATTGAACTTTAATGTATATTCAAATGGATTGAGAAATGTTTAAGGTTTAATGGTTTGGAGAGAAGGGGGTGAAGAAGACATAAAACATCTTTTGTGTTTTTCTCTCTCTAAAAAGCACAAATTCTCAAATTGCAAACCCAATTCTTCTTGTTGGGTGTGTTTTATTTTGAGTTATTTTCTTTTCACAATCCTCAACTAGCTCAGCTTAGTTGTAAACTAAACATTAGAAGTAGAAGTGGATGTGCAAATAGTAATTCTTTTATGACGATTTTGGAAATGGTTCTAACAGTCCACATTGTGGTTCTAAAAGCCTACATTATTTTTTTCCTTTTAAGGGATGTGCAAATAATAATTCTTTTAATGTTATTTTGAATTTTTAATAAATTGTTTTGAACAAGGCAAAATGTATTATATATAACACAAATTGAGACTTCCCCTTCCCACAAAAAGAAAGCTCTAAGAGTCTACAATATAATTACAAATACACGAAATGAAGAAATGCTAAAATAATCGGATAAATTGTAGAGTAATCTTATGAATTTTAATAAAATTATATTGGTCTCTTATGAATTGAATTGTAATAATATTTTAGTTAGTATTTACCGCTCCCCCTAACATTTTGGTCAAGTTTCAACACTGCTTGTTATGTGTTATTTGTATTGTAAGTTGAGGTAATTTTGGAAAGAGAAAAATCAACACAAAAGAGGCAAAACATGTTATTTTCTTTATATATAGTATAGATAATACAAATGATTATATATAATAAGATACCTATAATTTTAAGCAAAATCAAATTAATCAAACTTTTATAAAAATCATTGTTCGTAATTTATACGCATAAATACAATAAGAAGAGAGGATAGACACGTATATATATTAGATTTCAACTCTTGATCGAACCTCGGTAAAAAGAAAACGTCATTGAACCATTATTATATGTAACAAAAATGTGTTTAAATATTTAAATAACAATAAAATAAAATAAAAAACAAATTTTGTTAAAGAAAACATTATTATAAGTACCAACTAGCAACTAACCCGTCCTAAGGACGGGCTAATTTGAAGTGGGGGCTATGCATCAAATTGCATTGCAATGCTATGTGAATTGAGAAAATAAGAAAAACTAATGATAAAGCTTATGTTAATGAAAAAAGGACAAATTACATTAACTCTCCTTGAAATTTTCTTAAATATCACAAGCACACTTTTTAATTTTTCAAACACATCAATCTCCCCTAATTATATCCATTTCAATAACTTTGTAAGTATACAATCTAATTTCAGTCATTTTGGTTTTTTTTTTTGTATCTATTTTCTTTTTTCACAATTACGTTAAATGATTTTTTTTCTCGCAAAAGAGAAACAATAACAACATTTGTTTTTACTTTTTACGGACCTGGAGCTCCTCCTGTAATTGCTTCACGTAGTTACACGCAGTAGCAGATCTTGACCGTAAAAAACTGATTCATTGGTTTAGATTTGTTTGATCAGTTTTTACACAATTTGATCTTAACAGTACGTTTTTAATCGAATGGTTAGTAGCAATTGTTGTGTGACGCAGTAACTGCGTCGAATCCATATCCTATTTTTACCACCAAATAGAATCAAACATCTACAATTACAGAAGAGATCAAAAGAGAATATAGAAATGAGAAGAATTTTGATGGATGGACATTGTAGTTGATGAATGGAAAGGAAATAATCTTCGATATATCCATTTTATTACATTAAAGTTTAAAAATTATACCACCTTGAATGAAGGACAATAAGTTGGGAAAAATCTCTTAAGTGAATAATGGAAAGAAAAAATAATCGAAGATGAGTTCATACTCATATGAAAAAGTTGATTTTAATAAAAAATGGAATTAACAAAGTTTAAACTGTGTTATATTATAAGGGAATAGCTTGTCAATTTGATTAAAAATAAGGGAGATAAGTGTTTAATTAAAAAGCAGAGCGGGTATTTGTGTTAAATAAGAAGACCCTTTTTTTTTTGCACAAACCTAAATGATATATATTAACAATTGTGCAATCCCCCGCACAAGGTGTGCTAAGGGAAAACACCACTCAAAGTACACAACGGGAAGGTTCCAAGAAGGAAGAGGCGTCGCCAAAATAAAAAATTAATTACAAGCGAGCACCCAAACAATGTAACAGGTGTTGTCACCAATCATGATAACATAAATGAAAGGACGATCATTTAGCTTTCAGCCATAAATAAGAATTCAATTTGATTTTCTCAATGAGGACGAAAGAATTTGATCCCGTGTGTTTTGAAGACATGGTCATTACGATTCTTCCATATCATCCAGACACAAGCAAACCAAATTACGTTGAAAATATAATGAGAACTTCGAGACATTCTCGACATTAAAGAGAATTGTGTGTAATGTTCTCGCACCTGACAAGGATACACCGTAGGTAAGCCTATCCAATTCCGCACGTGTAACCACACCATATTAGGACTCTCGCACTCTAGAAATATTATGAAGTAATTTGCAGACCTTAACAAAGGTTAGTGTAATTTGTCCATGATTTTTTTTAAAGAGTAATTTGAAGTGGTTATTAAATATTATGAAGTCGTAAGTTAAAAATATTTTAAAACATTAAAAATAATAAAAAAATTATTATTGATAAAGATGTAATTATGAGTCTCATGTATGAATTGTACAACTATATTATTTAGTAATTTATTTATCATTTTTTCAGTGTATTTTATATTCATATTTTTAAAAAATATAATAATTAATAATCTACAACAATAAAAAAATTATAATATGACATGGTGGTCTGACTTCTTTGATTCTCTGTTGTTTCCAAATATGTCGAGATCTGCAAGTTTCAAGGTGTCTTGTTTGCCTACACTCTAGTTTTTCAAGCTCGAAAGAGCTTTTATGCTTGCTAATTTGTTCAGGGAGCTGTTGGCACTTGGATTTTGATACCGTGTTGATGGTCGATCCATTAATTATTCTTCACAGATGTTCACTTTTCATAATTTTTTGTAACCTGGTTTCACACCGCATAGAGGTTCGCTAGGTTGGGCCCGTGATTAGTGAATTTTTTTAAGATAGATTAGAGTCGATCCACTTGGTCTGATTTATTATGTTGTACCCTGTTTCGAGTTGTACCTGAGTTAGGTCTAATGGCCAATCTCTTTGCCTATTTTTTTTATTCAATATACTTTTTCTTTTAACTACAAAAAAAGATAAAGAAAAAACAAACAAAATTTGTTTTAGAAAAGAAGCAATCTTGAAAATGTGTAACTTTTTAAAATGTAGGTATATAGCTTGTAATAAATATTTTATAACTTTCTTGAACTTATGTTTTTTTTTTAAAGAAAGAAGTTATATTATTTTGTGATTATCAATCAGATATAATTGATATTTTTTTTCATTTTTATTTTTTTAGTGAAAATATTGTTCCATTGTTTCCTACTATCAACGATAATTGTCTCAACCATATTTTGTTATTTTATTGATAAGTGAAATATATTTATTAATGAATTTTTATTAAAATTATATTTATGGATAATTTTTTAGACTAAACATTTAAACAATTGTCATTTTTTCATTGGATTACCTACAAATAAAATACTCATACGAAAACAGTTCTATTGCATCCTAAAAAAGAAAAAAAAACCTTAAGAAGGTAGTTATATTACATCATATAGACTCAGTGTGTTTCTACCAAAAAAATATAGACTCGGTGTGAGATAAAAGCACATGAACATCATAAAACTTTTTTTGTGCAATCATAAAACTTATTTTTAATAAATGTAAATTGAATATATGGTTCTCATTTAATAGAATAAAAATATATTTTGATATTCAAACATTTTTAGAGATTTTTTGAAAAAAGCATAATAAATAATTTTGTGTTTGTTTATCGTAATAACAAACTTCTTTGAAAAAAAAAACATTTGTTTGAGTACAACTGTATAAAATGGATATTTGTTACAATTCATTTTTTAATACTTATTTTCTCCCTCTCTTATATTTTTTGAAAACTATAATCTCTTTTCATTTAAAGAAGCTTTTAGATTTTTTTTTGTTGAACCTGTTATTTTAAAAAAATTATAACAAACAAATACAATGCTTTTAAAGTTTTGTTTTAAAGTGATAGCAAACCCGCATGGCTTGTTTGTTACGAATTAAAATAAAAATAATATTGAAATTCAATAATTTAATAAAAATATCATAATCTTTTTTTTTTGGCAGTGGAAAATAACATAATCTACTTTTGTGTTTGTTTATCTTAATAAAATTATTTTTTTAAAAAATAATTTAGTTTGTTTAGATACATTAATATAAAATGATTTTTTTTGTTACAAAATCACATCAGTCTATTTGAAAGCTATAACCAAACTCCTCTCTGGTTCCGATCTTGATGCGTAACAGATGGCACATTGCTTGTAGTCATGGTGTGTAAGTCATTTCGTCACACATTTTTAGAGAAGGTAATTGTTGCGCTGACAAGTTGTCTACCATGGGTCATGCTGTTCAGGGCTTAGTTTGGTTAACTGCATTACCTCCCCAACTGCGTTTTGATTTCTTTCGAGACAAATGTGGATTTCCTAATTACAGACTCCCATAGTATGTTGCTATTTTTTTTTTCTTTGCTTTGAGGGTTTTGGCCTAGGCCCCCTCTTGTACATATTTTCCCCCCTTTTTTAATAAAATTTTTGAGTTAGGCGCCGACTTAGTTTGGGTGTCGGTGCTTCCTCTTGATGCCTGTCCTATCTCATGGCTTAAAAAAAAAATCTCTCTCAGCTAAATTGGATCTTTTGTTACAAAAGACACAAAAAGTAAACATATGTTGAGGTATCAAAATATTAAGATGGGACAAAATTGTGTTTTTACTAATCATTAACTTTCATAATCAGAGAAAAATAATAAATTGTAAGTTGCTTAAACTCTTTAGATATTTAGAAGTTAAATTACAGGAATAATTGTTTTGATTGGGATTAAGATTAAGTTTGTTTATTCTTTAAAAAAATAATAAGTTAGTGTGTCTTATCGAGTGAGTTTGTTTTAATTTGTTTTTAAGACAGAAAAAGTAGGAGTATGTTGAAGCAAAAGATGCAAAAGGATGTCAAAAAATTAAGAAGGGTAAAATTGTATTTTCGGTAGACATTAAGTTTCATAATTAGAGAATAGATAGATGTTTTTAACTCTTTAGATATTTAGAAGTTGAATTATAGGAAAATTTGTTTGATTGAGATTAAAATTAAGTTTGTTCTTTTAAATGAGATTGAGTTAGTGTGTTTTATCGAGTGAGTTTGTTTTAATTTGTTTTAATAGAGAAAAATAGGGGTAGCTTGAAGCGAAAGACGCAAAAGGATATAATTTTGATGGTGTATCAAAAAATTAAGGAGTAAAATTGTATTTTTGTTAGACGTGGAGTCTCATAATTAATAATAATAATAATTAAATAATTAATTAAAGAATAGAATTTTTTTTTTGAAGGATTATCGAATGAGTTTGTTTTAATTTGTTTTAAATAGAGAAAAATAGGGGTAGGTTGAAGCGAAAGACGCAAAAGGATATAATTTTGATGATGTGTCAAAAAATTAAGAAGGAGTAAAATTGGTTACTATACACAGATAACAACGAAACAAATTTTGTATTCTAAAATAACAAATTTGGTTATATTATAAAAATAATATTTGGAGATAGCAAAAACAAAAAAAAAAAAAATTGTTTCAAAAATATCATTCGACTATTTGCTGGCTTTCTCTATTTCTTAGGGGTTTATTATTTTGAGGAAATTTCTTAGGGGTTTCTCTATTCAAAAAACAAACAAATTTACTTGAGTTGGAAATAAATACAAATTCTTATTTCTTAGGGGTTTCTCTATTCTGATTATAAATACACATTCTTATTCTTCCTTTGATTA
>Ga0315915_1006562_pt1 | contig 14175 bp, 14 predicted proteins | sample MpolbnodulesMG_FD_207738 | JGI IMG/M metagenome (GOLD analysis project Ga0315915, IMG submission 207738) | Medicago polymorpha root nodule microbial communities from Los Angeles, California, United States - branched nodules | ecosystem: Host-associated > Plants > Roots > Nodule | place: USA... | reverse complement strand
TCATTTCTATCAACCTCTGTTAAGCCAAAGTTAAAGGACCTATCTGAAACAAACTCGAAACTTAAAGGACCTATCTGAAACCTTATAAACTTAAAGGACTTATCCGAAACAAACTCAAAACTTAAAGGATCTATCTGAAACCTTAGAAACTTAAAGGACCTATGTGAAACAAACGTAAAACTTAAAGGACCCAGGGAGGTATTTGGCCTATATTTTTTGTTGTTGTTAGCATTCGATTTCCATGAAGGAAGACTTCGATAAGTTTTGTCGAGAGATAAGTAAAATTGTTTCATCCATCGGTCTAACTCGATTCTCATGAACAATTTTAGTGAAACTTATTAACTTTTTTGGTGAAACTCGGATTTTAATATTTCTTTTTACGATTTAAGCAACCATATACTTTGTAAATATATATACTCATTTTAACTTGCCAATAAGAATTGAAATAATGAAAAGATGAAATTCTAAAGAGAGAAGATAGTTTTTTTGAAAATAAATTTTGGTATTTTCATTCCCAATAGGTACGTGACCAATTATGGGGTATGCAAAAAGCAATGTCAATATTATGGGTTGGCCCAAATGAAATATAAGGGAACGTGACCAACTTTCTCTTTCTTTAGGGGTTTTTAGTTAGGAGTATCCGCTCGCGAAGAAAAACGTTCAGACACAGTACTTTCCACCTATCTTCACCTTTCTGTTCGCCGTCGCCGGTCTATTGTGCGGCGGCTCTTGGATTTTAGAATGGCGGAAGAAGCAGTTCTTGGTTACCTGCAAAACAACGATGAGATTAAAGATTCAGGTGATTTTGCAGCTGAACGTGGCATTGACCACAATGAAATCGTCAATGTCATCAAGAGTCTTCATGGTTTCAGATACGTCGATGCTACGGTGGGTAACTCTATCATACATCTAGAATTGATTGATTTTACATGTAAATCTTATTGTGAAAATTTTGGTTTGTTACGGTGGATATAGGATATTAAGAGGGAGACATGGGTGTTAACTGACGAAGGAAACACTTATGCTACTTTGGGATCCCCCGAATTTCAACTAATTTTGGCTATTCCGCCCGAAGGTATCTCCAGAGATGAACTTCAGGTAGCTTTTTTTATATTATTGTTATTATCAAATTTATTCAGATTGATTGTATGTGTTCGGTATCAGTGTTGTTAAATAGCGGCTAGAGCAGCACTACAGCGCTATTGCATAACAGAATATGAACAAAAGGCTATTGCTCCGCGATACACTATTTAGTAGTACAAAATATTGTGAAATAGCGGTTATAGTGGAAAGAGTTGAATATCTTTTGTGATTTGCAATTGACACCACTTACAATTAGTCACTTTAATTTTCTCAAGTTAATAACGGTGTATATGTGTTAGTCAGTATTGTGGTAGCACCTATAGTAGAAAATAGACTTAGGTGGTTTGGGCACTTAGAGAGAAGACGTGTGGATTTTGTAGTAAGGAGAGTGGATCAGATCGAGGGGAGTCAAATCACTAGAGGTAGGGGAAGACCTATAAAAACTATAAGAGAAACTATTATGAAGGATCTAGAGATTAATGAGTTGGCGGAACCGACTTGGGTTGGCCTGGTGGTGTTGTCTTGGGGACCTTGGATTGTGCTCCTCCACAAGATCTCAGGTTCGATTCTCCCCAGTGCCGATTTATGTGGGCTACATTAGCTTCTTCATAAAAAAAGAGTTGGCGAAAGACATGGTTTTTGAAAGAACACTATGGTGTCGTTTGATTCATGTAGTCTGCCCCACTTAGTGGGATAAGGCTTGGTTGTTGTTGTGTTATGTTAGAGTTAGTATTGTATCTGGTGTACGTGTTTGTGTGCTTCATAGGTGAAATTGAATCTAATTGTTTTTTATGGTTGCAGAAAAAGCTGGGTCCTTCTGTGTTCAAGATAGCTTGTGCACAGGCTGCTAAGAATAAATGGGTGGAGATGGGAAAACAACTCATATCTAGGAAGGTTTGTTAATGATTCTAAATCTACTACTTTTGGGATTTTATTTGATGCACATTTGCATGTAATGCAACAATATAATTGTATCGTCAAAATAAAAATTAAAGTTGTATTTTGATGTTCAGTTTAGTTTGTTCTTTGAGATGAGAATTATTTCATGGTTAGTGAAATACTTGTTGTAAACCAATTTCTGGTTGCAGGTCCAAGATGTGGAAGATAGAGTCAAAAATCTGCTTCTTCAAATACAACAGGGACAGGTGTGTAGTGCTAGCTTGAATACTTTTGTTAGTGAATTTCATAATTGTGTTGAAACTTGAGAGGGTAACGGTAGAAAGAGCTGGAAGTTCTCTTTTCTTTCCTTGGGAAGGGGGTTGTCAATGCTAATGTTCTATTAAAATTGAGGGGGTTACATGCTGAGATATAGTCAACTTTGTCAATTTCTAAATCAGATAATAATAGATAGTGGCAATGTGAAATATTATGTATTTATTTAAATCAACTTTGAAGAGGAGGCTTGATAGTTTCTATTCGTGCTTGTTTGGAATCTGATATTAATCAATTATTTCATCCCTATATACGGTAGGAAATTGCTAGGTCACTTCCATTCTTATACTTCATCGTTGTTGATGCACACACCTGTTTGGTAACATACACTTGTTGATTGTGGCTGACGGCAGTGTAGGCTTGTTTTTTTTATCAAATTATCAACCTTCTTTGAAATCCATGTTTTAGAGATAAGCATATAGGCCAAGTCTGTCCTCTTTGGTTTATTGTAATACGTTGGAGAAAGTGACAAGTTTTGTGTGGAGCATCAGATTCAACTAAATATGTGAGATAGGTATAGGTAGTTGGAAGGATATATTGTTCTCTTTAGTTATGACTTATGAGGTGTGCCTGGACTGCACTCTATTTCATGGGTGAGTGGTGATGGAAACAAATTTATGTTTGCCTATATTTGCTTGGGGGAATTTTCGTGTTGACGTTTTTGTTTCCTTCTTATGTTAATTATATACGGATTACTCATCACATTTTTTATCAGTTTTTCCTGTGAGTTCTGCATATCTCATTAGAAATTTTACCACATTGCAAATGCAGGGCATTGGTTCAGATGATATCAAAGCACTCAAAGCTAGAAAGCTTATTGTTCCACAGTAATAATCATTTCATTTGATTGTTCTTCGGAGTTTTGTTGATATTATGATTATGTGTAGTGACTTGACTGCTGTTTCATTATTGAAATTCGTAATTAATATCGTATAATCTAGGACATGGAAGGGTTACTCAGTGAAAAAGGGTCCTAACTATGCTCCAAAAAGAAAGAAGGTTGTCACTGATTTAACTCGAGATAACTTTCAGAGGTAATTTTTTTCTTAAACTGAATGTAGATTGGGGATGGCAGATTTGTGCACCATATCTTATGAACTTTGACTATACTGTATTACTTTGTTGCAGTGGGGAGTGGAAGGAAATAGAGTTCAAAGAGTACAACTACACTGCTAAAGGTCAGCCTCTTGAAGGTGGCAGTCTTCATCCACTGTTAAAGGCAAGAAGATATTTCCCTTGTTCATCCTTCTTCCTCCTTTCCCCAATCTCCTTTTGATTAACGGAATATCAAAACTATAAATATATATAGGAACTCTACAGACAATAGGAAAATTTATATTCTGGAAAACATAAGCAAAAGCATCGTCTGTTTATACATATTTAAGCTTGTAGCTTGATACGGAATGCATTTATCATACTTTTGATTTACATCAATAAAGCATATACGATATGTGGTCTATCCTATATGTATACTATTCGATAAGTTTAGGAAATTATGCGTTTTTTTGGTAGTTTCTATATGTGGTCTATGCTATATGTATAAATATATTATGATTTTAATTATGGTGATGCCTGTATCCAAAAAAAAATATCAACATATGCCATGCTTTGTTTCCAATCTTCACATCCGCAAACAAAACAACCTACATAAAACTTTTTCAAATTTGTATGATGTTAACTTATGGTTTAACTGTGTTGTTTCAAAAATTTGTGTTCTGACTGTGAGATCATGTCATTTGATCAATTCAGTTGACCTTACCAAAAAAGTGAACATCAAATAAAACATATTTAATAAATTATGGTGATAAATGACAGTGAGATTATGCTTTTATCCCAAACATATTTGATCATTGTGTATTTAATAGATCTGGACATTTTCCATTTTTAGGTACGGGCTCAAATAAAACAGATTTTCCACTGTATGGGGTGAGTCTTATATTTTTCATGTGGAAGCCTGATGTATATTGCAGTAATCAATTATTTCGACCTTTGAGATTGACATTTTGTAATGGTTATCTAATGCTGCAGGTTTGAGGAGATGCCCACAAATAATTATGTTGAAAGCAGGTAATGGTTGTTTTGTTTTCGTGTCGATACCTTTCTAGTGTGTGTGTGTGTGTTTCTTTTTTTGGAGTACAATAGTGGTAATGAGGTTTGAACCTCTGATCTCATATAAACCATTCAAACCCCTCCCCAGTAGTCCAATCTTAGTGGCTTTCCTAATCTATGATGTACACACAAAATGTATAAAGAACAATAAATATAATATAACGTATTAGATGTAAAGAATAAAAACGGAAGGAAAAAAAAAGATTTTCAAAGTTCCAATGTAAAGCTTTGTAACCCTCCTCCTGCCCCCCAATAAATAAATAAATCAAACTCGGCACTTTTTAAGGAGGCTTTCAACCAAGCAGTGGAAAAATAAAATGTTTGGAGGTTATTACAGCCTGACCTTTAATAAATCCTTTGTAGAACTGATAGTCAAATAAATCCCAAACTTTTGAATAGGCTTGGTAGTTGCAGGCTTGCAGCCCTAAATTATAAAAGCCGAATCCAAAATCTTGGTGCACTGAATTGATATACTTCAGTCTGTGCTTCAGTGGGTATAGGATAAGGTTATGGAATAATTATGGAATTTCCAAAATCTTTGATTTGAATGATGGCAAAGTGACAATGAAGCAATTTTTATTTTTTAATTTTTGACTGAGAACGGCCGTGTTGAGGCGCAACTGGTAAAGTTGTTGTCATGTGACTGAAAGGTCACAGGTTCAAGTCCTGGAAACAGCCTCTTGTGTAAAAACAGGGTAAGGCTGCGTACAATACACCAAATGGTGGGACCCCTTCCCGGACCCTGCGTATTGGGGAGCTTTAGTGCACCGGGTTGCCCTTTTTTAATTTTTGATTGAGACCGCCCGTGTTCTTCAAAAGGTTCCTTCAGTAGTGACTGTTATAAATGCATCTGAAACATCGTGTTTTAAAGTAACTGTTATATGAATTACATGAATCATACTGTTAATCTCCATGATTCATTGTTTTTTGCTTATTTATGTTAATTTAGGGCTAGATTTTATCTTTAAAAATATTGAAATTTAAAGAATTACACACTTTGTGTGTAGTATGGTATAGTGTGTAGCAGCACATGTCTGTTCTAATTGTAAACTTTACATCTTAATGTTTTAAATGGCAGTTTCTGGAACTTCGATTCCTTGTTCCAGCCCCAACAACATCCAGCCCGTGATTCACATGACACATTCTTTTTGGAAGGTTAGTAAATCATTGATTCTTCAATGCTACTTGAATCTTCTTTGCTCCAATCTTGAGTACATGTCACGCACATGCAGCTCCTTCAACAACAAAGAAACTGCCTGAAGATTATGTTCAGCGGGTGAAGCAAATTCATGAATCTGGTGGTTATGAGTCTAGGGGGTATGAGCTTGAGCACCCTCAATACATTTTCTAACGAGGCTTTTTATTGATAATTCATAGACAGATAAGTTCCAAATTGCTTTCTGAGAGTAACCTTACAATTTATTCCTTGGTAGATATGCATATGACTGGAAAAGAGAGGAAGCAAATAAAAACCTTCTGCGGACCCACACAACTGCTGTTTCTTCCCGGATGCTTTACCAGCTGGCACAGGTTTGTATCTGTGTCTGAATTTTTTGTGTCATGTTTTTGTGAATGTGTATGATTGTGTTGTGTTTGGGGCCAATGAGCATCCTATTATCTTCATTTTTCTTTCAGATTTTAGACTGAAATTTTCAAGTTATATGTTTAGATCATAGCTATTTTACAAAGTACTTCTGTATTCTGGCTTTGCCTTTTCCCTGCATCCAAAGGGATAATAGATTATACTTTCTAAGTTCTTGCTCCTCATTAATGCTTGCATCATTTTTTCTGTGTGCCATTATAATTTTGCAGAAACCATTTTCTCCAAAAAAATATTTCTCTATAGATCGTGTATTCCGAAATGAAGCAGTTGACCGTACACATCTTGCTGAGTTCCATCAGATAGAAGGTACGTGAGCTATTAAGTTACTGGGCTCAGTGTTTATTTCTTAAATCGTTCATCTTTTAACAAACGACAACAATCCACCTTCGATGGTCCAATTATGATTTTTTTTTCCACGTCATATTAAAGAGGGGGTGGGGAATTACTCAAATATATTTTTGCCGCATCACTTTTTGGGTTCGATGCACTGGGGGATTAATCTTATAACTAATTTTTTTTTATGCCTGTGATTTTCCATTTCAATTCAGGCCTTGTATGTGATCGAGGACTCACTCTCTGTGACTTAATAGGAGTTCTACATGATTTCTTCTCACGCTTAGGTAATGATGCTCTCTTACAACAAAAAACTTTGTTTGAGTTAAATGTTGAATGTAGGTTAAATGATTATTAAAGACAAGTTTTAGTAGTACATTTATTTTTTTTACTAATCTTTTGGTGAAAATTTCTTGAGTTCAGGCATGACCAAGCTGAAATTCAAACCTGCTTACAATCCATACACAGAACCTAGCATGGAGATTTTCAGGTGAGACTCCCTGTAATGATTATTTGGCTTGTTTATCTTGATAATCGATATCCCAAGAGATTACATGTTAATCAAGTGCTCGTATAACAGTTATCATGAAGGCTTCAAAAAATGGGTAGAAGTAGGAAACTCTGGCATGTTCAGACCTGAAATGTTGCGGCCAATGGGACTTCCTGAAGATGTCCAAGTTATTGCATGGGGACTTTCTCTTGAAAGGTGAGAGCAAAACACTGAGAACGCCATATAATCATTGCCAAATGCCAACAGCAAAATGAATTAATTTATAAAATTTGAATTCTTAAATAATTTTCTAAACAAATCTAGTGAATGTATTGGGGAACTACGATGCAACATGTCGATGTATGTCAGAGTTTATGTTAACTTGTTATTTTTACCTGAAAACAGGCCAACGATGATAATGTATGGGATAGATAACATCAGAGATCTCTTCGGCCACAAGGTATTGTTATGGGATTGTTAGCTGAATAAATCACTGTATATTTTTTTTTTTTTGTCATTTTAAGGGTGTAAAACTTGATTGATGGGTTCTCGTTTTGATTTGCAAAGTGATAGTAATATAGTATCCTAAACCATGTATTTTCCATGTTTTTTTGCAGGTGGATCTTGGACTCATAAAGAAAAATTCAATATGTCGACTTGGAATTGAATGAAGTGATCCATTTATGTCTGATAGATTTGTTGTCGTTTATAATTATTTGTCTCCAATATCAAACAATACATGCGGATTAGTTCGATTTCTGTACGAAGAATTTTGATTGTGGTAATAGCATTTTTTCTTCTGGTAAGGAAATATTTATGACATGGGAAAGTTTCCCGTTGCAATTTCTGTAGATTTGAACAAATTATGATAGTGAAAAGTAACGACATTATCAGCTGTGTTTTAACTTTTTACCTATTGAACAATCCCTTTATAACAGTGGTGATTGAATTTTTCTCCATGAACTGGTGGTTGGACTTGGTTCCATAGTCGTTATCTATTCCCATAAAATAAGTAGACAAGCCTAACACGATCCCCATAACAAGAATATATCATCTTTTTGTACGAAACAAATGTGCATCTTTTATTTTCCATACGCTGTTTGATGAAAGAGGTTTTCTTTTGATGCTGAAATTTGGAACTGATTCAAAAACTTTACAATTATCAATCAATAATCAATAAATTATTTTCAGCCTCCCATAGAATGTGTTGACGCCAAATCCCTTTCTTCAACTAGTCTATGGATTGTTTTAACTAGTTGAGTTTCAGGGTGTTCAATGTTGCAGTAACTTGATTGCCACAGCTGAGTCGGAGTCCACGCGAATGAGCATATGACCTCTGTTCGTTGCTAATTCAAGGTTGTGAAGATTGCCTCAACTCTGCATGCATGATCCCAATACTATACCTTTTGATACATTTGCCTCCTGGCCGTGCATTATGCATTGTTACTATCTGTCGCAGCTCATGGCAACAAAACCAGGCTGCAACTTGCTCCAGCTTATTGTGGATGATTTAGTTTGTTTCTCACCACTTGAGTATATTTGTCAACTCTAATATATGAACTATGGCTAGCAGCTTTTGCCAAAATAGAGTGTTATTTGATTTCCTGTTGAGAGATAATAAAAGGATTTCTGGCAAACCATAATTTATCGAACATTATGCCAAAAAGAAGGTTCCAATACGACCCATCATTGCCCCTGTTATCACCGTCCAAACCAATTCGTCTCATTGAAGGAAGAGCTTAAATTGGGTGTTTAAATTCTAGGCCATTTGCTATGTGGTAGCTTGCAATCTCTACGCACATGTAGCAGTGATTCTTCATGCTGTTTGCACCTAGGATAAAAGCTCACATTAGCATCTTCCTTTTACATGGTTCTTTATTTGTCATTAAACAAACATATGAAGCCTTCCATAAAAACTCAAATATATTTTTGATAACATGTTATTGATACAAAGTTTCTACCAGCTTTGTTGATGATTAATCTTAGTGATCACCTTTAATAGGATTTGCCCTATAACAAACACATTTTTTATCTTTAAGGACATTATTTAAGAGATTTGGGTCTAGTTCCACTTTATTACCCTTTTCTCCACCTCTAATTTCTCCTCTTTTTATTTTTATTTTTTTGAAGAGTAATTTCTCCATCATTAATCAAATTTAGCCCTAACTCTGATCTTTTATACCATACTTTTCATCCAAATTTTTGGTAATGTAGTTATTAGTAACCCTTTTGAACCCTCTATCAGGATTTGCAATCGGGGTTCCCCTTCATAGATCCTAAAAAGTAGTACAACCTCTTTTTTGTATCTTTCATTTTACATGCTGCGTTTCGATGTGCTTTGTTTGAAGGTAAGGTTAGAGGACAGTGCATTTTGTTAATTGATGGCTGTAGGAGGTAATGACTAAAAAGTAATTTGCCCTGAAATATATTACATACATTGGAATAATTTGTAACTGATTAAAAAAAACTTAATAGAAAAAAAAAAGAAAAAAAAGAGAGAGATAGCCATGCTATTTATGGATTAAAATGATTAAGAATTAAACTATCTATATATCTTGCAAATTATCTTAGGTCAGCGTAGATTTGTGATGCCATGAGAATGATATATTGATCGTGGGAGCACATCTTCCTCAAATAATTTCATTACCACAGAACATTTTTCCTCCCATATAAAAAGCAAGCAACGGGCAGAACTTTGTGTGCTTGAAGAGCTTGTAACATATTGCTGTTCACAGAAATGCTGAGCCAGATAGATAAATTTGAGTGTTGATCTTTCAGGAGATAGTTTGAATTTTGATGATCAGCCGGTATAGACGGCTCAAGGCAAGAATGTTACCCACGTTAATATGTCTGACAGAGATTACTGAATAGCACAAAAGTCAAGTCTTCCACAATTCCTATCAGGGGAAAAAAGTCGTAAAGATCACGAGGAAACACAAGCAGAAAGTGAATTAAGTTCCGCTTAGATACACAGCTTAATCGAACACTTACAGCATAATTGCTTATCATATAAGTGCTTTAACAAATGATAAAATAAATTCAAATTTTTCCCGTATAAACTATATGTTGTTTTCATTAACAATACTAAAGAGCATATGGACATGTCACAAGTTGTTTCCACTTTCCATAAGCTCTCATAAGTGATTATGCAAATAAACTAATCCAACAAGTCCTTAATAAAAGGGGTACTTTGACAAAAATAAACACAATAGCAATCAGTACAACACTACAACTACAACATGTACATTTAAAGTGTGTTATGAGCAGATACCTTAAACCATCATAGATAGTGCAAGAAGTCCACGCGTCAGGTCCCCGTAATTCTATTCATTGGCACACTCCACAGCGGCATGTTCCCAAGCACACTCTTTAGCAATTGTATCTTCACAAGTGACCCAGCGGATGATAAATTGCAAGTTTCATTTTTGTTTAATAGGACAGAGGATCTCCTTTTCCTCTAATGAGTTGTTTCTGCTGCACTAAATCAGCTGTTACAGAGTCATTTAACACCTGCCTTAGAGAAGAACAATTATGATTTCATGACAATTACTTGTCTGACCAGTGAAGTTAATACAGTAAGATTAATATGCTGTTTTACTTCTTGAAAAGTCAATCACATTCTGTTTTCCACAAGTCATCGGTTTTTCTTTTTACGTCTGGGCTGTAGATTGGGGATGCTTAGTATCCTCTTTCATTGCAGTAGATTGAAGTTTATGCCGTTTTCTAATCATATTCTTGACCATTTTGTTAAATTCTTCATCTGTGCAAGCTAACATGCATTTTAGCTTGACATTAATCTGATTCTCCACCAGAACCTTGTGTCTTGGAATAATACGACCCTCGAGGGAATAGCTGAAAAACCTGATAACAGCAAGGGAATTGCATATTTACAGTTGACAATGCAATGGAATAAAAAACATTTAAGAATGAAACAAGATTTTTAAAAATTATGTATCTACGGTCAAAATATCATTGATACCTCGGAAACTCGATGACATCTTGCAAAGTTCGGACCATGGTTTTGCGCAAATATGTATACTTAGGACGAAGAACGTCTGTATTGTATCTAAGCAGCATTGGGAAATCAGCAATCATTTCACCCAGTTGCCGAAGACGTATGCCGAGAGACAAATAATACTTTACGTTTCCTTCAAGCTTATGTACTATGCTGCATCCCAAGAGCTCAGGTCCAAGAGCTATAACCTTTGGAATATTTTCTTCGGTGACTCCAGCCTTGGTCATCAAGAATATGACCTATATACAACAAGCAAACTCAGCAGATTAGTTAATTGAGGCCTCTTGATCAGACAGTTTATAAAATGTAATCAGAGCGATAAACTTTGTGGTGGTGATGCTTCAGAAAAACAACTTAATGGTAACAAATTTTGTAGCGGCAAAGAAAAAAGACATACCACAGGCCTAATCTTCTTGTAAAGGCTGTAAGTGAGTAGAGTGGGAAATTTTACTAGCATGTTGGCAATCCCGTCATTTCGAACTCCTAGGTCCTGAAAAAACTTTACCTTCATGATAAAATATATACCAAAATTGTCAGTATTTTATCATCAGAAAACATAACATAAACGATTGGAAATTTTATTTATGAATCTACTAGACATCAATATTAAACAATGCAAGTGTCAACTTAAAAGAGAAAAAAATAAAAAATTTACATACCTTTGGCACAATAGTCATCTCCAAGTCAACACAAAAGACCATTGGTTTAATTGTAAGCATTCTCCTCATCCCATCTCGGGTAATCCCATAATAGTACAGATACTTAACAAGAGGTTTCCATTGTTCTTCAATGCTGCACGCCATCAATTGTGGCCGAAATGCAAGCAACTTACCAACATCCTTACTTTCTAGCCCAAATTCTTTCAAGTAATCAACCTGAAATTTACAATTGTTGCGTCGTACTTTGTTTGTATATCAGAAACCATCAAAGTATGAGAAAAGACAGCGAGGATTATATTACAATATGACGTTAAGCCAAGTTTGTCAAAAATTAATGTACCTTTCGGCTCATTTCTTCCAAAGTATAGTGACCGAGAGCTTTAGGAAAATCAAAAACCATGGTGCCAAAATCCTTCGCATCTAAACCCATATCCAGATAGAACTGCACACGAATCTTCACTTCTTCCAAGCTGTAAGATAACAACTTCGGACACCGACTCACAACATAACCCATCCATTCCCTCCTAACTCCATTGGACTCTAAATATTCAACAATCTCATCCAACTCCCTGTCGCTTCGCAGCAAAACATTATCTCCACTCTTCAACATTGCATCCCCAATAAATTCTCCCTTAACGAACACCGACTTCAACCACTCAACACGGTTCCTTATAGACTCAAGTTTCCCTCTTGACATCAAAATGAGCTTAGCTATCTCAGGATACGATAGAGAATTATGCTTCAACCATCTAGAGAATTGAAGAAATACACAGTCAAAATACAAAAAACTTAAAAAAAATTAACAACAATACGCAAATCAAAATAAAAGAGTGAGTGAACTCTTTCTCGAAATCGGACGATTCATATTTCAAGCTTGTACTGTTTATTTAAAAAATAAATCAAAGAAAGGTGCTATAAACACTTTCTCTAGCACTCACTCTCTTATTTGGTGAAACTCATGTGGGTCCCACACTTTCGAAATGAATCCCACATGAAGTTAAGAGACCCACATGAGTTTCACTCAATAAAAGAGTGAGTGTTGTAGAATGTTCGTAGCATTTCTCTAAATCGAAATATGCACTGAAAATTTGGCCCACCAGATTTCATTCCAACGACCATATATGTGCCAAATGAGTCAATGCAAGCGTCGATTATTGACTATGGCAATCCATTTCCAACAATACACACAACACAACAAGTTGGTTTTGTTTTACATGAACAATAAATCAAACAGCTTACCAACAACTTCAAAACAATAAAAACCTTTGTAGCACAGACAACTCTAATTAAAGACGTGTCTGGTGTCCGACAGAACACACACATGTGGTTACATTCAAATCATTCATTTTCTCAAATTTCTACCGATGTCAATGTGTCAATGGCGTGTCAGGTGTTCGTGTCAATGCTTCGTAGATAAAAACTAACAACTCATAACCAACACTAATCTCAATTCATAACCATAATACCTTATAAGTGGCACAACTTGAGAATCTTCAATAACAGTTTTAGCCCTTAAATTAAAAGTAGAATTTGAATAATCCGGCAATCTTTTCAAATTAGCAGCTTCAATCATAACATAATCAATAAAACCACCCAACCTATCAACCAAATTACCAGTATAAGTAATTCCAAATTTACCCTTCCGCATTGCTTCTTTAAAAACCTCTTCAGTAACCTTCCTACGAATCTCAATAGCTTGCATAATCATTTCCTCTTCTTCTTCATCACCCCGAAAAAGGTTACTCAATGGAGGAAGTGAAGAACCCACATCAGGATCACTTGGAGATTGAGCGTAAATTGAACCTGGAAATTGTGGGGTTCTTTTTCTTACTAAGGAAAGTTCTAAAAGCTTGATTTTTTCTTCGTGGGGTGTTGGGTCTTGTAGTGAAGTTGGTGAAGGATTAGTGTTGTTGGTGTTTTTTTGTGTAAGGTGGTGAATGAGAAATGATGTTGATTTTGCATTGTGTCTTCTGGGAATTGGTTGGTTTTGGTGTTGTTCGTTTGGGTTTTGGCAATTGACGATAGTGGTGAGTTTTGGGTTTTTGGGGGTGTGGATAGAAGAATGAGGGAGGTAAAGAGTGTGTTTTTGACATGAAAGAAGCATTTTTTAACAATGGATAAGAGTTTATGGTTGCACTCTGGTTTTGAGGAAGAAGAGGAACTTGAATATCCAAGAGGTGTGAGATATTTTTAGGTGATATAGAGTAAGTGTTTAAGTAATATAATACTGTGTTGATAACAACAAGTGAGGTCCCATGGTCTAGCGGTTAGGACATCAGACTCTGAATCTGGTAACCCGAGTTCAATTCTCGGTGGGACCTTAGATGTTTTTTTTCTTTCTGTGAAAACATTTGAGATTTCTATTCAAGACTTAAGAGCCCGTTTGGTGCGCACGATAGGATAAGAAGCTGGATATGATAGTGACAGGATAAACATTTATCCTATCATTCGTTTGATGCACACTTAATAAAAAAGATGATAGCATTATTTTATCCTATCATGCGTTTGGTGCACACTTGCTATCGACATAATAAAAATTATATTCTAATTAAATTACAAAGTTATCCTTGTGAAACAAATTCATAATTTTTATGAAGAAAAAATAATAATTTTCATATTATTATTCGACAATAAAAAAAGACAAGTAATTAAATAATATCATATAATTGCA